>JAESGU010000102.1_pt1 | contig 52079 bp, 43 predicted proteins | sample 9266271 | NCBI WGS metagenome assembly JAESGU01 (sample SAMN15740544, study PRJNA653495) | algae metagenome | isolation source: Scytonematopsis contorta HA4267-MV1 and co-occurring heterotrophs from mud... | place: USA: Palolo Valley Trail, Honolulu, Hawaii | collected 2009-07-25
CCCTTGAACTAATATAATGTTGCCCTTGAACTAATATAATGTTGCCCTTGAACTAAATAATGTTGCCCTTGAACTAAATAATGTTGCCCTTGAACTAATATAATGTTGCCCTTGACTAAATAATGTTGCCCTTGACTAAATAATGTTGCCCTTAAACTAAATAAGGTTGCCCTTAAACTAAGTAAGCTGCAAGATATGGATTGGTCAAAACTATGGTCACTTGACCCGGAAGTAAAATTTCTCAATCATGGTTCCTTTGGAGCTTGTCCTCTGGCTGTGTTGGAAGCTCAACAACGTCTAAGAAGTCAGTTAGAAAGTCAGCCATTGCGCTTTTTTATGCGTGAGTGGGAAAATTTACTAGATAAAGCGAGAAGTCAGCTAGGAGAATTTATAGGAGTCGATACTCAGGATGTGGTATTTGTTCCTAATGCGACAACAGGGGTTAACTCGGTACTTCGTTCGCTAGAATTTTCGCCAAATGACGAATTGCTAACGACAAACCACGAATATAACGCTTGTCGCAACGTGCTTGACTTCGTTGCTAATCGCACGGGTGCGACTGTTGTAGTAGCAAAAGTTCCTTTTCCTATCGAATCACCACAGCAAATAGTTGAAGCAATAGTCGAGAAAGTTACACCAAGGACGCGATTGGCTTTATTAGACCACATTACTAGCCAAACAGGTTTAATTTTGCCAATTCAGCAATTAGTAAAGGAATTAGAAATGCGAGGAGTGAATACATTAATTGATGGTGCTCACGCTCCAGGAATGATTCGGTTAAATTTAAAAGAAATTGGTGCTAGTTACTATACTGGGAATTGTCATAAATGGTTATGTGCCCCAAAGGGTGCAGCATTTTTATATGTTCGTCGTGATAAGCAAGCATCCATTCGTCCCGTAACAATCAGTCATGGTGCTAACTCACCTCGTACTGATAAAAGTCGCTTTCAATTAGAATTTGATTGGATGGGAACGAGCGACCCAACGGCTTATATGTGCGTCCCTGAGGCTATAAAATATATGAGTTCGTTGCTTGTCGGAGGTTGGGATGAGTTAATGCAACGGAATCATCAGTTAGCATTACGGGGAAGAAATATTATTTGTGAAGCATTAGATGTTTTGCCACCTTGTCCAGATAAAATGGTTGGCTCAATGGCGGTTATTCCGATGCCGAAGTTGTTAGAAAAATATGCTTATATTGATTTACATGACCAACTACTCGATAAATTTAATATTGAAGTACAAGTAGTTCCTTGGCAAGAAAAGTTTAAGTTATTAGTAAGAATTTCTTCACAAATTTATAATCAGCCTGAGGAATATGAGTATTTAGCCAAGGCTTTGCTAGAACTATCATCTATGAATTATATTCCTAAATGAGGATGAAATGATTTTAGATGTACGAGACGATGTAAGTAATTTTTTGCTAATAAGGATTACCTTATTTGTATCTAAGTATGTCCAGAGTATTTGCTGTAACGCTTCTATTTTCGACAGCTATTTTAAATATATTGACTATCTTACCTGCGAAGGCTGTTGAAAACCCCCAATTGTTAAACGATTTTATAAATAGCCCAGCTTATAATGGCTTATTTAGCGATACATATCCCAATTTTTTCCGTGAAGGAAGAGTGCTGTTAGAGAGAGAAATCGAAATTCTCCAGGAAGAACCAACCCCTGACGAAACTCTCTTGGAAATTAATCCCAAAGTACGAGAAACACAGGAACAACTCGAACAAAATCAACCACCTGTAGAAAATAAGTAAACAGAAGCCTAAAAAACCCCCACCTGAAAACCCCACCCCCAACCCCCTCCCCGTTTACGGGGAGGGGGCTACGAAAAATGGACAGAAATATATTAATTTTTTATTTTTGAGAAATCATCATAAATCGTAGCCCCCTCCCCGCGTGCGGGGAGGGGGTTGGGGGTGGGGTTCTTATATTGGGGGGTTGGGGATGGGGTTCTTATTGTGGGGTAGGGTTTCTTATATTGGGGGGTAGCTTGCTAAGTCAGTAGAAAAACTTCATATATTTACCCTGTACAAAAGAAAGCACATAGAATAAAGTTTAGTGCCAAGAAAAATCTACTTTGTTAGGCTCAGGGTAATTTTATATACAAAAGTATTTAACAGCTTGAATCATTTATTTATAAAACATTAACCAAAATGATTACCCTACCAGGCTACCGTGTCACAGACATAATTTATGAAGGTTCTAAAACTCTGATTTTTCGAGGAGAACGAGAATCAGACCAATTAGGCGTAAAAATTAAGCTACTCAAGGCTGAATATCCCACACTTAGGGAACTTGTGCAGTTAAGAAATCAGTATGCGATAGCCAAAAATCTAAATTTGCCTGGAATCGTCAAAATTTACAGCTTATTAGATTATCGAAATGGCTTTGCTTTAGTAATGGAAGACTTTGAGGGTATTACCTTAAAGCAGCTAATGGAGGGTGAGAAAAAGCAATTACCCATCACCAATTTTCTCCAAATTGCGATTCAAGTTGTTTCTACTTTAGAGGGACTGCATAATCTTCGCATTATTCACAAAGACATTAAACCACAGCATATTCTTATTAATCCCCCAACGTCTGAAGCCAAGTTAATTGACTTTGGTATTGCTTCTTTATTACCTAAGGAAAAACAAGAAATAGAAAGCCCGGAAGTGTTAGAGGGGACGCTATCTTATATGTCACCCGAACAAACCGGAAGGATGAACCGAGGAATTGACTATCGTACTGATTTTTATTCTTTGGGGATAACTTTTTACGAATTGCTCACTGGACAATTGCCTTTTGTGTCTGCTGATGCAATGGAGTTAGTTCACTGTCATATTGCTCGTAAACCTACACCTCCTATTAAACTAAATCCGGAAATTCCTCAAGTATTAAATGATATTGTTCTCAAGTTAATGGCAAAAACTACAGAACAAAGGTATCAAAGTACTTTGGGAATAAAATACGATTTAGAAAAATGCTTAGAAGAACAATTAACTACTAATAATATTACATATTTTCATTTGGGTAGCCGCGATATTTACGACCGCTTTCAAATACAGGAAAAACTTTATGGTCGGGAAACAGAAGTTGCGACTTTGCTAGCAGCTTTTGAACGGGTGAGTGCGGGTGCAACAGAACTAATGTTAGTGGCTGGTTTTTCGGGTATTGGAAAAACAGCTTTGGTCAATGAAGTCCACAAACCAATTGTTCGTCAGCGTGGATATTTTATTAAGGGTAAATTCGACCAATTCCAGCGCAATATTCCTTTCTCTGCTTTGGTACAAGCTTTTCAAAATTTGATGCGACAGTTGCTTACAGAAAGCAATACGCAAGTTGAAAAATGGAAGAGTAAAATTATTGCAGCTTTGGGTGATAATGCTCAAGTTATTATTAGCGTTATTCCTGAATTGGAACGAATTATCGGTGAGCAACCAGCTTTATCTGAATTAGAAGCTAGTGCTGCTGAAAATCGATTTAGGTTGCTATTTCAAAAATTTATTCGGGTGTTTACTTATATAGAACACCCTTTAGTTATTTTTTTAGATGATTTACAATGGGCTGATTCTGCTTCTTTAAAATTAATTCAAATATTGATGGCTGAGTCTAGTACAGGTTCTTTGTTATTAATTGGTGCTTATCGAGATAATGAAGTTTTATTAGCTCATCCATTAATGTTGACATTAGAGAATATCCGCGTTTCAACAACAGTCAATCAAATTACTTTAGCACCTTTAAGTAAAACTGCTCTCAATAATCTGATTGCCGATACCTTAAATTGCTCACCCGAAATAGCAATACCTTTAACGGAAGAAGTGTTTAGAAAAACCCAAGGTAATCCATTTTTTAGTAATCAGTTTCTTTATTCTTTATATCAAGATGGTTTAATTTTCTTTGATTTGTTTCAGCCCTCTGATAGAGAAAAAATCGCAACTGACATATACGGAGGTTGGCAATGTGATATTGCTAAAGTAAGGACGCTATCTGTAAGTTCTGATATTGTTGAATTTATGGCGTATCAGTTGCGAAGACTACCGGAAGAAACTCAAGATTTATTAAAGTTAGCAGCTTGTATTGGTAATCAATTTGATTTAACTGTTCTGGCTATTGTTTGGGGAAAATCTCAGACAGAAACAGCAGCAGTTTTATGGAAAGCTCTACAAGAAGGGTTTATATTACCAACTAGCCAGATTTATAAATTTTTTCAAGAAATTGCTCAAGATATTAGTCCAGGTTTACATCAAGAAGATTCAGCAATTAATATACAAAAAAAAGTAATAAATTATAGCGATAATATCACAGCAAATTATAAATTTTTACATGATAGGGTTCAACAAGCAGCTTATTCCTTAATACCAGAAAACGAGAAACAATCAACTCACTTAAAAATCGGAAAATTACTTTTAGAAAATACTCCCCATTCAGAACAGGAAGAGAAAATTTTTGAAATTGTCAATCAGTTAAATTTTGGAGTAAATTTAATTACTGACTTGATAGAAAAAAATAAATTAGCACAATTAAATTTGGTAGCAGCAAAAAAGGCTAGAGCTTCTACAGCTTACGATACTGCTGTTGAATATTCAAAGGTGGGAATGGAGCTTTTACCGCTAAATAGCTGGCAAACACAATATGAACTGACTTTAGCACTTCATGAGACTGCAGCAGAAGTTAGATATCTTACTGGTGATTTTTCTCAAATGGAAACTTTGGTAGATATTGTTTTACAAAAAGCACACCATCTACTAGACAAAATCAAATCATATGAAATAAAGATTCAGTCATATACAGCGCAAAGTCAACCTCTAAAAGCTGTAATAAGTGCGTTAAGTGTTTTGCAGCTTTTAGGTATAAACTTTCCGCTAAAGCCAAGCAAATTACAAATTTTATTGGTATTAGTCAAAACAAACTTTGCTTTATTAGGAAAAAAAATAGAAGACTTAATAGACTTACCCAAAATGACTGACCCTCATCAGTTAGCAGCATTTAGAATAATGCGAAGTATGAGTTCTTCTACTTATAATTCAGTCCCAGAAATAATGCCTCTGTTGGTACTAAAAGTGATTTATTTGTCAGTTAAATATGGTAATGCTTCTCAGTCTGCTTATGGGTATGCTTCTTACGGTGTAATTCTTTGCGGTGTGATGGGAGATATTGATGCTGGCTATCGATTTAGTAAATTGGGTTTAAAACTTTTAGAAAAGTTAAGTGCTAAAGAGTTTAAATCTGAAACTTTTATGGTGGTTCATAACTTTATCAATCACTGGAAAAATCACCTTCGAGAAGGATTAGAACCACTTTTAGAAGCTTATCAAGCTGGATTAGAAGCCGGAAATTTAGAATTTGCTGCCTTTTCTGCGTATATTCGCTGCTATCATTGTTTGTTGCTGGGTGAAGAACTCAACGGACTTGAGCAAGAGATGTTTAGTTATACTCAAGCGGTTGCTCAATTTAAGCAAGAAGCAACTTTAAGTATTTTAAAGCTTTATCGACAAGTAGTTTTAAATTTATTAGGACAATCTGAAAATCCCTGTTTGTTAATTGGTAAAGCTTATAACGAAAATATGAGAATATCTCTAGCAAAACAAGCTAATTACAAAACAGAAGTTTTTGATATTCACTTTCATAAATTAATTCTTTGCTATTTGTTTGAGCAATATTCGCAAGCTTTAGAAAATTCGGAAATGGCTGCAGAGTATTTAGATGTAGTTATTGCCAGTCCATCAATTCCTTTGTTTTATTTTTACGACTCTTTAATTCGATTAGCTTTGTATCCCAGTGTTTCCAAGTCAAAACAGAAAAGCTTTTTAAGGAAAGTCGTTACGAGTCAAAAGAAAATTAAAAAATGGGCACACTTTTCACCCATGAATCATTTACATAAGTTTTATTTAGTAGAAGCAGAGCGTCATAAAATTTTGGGACAGTATACGCAAGCTATCGAAAATTATCATCAATCGATAACTTTAGCAAAAGAAAATGGTTATCTGAACGAAGAAAGTCTTGCTAACGAGTTGGCTGCTAAATTCTATCTTGCATGGGGAAAGTCTACGATTGCTCAAGCTTATTTAACTCAAGCTTATTACTGCTATGCTCGTTGGGGAGCCAAAGCTAAAATTGATGATTTAGAAAAACTTTATCCAGAATTGCTGTCCCATACTGTAAATATAGAACCAAGTCACAACAAAAGTGAAGAACTTTTTCGCACGGTTGCAGATAACTTAACTTACAGCAGTCCTAATGGTTCAGAAATTTTAGACCTAGAAACAGTTATTAAAGTTTCTCAAGCTGCGTTTGGAGAAATGCAATTAGAGCGATTGCTTTCAACTTTAATGAAGGTTCTGATTGAAAATGCTGGTGCAGAAAAAGGTACGCTTATTTTGATAGAAGAAGAGAATAAAATTATCGCTGCTCAATATACTACCACTACAAACGAAACCCAGGATGGACTAGTTTGTAACCTACCAATAACTTATTCACAAGTACAAGATTCACAGACACAAAGAGATATTCCACTGACGCTAATTAATTACGTCGAACATACCCAAGAAATTTTAGTAATTAATGATATTTCTGCGGAAACCACCTTTGCAGGTGACCCTTATATTATTGAAAATCAACCTAAATCAGTGTTATGTACGCCAATTGTCAAGCAAGGCAAACTTATCGGTATTCTTTATCTAGAAAATAATTTCATGAAAGGGGCATTCACAAGTAATCGCTTGACGATTATTCAAATTCTCACGTCTCAAGCTGCAATTTCTCTGGAAAATGCAAGGTTATATGAGCGTATTGCTGAATATTCCCGCACTTTGGAAGTGAAAGTAGAACAAAGAACTGAGGAATTACAACAATTAACGGAGAAATTGCAACAAGCAGTAATAGCCGCTGATGCAGCAAATCGTGCTAAAAGTGAATTTCTGGCTAATATGAGTCATGAATTAAGGACACCACTTAATGTCATACTCGGTTTTAGTCAATTGATGAGCCATGACGATGATTTATCTAAAGAGCAGCAAGAAAATTTAGAATATATTAACCGTGCTGGTAAACATTTACTAGAATTAATCAACGATATTCTCGAACTTTCTAAAATTGAGGCTGGACAAAGTTCATTATCTGAAAACAGCTTTGATTTAATTAATATGCTAGATAGTTTGGAAAATATATTGCGCTTCAAAGCTGAGTCTCAGGGTTTACAATTTAAATTTGAATATGATGCAAATATTCCCAAGTATATTAAAACTGACGAAATTAAATTACGACAAATATTAATTAATCTTTTAGGAAATGCAATTAAATTTACAGAACAAGGTAGCGTCAATTTACGAGTGTCATTGGTAGAAGAAAAACAAGTACACAATACTAGAGAATCACAGTTAACTCATCTACTATTTCAAGTAGAAGATACAGGAATTGGCATTTTCCCTGAAGAAATTAATTTATTATTTACACCCTTTGGGCAAACAAAATCTGGTCGCAATCAACAAGGAACAGGCTTGGGTTTAAGAATCAGTCGGAAATATGTACAAATGATGGGAGGAGATATTAAAGTTAAAAGTGTACCTGCTAAAGGTAGCTTATTTCAGTTTGATATTAAGTTACACTCTGCTGATATTAACGAAATCCACGATATAGTAATTCAAAATAAAGTAATTGGTTTAGCAAACAACCAACTTAAGTATCGTATCTTAGTGGCTGATGATTCATCTGAAAACCGCTTGATGTTAGTCAAATTATTAACTTCCATAGGTTTTTCAGTACGTGAAGCGGAAAATGGTCAAAGGGTAGTTGATTTGTGGTCAAATTGGCAACCACATTTAATTTTTATGGATATGCGGATGCCAATTATGGACGGCTATGAAGCAACAAAATTAATTAAATCAAGACAGACAGATGAATGGGAACAGAAAAATAATCCCCATGACAATACAAAACACCAAACAATAATTATTGCTCTCACTGCTAGTGCTTTTGATGAACAGCGACAAGTTATATTATCAGTCGGTTGTGATGATTTAATTCATAAGCCATTTTCGGAAGAAGCATTGTTGGAAAAAATTAGTCAATATTTAGGTGTTGAATATATTTATCAAGAAAAAAATAACAAGACACAGGGCAAAATACAAAAGAACAAAGAAACTTTAACAGATGAAGATTTGATTAATCATTTATCACAAATACCTGCTGATTTACTCGAAAAAATACACAATGCTGCTTGCCAAGGAAGTGATGATTTAATGGTAAATTTAATCTCAGAAATTCCAAATGAATATTTTAAATTAGCATCCAATTTAACTGAATTAACTCGTGATTTCCAGTTTGAAAAAATTATTGGCTTAATTCAAACAAAAATTATTTAAATTTCCCCCCTTCCCTGATAGGGAAGGGGGGTAGGGGGGTTAGGTCTCTAAGTATGAAACATCACAGCGATTAGGGGTAAAAAAGCCAAGAGTAAATTCCAAGGTTGATTATCCACTTCCGTGCTTGTTTGCTGAGGTGACAAAATAGCCTCAATTCGCTGTTCTAAACGGTTATTGCCACAAGAATCTACAGCAGCACAGACAATATCTGAAGATAACGACTGGCTACTAACTACCATTAGTAATGATTCTGCTAACACTAAAGGGTCTACTTGTAAAGCTGCATGAGCGTCAGCGCGTAACTCACGCAAAACTAACAATTCTTGCCACAAAGTGTTGGTATTCGGTAACCAAGCACTACAAGAACGTACCCAACCCAGCCAGAAAAACCAGAATGTGTCCCTATAAATGTAGTGACCTTGTTCGTGAGCTAGCACACTATGTAAATGGTTTTCATCAAGAGTTTCTATCATCCCCTGGCTAACAACAAGCTCTGGATGCCAAAAACCTATTTGACCAGCAAATAAGGTTTTGGTATTTAGCAAACGAACCTGTTTATCTGCGACCTCGACCAAAGGATAATTACGGGCTGAATTAACTGTTTGCCATCCTTGGTATGCAAGTTTGATTAAAAATATCGCAGAAATAGCAAGATAGCTTAAAGCAAATCCGTAGCCCAAGGAGCCTGCTTGCCAGTTACCCATTTTACCTTGAGTTCCCATGCATAGCACTGCAATGGTAGTCATGAAAACCATCAGGGGTGGGAATAGAAATAAAAATAACGCTTGTCGCCACCTTTGTGTCCAATTAGGATTATTTAAGCAATTCCACCTTGTTCTGACAAGCCAAGCAACAGAAATGGCTGCCAAAATCATTATTAGATGCATTATTCTCCCTCCCGTGCTTCCCGGACTGCTTGAATACGTTTGGCTATTGCTTCTATTTGATTTAGGCTAGCATCATCCAGGCTATCAGCAAAGGCGGCAACCACATCAGGATTACCTACAGACAGAAAACGTTGTAACTGTTCGTGAGCCTTGATTACTTCAGCTTGCTGCTTTGTGAGTAACGGTCGCCAGTAAAATGCACGTCCTTTCTTGTCACAGCCTAGCCAACCTTTTTCTGTCAAACGGCGTAATACTGTTGTAACAGAAGTATAAGCTAATTCTCTGTTAGGGTCAGACAGTATACGGTCATGTACATCTTTTACTGTGACTGAACCCAGTTCCCAGATTATATTTAGTATTTCTGCTTCCAATGGACCGAGGGATAATTGTTTAGGACGATAGTTGGGTAAAGGAGCCATAGGATTTGGGTTAAGTGGGTGCGTAAATTTTTGCTGTTTAAGATTTGCTGGTTAATTTGGTGAACTATTGTTCAAATTATATGCTTACCATAGGTTAATAAATTGCACTGTTTAAAATATCTCAATTCCTGGGAGTTTCACCCTTATAACTTTAAGATACACATATATAAGTGATTAGTTGAATTTATTGTTGCTACAGCTAGTGGTTAAAATGTTATTTTCGCCAGTTGTAATAAATAAGGTGTACTCAGCGCGTGAAGCTATTCGTTTATCACACTCCGGAACTTACTCCGTCAAATCAACTACCAGAATGCGCGATCGCAGTTGATGTACTGCGAGCAACTAGCACAATGGCAACAGTTTTAGCCGCTGGGGGTGAAGCTGTGCAGGTGTTTAGCGATTTAGAAAAACTGATATCAGAAAGCGAGCATTGGCCTTCTGAAAAACGATTACGAGCGGGAGAACGTGGTGGTGGGAAAGTTGCAGGCTTTGATTTAGGCAACTCTCCCCTAGATTGCACGGCAGAATTAGTGCAAGGGAGGCGACTATTTATTAGTACCACAAATGGCACGCGCACTTTACAACGAGTGCAAGATGCAAAAGTTGTACTAACAGGAGCTTTTGTCAACCGTGCAGCGGTGGTTCAATATATTATTGATAAGCAACCAGAGACAGTTTGGATTGTAGGTTCGGGTTGGGAGGGTAGTTTTTCTTTAGAAGATACAGCTTGTGCTGGTGCTGTTGCTCATAGTGTTTGGGAACATAGCAACTTACCACTCGAACAAATTGCCGGCAATGATGAAGTATTTTCTTCTATAGCGCTTTTCTCGCAATGGAAGGATAACTTATTGGGACTTTTGCATAATGCAAGCCACGGACAGAGACTTTTAAAACTTGATTGTCATGAAGACCTGAAATATTGTTCTCAAACAGATATTTTAGACGTTCTGCCAATGCAGCAAGAGCCAGGAGTTTTGAAAAAAAACACATAAAAATTACTGAATCAAAAAAATATCTCAAAATCATTTTTTTTACCGCAAAAATAGCCTATTTTATCAGGCTATTTTTTTCTTTTGAATGCTATTTAAAACAACTAATTCAAAGTATAATTTTCTGTAACTCAGCAACGCGATAATTATTTATATTTAAAAATTGTCGGATAGATAAAGCAATTTTTTCCTTACTTTCTTTACCAGGAGTATATTGAGAAGTAAAAGGTATAATATGCCCAGAAGCTAACACAATATTTATACGGTAATTATTATCCTTTTCTTGAACTCGCACATCCTCAATATCCCAAATATTATATTCAACGACATAAGCAGTAAACATTCCTTGTTTTTTCAAAATAAACAAACCTAAATTTTTATCAAATAAAAAAGTTTCAATTTCACCAACAGATGTCATTAAAAATAGACCAAACACAAAAGACACACCAGCAGTAAAAATTAACCATGTGTCATCTTGCTCAACTTTTAAATACCGCTCTTGAGGGTTGCTAATAAAATTGCTAATACTAGATGCAATTTCTAATTGAACATTATCGCGAGTTGCATCAGATTGATATGAAGTAAAAGGAATATCACCCTTATTAGTTTGGATGATAACACCATAGCTATCAACATTTTTATCCAACTTTGCTCCCAGCAATGAGTTCAAGGGGATTTCCCTGATTGTTCTTCCCAATAAACCTGATGCCACCAAGCGACAATTTTCTTGAACCAACTCCGGACGACGACAACTCAAGGAAGTAACTTTCGCAAAAGTATTAACCGTAAACAAACTTAACATTATAGGTATACTACCTACCAACCACCACTTAAAGGGTAGTTTTCGCACTTTTAACTCCCTAGGTTTTTGCTTAACTATCCTCATCAACTTCTACTCCACGTCAAACTACATCACACTTATACACGATTAAACACCGTGCGAAACTAATCTTAATATACATTTTTATACTAAACTCTAGACTTAATATTAGTTTCTACTTAGCTAACTATAGTTTTCATACGAGAGCAAAGCTATTCAGGAAATTAATACATATTGACTTTTCTGATAACCAAATACATGCCTCAAACGACGTAGAGACTAAACATGTTTAGTCTCTACATCTTTTTGGTTATTTCTATCTAGGATGAAAATTCTAATCAGCAATTAGCAAATGGTAATTAAGCAAATTTATCCAAAACACTCTTTAAAGAAGGGAAAACGGCAATTGCAAGACTAATAACTCCAGCAAAACCCCACCATTTATCCTCCTGTTGAATCTTTAAAGAGTCATTTGCTGGATTTGTCACAAAGCTACTTATTCTCTGTGTAATTATTTTTTGATTATTTTTACCAGTATAACTAGTGTTGGGATTTAAGGGAACTTTACCCTTATTAGTTAGTAGGACAACTTTATAGGAATTGTTATCATTCGTACGGTTTCTAAAGATGGTTGTACCCCTCAATTTCTTCGTAGAAATTTTTTCTGACTCCGAACTCAACAGTCGCCGATGCACAGCTTGACAGGACTTTTTCTCTCCTTGAACCCCATTGCAAGCTAGTGTATTTTCCTTTGCTAAAACGAAAAATAATAGGGCTAACACCAGATAAAATTTCCTCATTACATTGCACCTAAAACTAAATGTATCCCAACTCAAATTAGACATGTTTAGTCTGGCACAAGTCAATGTTCATCGGCTACTTAAATTTAAGGCAATTACATTTTTTATTCTTATGAAAAAAGAGAATAAACAGATGTAACAGACATAAAGATTATTATTTTTAATTAGTAAATTGTGTATACCTTATTTTGTACATTTTTAAGATTTATTCTGCAAATGGAATCCCTAGATTTTCACTATTAATAGGTGAGTCCTGAGTACGAATAAATATATTGATGCTCCGACGTATTTCTTGCTTGCGTTCCCAACCGGAGCTGTAAACTTGGCTAAGAGGTATAGACTCACCGGAAACCTGTAAAATGCTCAACCGATAAATATTATCTCCATTCCAACTTTCTGATTCTTCTACCGTTACGTCTTCTATTTCTCCCTGTTGCAAATGCTGGGTAAATTTTTTACCTAACAACCTTTTTTGTTTAATAGTCAGACCATCAATATTTTTTTCAAATATCCAGGTATCAACTCCTTGAAGCAGACATAAGAGCATAATGCACAAGAAGCTAACAGCTATAACGCTTACAGTGATAAGTCCAGCGATAGAAAACCATTTGTAAGCACTCTCAATACTCAAAGAAGTTTTCAAACGATTTTTCACAAAACTATTGATAGCGCTTGTAATTGCTTGTGCCTGCTCCAATTTGTAACTTTGATTGGGATTAAATGTAATTTCACCTGAAGAAGTAATAATTAAAATTTGATAGGTTTTAATACTATCTTGAACCCTTGTACTAACCTTAGCTGACTTTAAATTGCTTACAGGGATTTGCGTCTTCCGAGACAACCAAAAATTTGAGTTATCTAGCTGACAAGTACCACGGTCGGGTTTTTGGCGATTGCAACTGAGGGTTGTTACACTCGTTTCAATAGGAATAACGGCATTTAGTAAAACTATATACCAAGTTCCGCATACGCCGAACATTGCTGCCGTTACCCACCAAAAAGCTGATATTGTTCGCAGTTTTAAATAATTAGGCTTTTTTTCTACAACCTTCATCCGTACCTCCCACAGGCTATCAAGTTAATAATAGCTACTATTTTCTTACCGTAGTCAAGCTAATGGCAATAGTTGTGATGCTATAGTGCAGAACGTAAAGTAGATTTTACTTTATTGAAGGTAAAATAAAAATGACCAGCCTATTCTCTAAACGTCATCCCTTCTTCAAATACCGCATTGCACTTCTGATAGGTATGGCTATTCTCGTACCTGTTGGTTATATTGTCAGGTTTTCTCAGATAGCGGGTCTAGAATGGTTTGTCGATATGTTTGGCAGTATCGCTTATGAAATATTTTGGATTTTTCTAGTTGCTTTTTTATATCCTAAAGCTTCTCCCCTTTGGACAGGGGTTGGGGTTTGTCTCGCTACCTGTGTAATTGAATTTTTGCAGCTTGTACAAACTCCTTTTTTAGTAGCACTTAGAAGTACCCTACCTGGAAGGTTGGTTTTGGGTAATACATTTTTGTGGTCTGATTTTATATCCTACTTCCTGGGTAGCTTTTTGGGGTGGTTGAGTATGAAAAGACTGAAAATTTACTTTTGTAAATAAGCTGCTATTCTTTTAATGAATATTGCCCAAGATATCAAATATAAAATGAAGTATATTCACGGTTACAACACCAGGGAACAACAACGTCTACTATCACAAAGCCAAGTTCTAGCTGATTATATTTTCCCTCATATTGATTTCACAAATCAAAAGCATGTCTTGGAAATTGGCGTTGGTGTTGGGGCACAGACAATTTTATTACTCGATAAATTTCCACATCTACGTGTTACAGGGATAGAACTATCAGAAACTCAACTAATTAAAGCACGCGAAAATTTAGACTTATTTCCACAATTGGCAGAAAGATATAATCTTATACAAGCTGATGCCAAAGATTTAAGTGGTTTAGATACCAGCGACATAGAAGCAGTTGTATTTATCTGGGTGCTGGAACATATTCCTCAACCAGAAAAAGTATTGGCAGAAGTACACCGTATTATGCTAAAAGGAAGCACCATTAATATCACTGAGGTTTTCAATAACAGCTTGTTTTTGTATCCTCCTTGTCCGGGAGTGATGAATTACTGGCAAAAAAGTATTGATTTTCAATATTCCATAAACGGAGACCCCAACATTGGTTCGCGTTTAGGAGCTTTGTTAATGGATACAGGATACCGCAACATCCAGGTGACACCCTGCGTCAAACATTTGGACAAGCGCTTTCCCGAAAAACGATTAGCATTTTTGGACTATTGGAAAACTTTAATGCACAGCTTTCTGGATAACATGATACAAGCTGAGTGCGTTACATTATCCGAGTGGGAACACGCAGCTAGGGAAATGGATGAGATAATGCACAATCCAGAAACTGTGTTTTATTACAATTCTATGCAGGCTACTGCAGTCGTGTAAACCCAATTACGAATATTGTATTACCGTAAAAGCCTTATGAGAAAGTTATATTTTTTACTTCCAGGAACTGACAGTAAATTTGCCTGTGGTGGTTTGTGGGCAGAACTGAAAACAATGAATTTGGCTCAAAAAATTTGTAGTGCAGAAGTTGTCACCTATCGTCAACGAGAAGAGAGCAAACTGTTTTTAGATGATGTGCTTCAAGAAAAAAATTTAGATGATGTAATTTTTGTTATTTGCTGGGGATTTGATATTGCAAAACTTGTACCTAAGCTCGCGTCTTACAATGTAGTTTATCATGCCCATAGTGCGGGTTATAACTTTACAATACCTAGTAGTATTCCAATTATTACTGTCAGCAGAAATTCAATGGGATATTGGGGACAGGTATCACCGCATTCACTAATTTATTACTTACCTAACGAAATTTCTCCAGAGTTCAAAAACTTAAATTCTACGCGAGATATTGATGTTTTAATTCAAGCTCGTAAATCCTCGGAATATCTAATGCAAGAATTAATTCCAACTTTACAACAAAAATGTAATGTGTTTGTTGTTAATTCTTACGTCAAGGATTTAACTGAATTATTTAATAGAGCGAAAGTTTATCTGTATGACTCTGCTGAATATTGGGCTATAAGAAACGTGAGCGAAGGATTTGGCTTGCAACCAATGGAAGCTTTAGCTTGTGGTTGTCAGGTTTTTTCTAGTGTTAATGGGGGACTTTCTGATTATTTAGACCCTGGATTTAATTCTTATAAAATTGCTTGTTATTCTCAAGAATATGATGTTAAGCGTATTTTAAAGGTGTTAGATAGTTGGACTCCTGCTTTGTTGTCATCAGAATTATTAAGTGAATATCGCGAGGAAAATATAATTCAGCGTTTTCAGGTAATTTTAGATGAGTTAAATGATTTTTTTGACCATACAAGAAATCAGCAATCAAATATCCAGAGTTTGACAAAAATGCACGTTACTAAATTGCGAGTTAAGAGTGTGTTTGATAAAGTCAAAAAAAAGTATTTCTGAAATAATTAAACTGCTAACACATGAGTAAATGCAGAAAATAAGGTAAAAAGAGGTACAAGAATAATTAAGAGGGGATTTTATGAGTACTCGCTTGTTGGTGACTGGTGGTGCGGGTTTTATTGGGTCAAATTTTGTACATCGTTGGTGCGAATTGTATCCAGATGACCATGTGGTAGTTTTGGATGCGCTTACTTATGCAGGAAATATTGCGAATTTAGCGAGTTTTGTCGGACAAGAAAATTTTCGGTTTGTACAAGGAAATATTTGTGACCGTGAATTAGTTGATAAATTGTTGGAAGAGGAGAATATTAATATTGTTGCACATTTTGCGGCAGAGTCTCATGTAGATAGGTCGATTATGGGGCCTGGTGCTTTTGTGCAAACAAATGTAGTGGGAACTTTTACTTTGTTGGAGGCTTTTCGTCAACATTGGGAAGCTAATTCTAAAAATGGTGATTTTCGTTTTTTACATGTTTCGACTGATGAAGTTTACGGGAGTCTGGGAACTGATGACCCAGCGTTTAGCGAGACTACACCTTATGCTCCTAATAGTCCTTATTCAGCATCAAAAGCAGGAAGTGACCATTTGGTGAGGGCTTATTATCATACTTATGGTATGCCAACTATTATTACTAATTGTTCTAATAATTATGGTCCATATCATTTCCCGGAAAAGTTAATTCCTTTAATGTGTATTAATACTTTAATCGGTAAAGCTTTACCTGTTTATGGTGATGGTAAAAACGTGCGAGATTGGCTTTATGTTGGCGACCATTGCAGCGCTTTAGATGTAGTAATTCATCGCGGATTGCCAGGGGAAACTTATAATATTGGAGGTAATAATGAGGTTAAAAATATTCATTTGGTAGAAATGTTATGCGAATTGATGGATGAATTAGCACCCGATTTACCCGTGCGTCCAGCGAAAAAGTTAATTACTTTTGTAAAAGATAGACCTGGACATGATAGAAGATATGCGATAGATGCCACTAAAATAAAAACCCAGCTTGGTTGGACTCCTTCTATCAAAGTGGAACAAGGTTTACGTTTAACTGTGGAATGGTATTTAAATCACCGGGATTGGTGGGAGGTTTTACTCTCTGAAGAGTATAAAGCCTATTACCGAGAAAATTATCGGTAATGAATCAGAAAAATGTAGAGACGCGATTAATCGCGTCTTATTACCGAGAAAATTATCGATAGACGCATACAAAAATGTAGAGACGCGATTAATCGCGTCTCTACAAACCTACCCCCTTCCCACTGACCGAAAGTAGCGGCTAGATTAGAAAGGAGCCGGTAATTAAGAGGTGTTAGATGCTCCAAATAGAACAAATTTTACAAAATCGTTACCAACTTCAATGCCAGCTCGGTAATAACCGAGTGCGACAAACTTGGTTAGCGACTGATTTAGAAGCATCAGACCCCAAAAAATCTTTGGTTGTGGTCAAGCTTCTGGCTTTTGGTGGTAATGTTCAATGGGATGATTTAAAGCTGTTTGAACGGGAAGCCCAAGTCCTTAAGCAACTTAATCATCGTCGTATTCCTAAATGTATAGATTATTTTTGTATTGATGACCAAGATTTGTGGTTTGGCTTGGTGCAAGAATATATTCCTGGTGAGTCTCTCAAGGAATTAATTAATTCGGGTAAAAAATTTAGCGAAAAGCAAGTAAAAAGGATTGCTATCGAGATTTTAGAAATTCTCAAAGATTTGCATGGGTTGAATCCTCCTGTATTGCATCGCGATATTAAACCTAGCAATTTAATTTTAGGAAAGAATAATTGTATTTATTTAGTAGACTTTGGTGCGGTTCAAGATAAGGCTGCTAAGGAAGGAGCTACTTTTACAGTAGTTGGTACTTATGGTTATACACCTATGGAGCAATTTGGGGGTAAAGCTGTTCCCTCATCTGATTTATATGCTTTAGGTGCGACTTTAATTCATTTGCTAACAGGTATTTTCCCTGGAGATTTACCTCAGCGTAATCTACAGATTCAATTTAGTGACCGAGTTAATCTTAGTCCTAATTTCCTTAATTGGCTGGAACATTTAACGGAACCTGCTCAAGAAAATCGGTTTGCTAGTGCTAAAGAAGCTTTGGATGCAGTCGGTTCTAAAGCTCTTGTGAGTGAAGCTTTAGAACATTTGGGCTGGTTGAAAAGGGCAGTAAAAAATAATTCGGGTTGCGGTATCAATAATACTAGAGAACAGGTTCCCGACGAAATTGTTGGTTGGAATTGGGGTGCTTTTCTTGTACCCTGGTTTTGGTTATGGACTAATGAAGTTTGGGTGGGATTTTTGTGTATCGTACCACCAATGGGTTGGATTATGACTATCGCTCTCGGTGCGAAAGGCAATGAATGGGCTTGGAAAAGTAGACGATGGCGTAGCGTTGCCCACTTTAAAGCTCATCAACGAGTTTGGACAATTACTGGTATTATCCTTTGGGGTAGCGCAATTACTTTACTCGCTGCGGTTGCAGGATGAAGGAAGAAGAGGAAGAAGGAACGCAAAATATTGTAGTGCGAGCGTCTCGCTCGCTACTGCTGAAAAGCGAACTCCTGCTGAAAAACGAGCTACTGCTAAAAAACGAGCTACTGCTGAAAAGCGAACTCCTGCTGAAAAACGAGCTACTGCTGAAAAACGAGCTACTGCTGAAAAGCGAACTCCTGCTGAAAAGCTCGCTACTGCTGAAAAACGAGCTACTGCTGAAAAGCTCGCTACTGCTGAAAAACGAGCTACTGCTGAAAAGCGAGCGAGACGCTCGCACTACAATAGCTTTTAATTGGTGGGAATTTCTTTCCTCTTCCCTCTTCCTTCATCCTTTAGTCGAGCGTAAATTGTCCTGTTTCTACCCACTCACTTTTTAGCAAACACCACCAATCTGTAGCCAAACCTTTATTGACATAATCGTATGGTAGCCAGCCATAACCAGCTTCACCCCACTGTTCACCCCAGGAGTTTCTAATCAACAAAGCTCCTTTAGTTGTTACTCCCCCAGGATTGGGATTTGTAATCATTAAATTATCGTCATAACCCATTGCGACAACAGCATGTCCACCAACTTGGTCTTCAGCAGGAGTTGGGAAAGGGATTCGACCTGTTTTAGAAACATCTGCACCCCACATTGAACTGTAAACACTAAACCCAAACATCGAAGGAATATTAGCTGCGATATTAGTTTTGATTCGCATCAACAATTTGTCTTTGGGGAAGCTGGGGGGGTCGAGACGAAAATATTTGATTGCTTGGTAGTTTTGAGCAAAGGCATAGCAGAAAGGAGTTGGCTCTAAATCGTAATAGTTTGGGTTGTCGGTGTAAGGCCAATACTCTTCTGGTGGAACACCAAATAAAGCCAAGCCTCCCATTGTGCTTCTTAGATAGCAACCGCTATCTCCCTCTAAATGCGCTAGTCTACGACATACTTTGTATAAAAATAACCTAGATGCATCAATATGTTTGCCAAAAGAACGTCTTTGAAAATACTCTACAAGTCCTACTCCAGCTTGAGCTGTACATGACCCAATTCCTCCCTGGTCTTCCACTGGAGAAAACCATTTTTTCAAGTTCACAGTGCTGGGTAATTGGTTGTATCCTCTTGCTATCCCTACATTTGCTTTTTGTAGGAGAATTTGAATCTCTTTGTGCTCTGGAGTGTAGTCTCTGAAGTCTGGTAGGTCTCGTAGCCAACCCATTGTTTTTTTGGCAGTCATTTGAGTTATCTCGCTAAATGTATTATTTAGTTAATTTTCCTTGGGTAATTAACTAGTAATTGTTTTACCCTTCAGGGATAATGAACAATTTTCCAGATATGTAGTAGTACCCCTTAGGGTAATCTTAATCACTTTGTATACTTTACATAAATGAGAACACCAACATCTTACTTAATTATTAGTGATAAATATAACATTGTATGAGGCTTTTGTACTTGCGAGACAGCCCGTTAGTTGATTAAAGTTTGGATGGTCTTTCAAAAACTTTTCTTCTACTTTAAAACTGGTTGAAAGATTAACTACAGCAAAAATTTTAACCCGTTTTTAACGGGTTTCAGCTTTTAGCCCGTTCGCGCCAGCGTCCGCTTCGGATAATTTATTTCAGGGTTTCATGGAATTGTGTGTACGCGGTAAACAGACACGCACGTAAGAGGATGTTTGAAAAGTATCAATGTTAACGAAGAACCTAACCCCTAACCCCTTCCGAACATCGGGAAGGGGAACAAGAAAATAGAGCTTTCAAAACCTCTCCCTGCTTTAGATAAAAGCTTTTAACCCCCCTTCCCATGCCGAAGCGGCACGCTACGCGAACGTAGGGAAGGGGAGCAGGGGGGTTAGGTATCTTTGTCTTATATTATACTTTTCAAACATCCTCTAAGGGGGTTTTCATTTGCTGGGACTATTAAATATTGGTGAATAGTTGCTAGCAATGTCTCCTACGAGGCAACAGAATCGCTTTCCATCGCCATACAAGCATGTACCAACGGTAACAACGGGCCTAACTGTTCCTGTCCATTGACCGCTAAATCGCTATGACACAGGTAAACTCTATGGGAAACCCGCGAAAGTAAATCAGTCAAAATAGTTTCCAGCCTTATATTCTCTGCACTTTTTTCATCATCCGCAGTCCAAAGTTGCCCTAATCTATATCTAAGAAAATATGGCGCACCAAATAAAGTTGCAGCACCACCTTTTGCCCATAATGGCGAACCTGCATCTAACCAGAAGTGCCAACGGTGACTTTTTCTGTTGGAACGATACTGAAATATAGTCGCTAAAGTTACAGATTTTGCCGATACACCTACAGAACGAACAGGATAAGGATTCGCAGTAATTGTACCCCTACGTAATAATTGGATAAATTCAGCAATAGTATCAGTGGATTGATTCCAGTGAGTTTTAGAGGCACTAGCTAAACCCTCGCTAGAAATAGCCTCTTGTCCTTTTGTAACTAAATTTGCTTGTTTAACCCTAGTATCAACTTCCCAAAAATGTTGTGCTGTTTCCAGTAATTCCCGCAATGCAGCTAGTTGGTCATAAGGTAAATTGCTTCCGTTCCACAAAAATGTTTGAATCGCTCGGTCTAAAACTAAAATAGGGCTGGCTATAAGATATAGTTCCTGCTGTTCGCGCTGCTGCTCTATCCACGCCAAAATTTTTTCATAAGCAGTAGTAGCTCCGTAGCCTAGTCTATCCCAACGGTCAAAGGCTGTTACCGGAAGTAAATTAGGTTGTTCTGGGTGTGGCACAAAACAATAATCTGCTATTAAACCCGCTCTCACTGGGTCTATGTTCGGAGTGGGGAACGGGGGGTGGGGAGTGGGGGATGAGGAGGATGAGGAGAGTGAGGGGGATGAGGGAGAACTTCTTTGACTGCTTTCCCCATTCCCCATTCCCAATTCCCCATTCCCCATTCCCAATTCCCCACTCCCAATTCCCCACTCCCCACTCCGAGTACTAAGAACGACTAACATTTCAGCAACTGCATCTCTGTCTACTAAGCGCCCTAAACCAGGATAAACTAATGCTAAGACAGTGAGTAATGCACGAACTACTGGTGAGGTAATCAAAGGACGTTGGTCATTGAGACACTCGACTGCAATTCCTTGGTTTTGCAAAGTGTTCATTAACGTATAACGAGCGATCGCATCCAAACCGGGAGCAATAATAGCAACTTCGTCCGGTTCGACTCGCTTTTCTTTTATAGCTTTGGCAATATATTCTGCTGTTTTTTGCAAAAGTTCCGCACGAGAAGCACTTTGTATTAAGCGCACGGTGTTTGGTAAACTCATTAATGCCATTGGTTCAATTACCAATTCCTGCATCGTCGCTGCTAGCAAAGAAGCAAGACTAATTTGTGGTTGTTGATTTAAACTTTCAACTTGGCATCGTCCAGCTATACCTTCAATATAATCTGGGTCTGCACCTAGTCCCAAACGTACTGCACTATCAGGATTGAAACTAAACGCTCCCAACCCACCCCTATCAAGAAAAAACTCAAATAAATCACGAGCAATAGCTGGATAATCTTGCACGTCATCAGCTAACACAGCCTGATAACGCTTAGCTAAATGCTGCTGATAATTAGGATTAGGTAACAGGTGTACTTTCCAAAGCTCGGTAATAATTCCATAACTAAGTAATCCTCGCTCTAAACACCAGTTACGCCAATTTAGTAATAAAGAGACAAAAAATTCGGGTTCTAGATTTTCACTAATATCCTGGAAGCACTGAGCCGAAAATTCACCAATATCTTCGCACCTACAACCACTATAAGCAGCTAATTGAAACAAATCAAGAATTCGACGAACAGCACGGTACTCTCTTACCCCCAACTGCCGTAAAATTTCTTCATCTAATGACGAACGCCAAAGTTTTGTTGCTAATTCTTGCTCTGTTTCTGGACGCAATCTCAAAGGAAATTGTGCTTTCAAATTTAAAGATTGTATTAATAAAGGCCAAAATAAAGTGACTTCATCTTGAAGAAAACCTAAAGGTGTTTTGCAGCGCACTGGATATTTTCCGCCAACCGAAGTAACAATTGTATCCGCTAGTACCTGACGATTATGGTTGTTAGCTGCTAATACTAAAACACTTGGATGTGGCTGCTTTAAAGGAAATACTTGAGGTTGAGCCTGATGATTTCCCCTCTGAGGGGTTATAGTATAAAATAATTCAGGTCTATCAGATTCACTTCTAATCCAGTTATCAAATTGCTCTACCAGTCGCATAGTTTTGCCACTGCGACTTGAACCAAGTATCCAAAGGGAACCAGAAAGCACAGACTGTCTCCTTGTGAATTTGTTAGTATACCTCGTAAATTAAGTAAAGGTCAAAAATCTCCGAAAATGTTGGATGATTGCCTACCATGAATAATTCTTTCATTAACCAAAAACTTTACCCTTGGTTACTAGCATCTTACCATTGGTACTTACGGACACCAGAGCGTTCCTTGGATGAAGCCCAAAAGGCAGCATTACAAATAAAAGCACTTGAAGACGAACACTTCAATGGTAAAAAAATAGACTCAGAATCTGCAGATTACAGCGAAAATGTAATGGATTTTTTTGAGTCTGATTTGAAGAAGCAGTTACAAATAGCCCGGATGAGGTTGACGGAGTTTAAAATAAGTCGTTACTTCCTGAGCGAATTAAATCCTAAAGCTGCTATTCACGAAGGCATAATATACTCCAACGCTGCGGAAATCTTAAGAAAACTTAATTTTATTGATAGTATCATATCTAAATATACAATTTTAGATGGTGATAACAGTTCTCAAATTTTACGGACTGAACCATCACCGATAAGCAATTCTCAGCTTTTACAAATAGAACCAGCTAAAAGCCAAATAATAGAAGTACAGGACTCAAATATACCCAAAAAAGCAGTAAATAATAGACCACAAAGTAAGGCTAATTCAACTGGTATACTACCCCGTTCAATTTTAAATACTATTCATAGGCTACAAGTTGAATTAGACCCTAAATCCGAGCAAGAAGTTGTTAAAGATTTTCGGAAAGCTCAAAGAAGAACAATTATCTCGGTTAGGTTTATATTACTTTTAATTATAATACCTATTCTCACACATCAGGTTACCAAAGCATTAGTAGTTGGTCCAATTGTTGAGCGCTTTAGGCATACTGATACTGCCAAAATTTTCATAAATGATGAAATGAAAGAAGAAGCTCTTGAGAAACTACATAGGTTTGAGGAGGAAATCAAATTTCAAAGCCTAATTAATGAAACACCTCTGTTATCTCCAGAGGTTATGGAAGAGAAAATTAAAGAAGAAGCAGGTCATATTAAAGAAGAATTTCGCGAAGAAAGTTCCAATGCAGTAAAAAATGTTTTTGCTGACATGTTTTCAGTATTAGCTTTTATTATTCTTTTACTGATGAGCAAAAAAGAAATTACTGTATTCAAAGATTTTTGTGATAATCTTGTCTACGGTTTGAGTGATAGTGCGAAAGCATTTATCATCATTTTGTTTACCGATGTATTTGTGGGATTCCACTCTCCACACGGTTGGGAAATTATCCTTGAAGGTTTATCTCGTCACTGGGGTTTACCAGCAAGTCGCGATTTTATCTTCTTGTTTATTGCTACCTTCCCAGTTATTTTGGACACTATCTTCAAATATTGGATTTTCCGTTACCTTAGTCGTATTTCACCCTCCGCTGTTGCAACATATCGTAATATGAACGAATAGGGAATGGTAATGGGGAATTGGTAATGGGGAATTGGTAATGGGGAATTGGTAATGGGGAATTGGGAATTGGGAATTGGGAATGGGGAATGTAGAAACCGTATTAATACGGTCTCTACGGCCTGTTGGTGGGGGTGTTACAAATGGTACTATTAGGATTTACAATTTTTTTAGATTAAATATCGCGTAACCCTTTGCAGGTAGTATCCCGTGGCTAAGTTGAATTGGCTTGACATCAGAAAATCTGGGAACATTTGGCACAAAAATTCGTTGATTCCTATTCTCATTAGCTTACCTGTGGCTGCTTTGGCTGTGTTTGTACCTCTACAGCGTTTGGGCTATCGTCCTCTTAGTCCAGAAGAATGTCGGGTAAAAAAATGGGATGTTCCTGTTTCCTTACGACCGAAAACACCATTACCTCAATCAAAACCTCAATCAAAACCTCAATCTACGGCTACTAAAGAGCAAAAAATAGCACCTGTTGTAGTTCCGAGACCACCTGTTTCTTGTTGTCCTGGAGACCTATCTTGTATGGATGGGGCAATTTTTGAGGGTGTAAATAATCAACCTGCTGACCGAAAGGCTCTTTTAACTTCTCTTGACCGCAGCTTAGGATATCTGCAAACCGAACGCGCTAGTTTAGAGTATAAAGATTATCCCATACCTGGAATTACTCGCGAGCGTGTTATTAAAAGTTTACAACGATTTCGTCAACTGTTGTTAAATACCAAATCAACCAAAGAGTTACACGCTGCAATACAAAAAGAATTTGTGCTTTATCAATCGGTGGGAAGTAACGGTCAAGGTCGGGTTTTGTTTACTGCTTACTTTGAACCAGTTTATACAGCAAGTAGGGTGCGGACTGCTGAGTTTCGCTATCCTATTTATAAATTACCCCCAGACCTGGAATCTTGGTCAAGACCTCATCCTAAACGTATTGATTTAGAAGGTGCTGATGCTTTACAAGGTTCTAAAGGTAAATTAAAGGGGTTAGAATTTTTTTGGTTCCGTGACCGTTTGGAACCATATATGATGCAAATTCAAGGTTCATCTCAACTTCAGTTAACTGATGGGAGTAAAACAACTGTTGGTTATGCCGGAGCTATACGTCAAGACTACAAAAGTATAGGCAAAGAGTTAATTAATGATGGCAAAATACCCAAAGTTGGTTCTACTATGCCAGATATTCTTAACCACTTTAAAAAATATCCTCAGGACTTAAACGTATATATTCCTCGTGACCCCAGTTTTGTATTTTTTAGAGAAAAACATGGTGAACCTGCACATGGTTCTATCGGTGTTCCGGTAACTGCAGACCGTTCTATTGCTACCGATAAAACGCTTATGCCTCCTGGAGCTTTAGCATTTATACGCGCTCCTTTCCCATTAGTTAATTCTAAAGGTGAAATGGAACATAATACTATTAGCCGTTTCGTTCTTGACCAAGATGCTGGTGGTGCTATTAAAGGTGCATCGAGAGTTGATTATTTTGTCGGGACTGGAAAAATTGCTGGTGAACGTGCTGGAGCTACTGTTGCTGTTGGACAATTGTACTATTTACTACTTAAATAAATGATATATTCTTGCTATTTAATCAGCAGTATAAGGTGCTATTATTAATTTCAGCAGCTAATAGACTATTTTTAGACCTCATTAGTTGTATGTTGTTTGTTGTTTGTTGTTGTTTAAGAACAGGCGTTGCTTTTGTTTCGGGATGCTTTGATTGATTCCCAATTAGTTCCCAAAATTTAGCGACGCCTCTTAAATTTTTATTTTTTTCCTATTTTCATTTTCCATAAGGTATCAATGTTAACAAAGTGATATCCTTGTTTTAAAAGTTGAGGGACTATATATTCAACTGTTTCTGCGACATCTTGACCACCACAAACACCGTCATGCAGAACAATTAAGGAGCCATTTTTTACCTGAGACATGACTCGTTGGTTAACCTTAGTAATACCCGGTCTAACCCAATCTTCTGGTACTACAGACCACATTACTGGACGGTAATTCCACTGTTGAAATAGCCTTAAAGTGTTGGGGACAAAGAAACCATTTGGGGGTCGGACATCACGTACTTTTTCGGGATGTAAATCACAAGCACTGTAAATAGCGTCTTGGGTTTTTTCTAAACTTTGTTTTAGTTCGGTTGGGGAAAGCAGGGGAAAATTATCATGCAGGTAACCATGTAAACCAATCCAGTGTCCTCTTTCATGAATAGCTTTGGCGATTTCTGGGTAACGGTTGACACAAGCACCTAGCCAAAAAAAGTTTGCTGTTATGTTGTAACGGTCTAGGACTTTTAATAGCTGTGGGGTGTATTGGGGGTGGGGACCATCGTCGAAGGAAAGTGCTATGGTTTTGGAGTTGGGGTCTCCATGCCAAAGACAGTCGGGGAAATTTGGTTTGAGAATATTGTGGACTACGGGGAACAGAGGAGCAAATTGCATCTTGTGGTTTACAGGTAGTGGTTATGTTTGATATGGGACTCAAACCTATGGTTACATATTTCGTAGGTTGAGTTGTGGAGTGTAAACCCAACAGCCGAGCGACTTATTTATGAATAACCCTGGCTTGCTTCCTTTTGCTGTTTTGAGCAATACTAGTAGTAAAAATAACCAGTTGCAGTCAGTTGCATCTTTGATTGATAGCATTGCCGACCGAAGGACACAAAGTAATGTAATGGCGTCAGCAGCTATTTTAGCTGGGCTAGTATTAGAAGAAGAGGTTATTCAGCGGTTACTAAGGAGAGATATTATGCGTGAGTCAGTCATTTATCAATCAATTATGGTAGAAGGTCGGCAAGAAGGTCGGCAAGAAGGTAAGGAAGAAACTGCGAGAGAAATTGCTGTTAATTTGCTAAAAGAGGGGCTTTCTCTTGAATTAGTGGTGAAAGCGACTGGTTTAACGATTGATGTAGTTCAACAACTACAAACCGCACAATCAGAAAATCAAAAAGAGTAAATACAAATCGGGGGTATCTGGAGCTTTTCTTAATGCCATCAGTATCCCTGACCACTCATGCCTCATTAACCTACAATATTTAAAGCCAGCAGTCGGATTTGAACCGACGACCTTCCGATTACAAGTCGGATGCACTACCACTGTGCTATGCTGGCAAAGCGTTAAATCAACTCAACGACTTCTTATTATAGCACAAGCCGAAAGTTTGTCAACCATCGCCGTCCTTCCACATACCCGTCTCTATCTTTAGCCTTATTTTTGAAATAATAGTGCAACAAAAAGTTAATCTATAAGCTTGGGCAAAAAGTTTTTACTGTAAATTCTAAGTAGTGTTTATTTCGATTACTACTCAATAATTTCTTCGTATTGATTAAAATCGTCTGACTGAGAACGCTTAGTTTCTATTAATACATCATCCAAAGATTTTTCATCTAGCCATTGATGACGCTCCTTAGTATAGTCTCCTTTTCCAGGACTATAATATTGGATAAACCGAATAGCGTCAGCAATTCCTAGGGAATTGACTAAAGCATCATAACCCTGTTTGATAATTTCATTTTGGGTTCTAATCATTGCTTTCCTCCGTTTGTATTAATTCTGCCAGCCATTGCACAAAGTTGTTAATATTTACATTAATCAATCGATAATTTTTTTGAGCTTTTTTAATAAGTCTGTCATCTGTTGTAAGAAATATGTCCGAATTGCTTCTTCCAGCACTGGCAATATGGGTTGCATCGTAGCTTGAGAATCCTAATTTCTGGAGTTCTACCGACCTATCTTGAATGAAAGAACTAGTTATAACTTTTATTTTAGCAATTGCTAGTATTTTTTTGACATTTTGTAGTCTTTCTAAATCTGGTGTTTGGTTTAACTCCGCAACCAACGCACTACTGTTAATCAATTTCCAAGTTCCTGATTGACATTGACTAAGAATCGCCATAATTGCTTGTGTTTCTAAATAAATGCGCGATTGCGTTTGGTCATCAAACGGACGATTTAAGCAGCAAGCATCTAAATAGATTTTATATTGCTCAGTCATAATACTTATGATTCAATATCATATCCAAGGCGAGTATTAAATACTTCCTCCAAGAATTACATTAATGCAATAATTACGACAAATAATTTACTAATCACCGAAAAAATTAAAGCCAACAGTCGGATTTGAATCGACGACCTTCCGATTACAAGTCGGATGCACAACCGCTATGCTATGCTGGCAAAGCGTAAAATAAAAGTAATTATACCACAATACAGAAGATTGTCAACCATCGCCGTCCTTCCACATACTCGTCTCTATCTTTAGCCTTATTTTTGAAATAATAGTCCACCTGAAAGTTAATCTATAAGCTTGGACAAAAAGTTTTTACTATAAGTTAATTGCAAATCTAGAATTGCAAATCTGGTTGCTACTTTCCAGTAAAAGCTGAGTAGCCAAAGTCAGTAAATTTGATTCATCGACAACATCACAAGCATGACAGCATTAAGCGGAAGAGACTTACTAAGCCTTAATGACCTCAGTCCACAAGAAGTGCGAGAACTGTTAGAATTAGCGACCCAGCTAAAATCACAAAAATTGAAGTTACGCTGCGAAAAAGTATTAGGACTACTTTTTTCTAAAGCATCCACTCGCACAAGGGTCAGCTTTACCGTCGCAATGTATCAACTAGGTGGACAAGTAATTGACCTTAACCCCAATGTCACCCAAGTTAGTCGTGGAGAACCAGTGCAAGACACCGCTAGGGTATTAGATAGATACTTAGATATTTTAGCAATCCGCACCTTTGCCCAAGAGGAATTAGAAACCTTCGCAAACTACGCTCGTGTTCCCGTAATCAACGCACTCACAGATTTGGAACATCCCTGTCAAGTTTTAGCGGATTTATTAACTATTCAAGAATGTTTTGGCGATTTATCTGGGTTAACCTTAACTTACGTTGGTGACGGTAACAATGTTGCCAATTCTCTCCTTTTAGGTTGCGCTTTAGTCGGAATGAATGTCCGAATTGCCATCCCAAATGGTTATGAACCCAACTCCGTAGTTGTCGAACAAGCACGAGCAATTTCTGCTGGTAAAACCGAAATTCTCATAACTAATGACGCAAAAGCAGCAGCAAAAGGAGTAAACGTCCTTTACACTGATGTGTGGGCAAGCATGGGACAAGAAGAAGAAGCATCCAATCGTCTACCAATTTTTCAGCCTTACCAAATCAATGATGCTCTTCTCGGTTTAGCAGACAAACAAGCAATTGTTCTGCACTGCCTACCTGCTCACCGTGGAGAAGAAATTACCGAAGAAGTAATCGAAGGCTCTCAGTCAAAAGTTTGGGACCAGGCTGAAAACCGACTTCACGTCCAAAAAGCCTTACTAGCAAGCCTTTTGGGAGCAAAATAAACAAGATATTGAGCTTTCAGTGAGCTTTCAGCGAGTTTTAAATTTTAAGTTTTGAGTTTTGAATTTAGAATTATTAGTTTGTATTTACCAGTTATGGGTTATAATTCTTCAGTAAGTGAGTAAATAATTTCTGAAATTATTACTCTGAACTTATCACTGCTCACTTCTCTTAAACCCCCCCTACTAAGTACTCACTACTCCCCACTTCCCACCCTCCTCTCCCAATTCTAAATTTTTAAATCAAAAGTTAAAAAATATATGGTAGAAAAGGGGGTTTATGTAGTACTAATGTTCTAGGAACATTCGTATTTTCAACTTCCTTAGAAACCGATGGAAAAACTAACCGAAGCCCAAGAAGAACTGTATCAATGGTTGATGGAATACATCCGAGCTCATCAACATTCGCCATCAATTAGGCAGATGATGCAAGCGATGAATTTAAAATCGCCGGCACCCATTCAAAGTCGTTTGGAGCATTTGCGAACCAAGGGATATATAGAGTGGAACGAAGGAAAAGCGCGAACAATTAGAGTATTGCGTCAAGCAAAAGCGGGAGTTCCTATATTAGGAACAATATCCGCAGGTGGTTTAATCGAGCCTTTTACAGAAGCAGAAGAACGTCTGGATTTTACTGCCATTAGTTTCCCTCAGCAGAGTTTTGCTTTGCGGGTAAGTGGTGACAGCATGGTCGAAGATTCGATAGTTGATGGAGATTTAGTATTATTACGTCCAACTGCCGAACCCGACCAAGTTAAAAACGGTACGATTGTTGCAGCCAGAGTCGAAGGACATGGAACCACACTCAAACGCTTTTTCCGTAATGGAGACAGAATTACACTTCAACCAGCGAATGTCAAGTACGAACCCATAGAAGTACCAGCAGTCCAAGTAGAAGTGCAAGGAACGCTCGTCGCTGTTTGGCGAAATTACAATTAGAAAGTGGTAATGGGTAATGGGTAATGGGTAATGGGTAATGGGTAATGGGTAATTGTTATTGATGAAGACTTTTGCCTTCGCATTATCAGTGATAACAAACCTTCTTCTTAGTTACCCATTCCCAATTAATTCCCCACTCCCCACTCCCCACTCCCCACTCCCAATTCCCCACTCCCCATTCCCCATTCCCCACTCCCCTCTTTCCATGTACCTAGCACAGAAGCCTATTCTCAGACTTGTATCTCCATATAAATGGACTACGAGGGAAAATAAGGGCAGTTATAGATATGGAAATTTTCAGCCTTCTTCACGACCACTACCAGGATGTCCACAACTACCTGCATCTGTGCAGCTACGAGAATATCAACTTCAAGCAGTAAATAGCTGGTTTGTCAATAACGGTAGAGGAACTTTAAAAATGGCAACAGGTAGTGGAAAGACCTGTACCGCATTAGCAATCGCTAGTGAATTATATAAACAAATAAACTTACAAGTATTATTAGTAGTATGTCCTTATCGCCATCTTGTCACGCAATGGGCAAGAGAATGTGAAAAATTTAATTTAAAACCAATTTTAGCGTTTGAAAATGTTCGTAGTTGGCAAAGTCAGCTTTCTGCACAACTATACAATATTCATACAGGTTCTCAACAGTTTATAACAGTTATTACAACTAACTCAACATTAATCAGCGAAGGATTTCAATCGCAAATTAAATATTTCCCCGAAAAGACATTAATTGTCGGAGACGAAGCCCATAATTTAGGTGCCCCCAAACTAGAAGAAAGCTTACCACGTAGTATTGGTTTGCGATTGGCTTTGTCTGCAACACCCGAAAGATTTTTTGATGAAAGCGGGACTCAATCTTTATTTGGCTATTTTGGAGATGTTCTACAACCAGAATTTACATTAAAAGATGCTATCGACCAAGGTGCTTTAGTACATTATCTTTACCATCCGATTTTAGTAGAACTAACCGAAGAAGAAAGTTATGCTTATGCTAAATTATCCCAAAAAATCGGACGCATTCTATTATATAGAGATAAAAATTTAGAGGATTTAGGCAATTTTGAGAATAACGAAGATTTAAAACCACTGTTAATGCAAAGAGCGCGATTAATAGGAGCGGCAGAAAACAAACTACATGCTTTACGCGAATTGATGCAAAATCGTAAAGAAACTGCACACACACTTTTTTATTGTGGTGACGGTTCCCTAGAAGAAAGACAAAGCTCTAACTTACGTCAACTAAAAGCAGTCTCTCGTATTTTAGGAGTCGAATTAGGTTATAAGGTGAGTACATATACTGCCTATACCCCTTTAAAAGAAAGAGAAATATTGCGTCAACAATTTGAAACAGGTGAATTACAAGGGTTAATAGCAATTCGTTGCTTAGATGAAGGGGTAGATATTCCCGCAATTCAAACCGCAGTCATTTTAGCTAGTTCGGTCAACCCCCGACAATTTATTCAACGACGTGGAAGAGTTTTGCGACCTCACCCAGGAAAAGAACGAGCTACAATTTTTGACATGATTGTTCTACCACCAGAGTTAGATAGAAACGCATTGGAAACAGAACGTAATTTATTAAGAAAAGAACTACTCCGCTTCGTGGAATTCGCTGACTTAGCAGATAATGCTGGTGAAGCGAGGATGAAACTACTGGAATTACAAAAGCGTTATAACTTGCTTGATATTTGATGTGACCTAACCCCCCTACCCCCCACAGACCGATGAGGGAAGGGGGGAATTCAAAGAGCTTTGCTGAAGTGGGGAGAGGTTTAGATAAGTGTTCTTATAAAGTCTTAAATAACACGTATATCTCCACTAAATAACGAGAAATCAAGCAATACAAACGCCTTATTAGCATACTTGAATACAGAGCATTTACGGATAGTAAAAAATTAATTTACGACATAAAATAGTATCAAAATACTTACTTATAAATAATGAAAAAAGAGCCAAATATTGAGGATGTGCAACAACCTATCACAAGTGCATCTCCAGAAGTGCGAGAAATTATTGAAAAAGTATGGAAGCTAGAAAAAAGTAGGCTGGATAAAAAATTAAACACCCACATCAACGATGACATATTAACAATTATTAAAGAAGTCGTCCAATGAAGTTAATATCAATCAGGCTCTGCAACTTCCGCTCGTTTTACGGAAAAACCCCAGAAATAATGCTAGCGGGTGGTAATATTCGTAACACAACAATTATTCACGGTAACACGGGAACAGGAAAAACTAGCTTATTAAATGCATTTACTTGGGTTCTTTACGAAAAGTTTAGTGCAGCATTTGCATTACCAGACCAATTAGTTAATAAAAGAGCGATAGCAGAAGCGCAAAAAGGAGAAAGTATTGAATGTTGGGTAGAAATAGCTTGGGAACATGACGCAAAAAACTATCGAGTAAAACGAGAATGTAGGGTTTATAAAAATGCAACAGATATAGAACCCGGAAAAACAAAATTGTATATGCAAATTGCAGGGGATGATGGTAAATGGTATTTTCCCACTCAGCAACCCGAAGAGATAATTAATCAGATTTTACCTAGTAGTTTACATAAATATTTTTTCTTTGACGGAGAACGCATAGAACATATTGTACGTGCCGATAAAAAAGCGGAAATTGCAGAAGCAATGAAAATGCTTTTGGGTGTGGAGGTAATTAACCGTTCTATTAAACATTTAGGGGAAGCTAAAAAGAGTTTAGAGGGAGAATTAAAAGTAATTGGAGATGCAGAAATTCGTCAGATTTTAAGCAAGCAAACAAAAATTGAGCTAGAAATTGAAAAAATTAAAAAGAGAAATTACGAAATTGGTCAAGAATTAGAACATCAAAATACTTTTAAGAAAGATACCAGCAATCGCTTACGTGAGCTTAGTGCTGCAAAAGAGTTAGATGAACGACGACAAAGTTTAGAAGTTCAGAAAAAATCCTACCAAGGACAACTAGTTAAAGCTAAAAATACTGTAAAAAAAATTATTTCCTCACGTGGTTATACTGTTTTACTTCCGGAAACAACTACGAGATTTCGCGAGATTGTCAGAAATTCAAAACGTGAGGGAGAAATAACAACAAAAGTTTCGCGAGAAATTCTTCAAGAACTAATGGATAGAGGTCGTTGTATTTGTAGTGCTGCTTTAAAAGAGGGAACCAGTACTCGTAGATGTATTCAAGAATTGTTAAAAAATGCTACTTCTTCAGGAGTTGAAGAAACAGCTTTTAGGATGGGAGTACAAGTAGATGAAGTTGATAAAGTAGCAAGTGTTTTTTGGGAAGAAATAGATAAAGAACAAGCAAGGATTAATGAAATCAAACAAATTATTTCTCAAGTAGAAGAAGAGTTAGATAGCATTCAAGAGCGATTAAGAAAATCACCCGAAGAGGAAATTCGTGGTTTACAAAAACGATTGGATGAAATTGAAAAGAAAATCATTGAGTTAACTTTAGAACAAGGTAGAAACCAGCAGAAGTTTGAGATACTTAATTCTGATTTGGATGCTGTGAATAAAGAAATTGCTAAACAAAAAGTGAATGAAGTTAAACAAGCTTTAGTGCAACGTCGTATAAACTCAGTTCGAGATGCGATTGATGTATTAACAGAAGTTAAAACACGACAAGAAAAGAATTTTCGCTGGCAATTAGAAAAACGAGTACAGGAGATTTTTAGAGAAATTTCATTTACTCCTTATTTTCCGAAAATTACCGATAAATACGAGCTATTTTTAATGGAAAATACCTCCGGTGTAGAAATGCCTGTGGCTGCTTCTACTGGAGAAAATCAAATTTTGTGTTTATCTTTTATTAGTGCCATCATGGATAGAGTCAGGGAGTGGAGCGAAAAGAAAAAAATGCTCATGCTCCCAGAAAGCAGCACTTTTCCATTAATTATGGATTCCGCTTTTGGTAGCTTAGATGAAATTTCTCGTCGGCACGTAGCAACAGTTATTCCCAGGTTGGCTAATCAATTACTAGTTTTGGTCAGTAAAACTCAATGGCGTTTTGAAGTAGAAGAGCAAATGGAAGAGAGAGTTGGTAAAGAGTATGTGCTAACTTGTTACTCTCCGAGAGATGATTGCCAGCTAGATGATATTGATTTACATGGGGAGAGATATTCTTTAATTAGGAAGAGTCCTAATGATTTTGAATATACCGAAATTATCGAAGTGAGGTAGGTTGGGTTGACGAAGGAAACCCAACATTTTCAAGAGAATAATTAGAAAGTAGCCAGAAAGAAAGCCAGAAAGAAAGCCAGAAAGAAAGCCAGAAAGAAAGCCAGGGAATAAATTCCCTGTCTAAAAGCTAAACTCCTCTAAAGAGGAGTGAGGATTTGGATTCTTTTTTTCATATTTAAGTAAGTTATTGGGTGGTATTTTTTATGATATTTATTGTTGAAAAGTCATTAAATAATTTGAGTCAGCTTGAAGCTTTGGTGTTAATTAATCAATGGGCTAAAGTGCAAGTTTATTTTCGGTATGACGATAAAAATAAGCTAGATGAAATCAAACATCAAAAAATCCAAGAATTGTTCAACTCTGGAATTTTAGAAATAACTAAAGTGATTGTAGGAGAATCTCCTTTTTTCCAGAAAATGCAGGAGGAAATAAAATTAGGAGGTAAAAATTTAAATTGGTTTGATGATTGCTGTACTGTAGATGAATTAATGAGGGAAAGTGATACTTATCAGCATTATAGTTCTCTTTCTAAATTGTATTGCGGTGAATTTCAAAAGCTGAAAGATGAGGAACAGTACTCTTATGAGCTAGAAAAATATGCAATACAAATGCAACAATATCAGCAAGAATTAGAACAGTACCAACTTATAAATACAGAAAGAGATGTTCAAAAGAAAGAAAATGAAGCTTTAATCAAAGAATATGAGATTAAATTATATACTCGTTTCAAAAGTTTTTTACTTACTTTAGACAATTTATCTGAAGACGAAAAAAAGTTTATTAATAAATGGAATATTACAAAATTAAGCGAACACCAGAAACAACGTATTAATCGTTGTATCCGTGAAAGGAAGTTTGATTACGAACCTAAACCTAAAAAAATTCGTTTCCCTTACCTTCCATATATTTGGAAACCTCATGAACCTGAACGTTATATTGAAATAGAACCTGAGAGCTATGAATATGGGACAGTTTCTGAGGTTGACTTAGCTATAGATTGGGTAAAATCATTTAATAAAAAATTTCAAATTCAAAAATTAAATGAAAATTTTTTATGCAAATTAGAGGATAAAATATCTGATAACGTTTTTGCATTTTATAAAGAGCAAGCTTTGTTAATTTTTCAGAAAATTTTGCGAGGTAATAAAGGGTTTAGGACTCCAAAAGATATTTATAACGCTTTAACTAGCTTACCTATAGATTATGGATATTTAGGGATGGAATTAACTTATGATGATTTTTGTAAGTGGCATGAGGTAAACTTATCACATACAGGTTTCTGGTTAATTGAATTTAAATCTACTTTACATCCAGAAATTTTATTTCATATTCCCTATGACCAAAATAAAGAGAAATTCACTTTAGAAGTTCCTCACGAAAAATCTAATATAGAAAATTATGTTAGGGAAGTAAGTGACGAACAGCAGAAATTGTACCCAATAGAAAAATTGGTAGAATTGTTGGGTTACACCTCAGATGATTTCCCCTATAAATTGCAACATTACCAGCGACGTTCATACTGTTGTTGCTCCGATGAAGAAGATTGCGAATATGAAGAGGTTGAAGATGATGGCTTATATTTGTAAGTAAACTCAGCAGTAATTTTATGGTTACAGTACCACAACCAAATTATATGACTCCCCAAGATTATTTAGAGTGGGAGAAACGTCAAGAAATTAAATATGAGTACGTTAACGGTGAAGTTTTCGCAATGACCGGGAGTACTATTCCCCATAATATTGTTGCTGTAAACCTTAGTACTGCGTTAAAAAATCATCTACAAGGTGGTTCTTGCATTATTTATACCTCGGACGCAAAATTAGGTGTAACCGAAGATGGTCTTTTTCATTACCCAGATACGATGGTCAGTTGTAACGAAAGAGATAGAAAAGCAATTCAGTTTATTCAGTATCCTTGCTTAATTGTCGAAGTTCTTTCCCCCAGTACGGAAGCTTATGACAGAGGAGGTAAATTTAAGCATTATCGTCGTATCGAGACTTTAAAAGAGTATGTCCTTATCGACGCAGAAAAAATTAGCGTCGAGTGCTTTCGATTGAATGAAAAGGGTATTTGGGAGTTGCATTCTTTTGAACAGGGGGATGAGGTGCTGTTAACGAGTGTTAATTTTCGCTTCCCAATATCCCTTGTTTATGAAAATGTTGTTTTTCCTAGTTAACAATTTGCGATAAGTTCTTTGGTTGTCGCTAAACTAACGATAAATCTTTTATTTATCACGTCTATATATATATATGACTACTACTAACTTACGTTTGTGGACAGTGGATGAATACCACCGAATGATAAAAACTGAAATTCTTACAAATGAAGATAAAGTTGAACTGCTGGAAGGACTAATTTTAGCGATGAGTCCCCAAGAACCACCTCATGCTTCTACTGTACGACGAGCGTCTAAATATTTTGACCGTTTGCTGCTTGGTCGTGCTGATATTCGGGTTCAATTACCTGTTACCCTTTCTCCTAACTCTGAACCGGAACCGGATATTGCTGTTGTTCGTATTGACCCTCGCGATTATTTCAACGGACACCCGACACCAGATGATATTTTTTTGTTGGTGGAGGTTGCTGATACAACGGTAAATAAGGATTTGAATATAAAAGCACCTGTTTATGGGAAAGCTAATATTCCTGAGTATTGGATTTTAGATGTAAATACTCGTCAAGTTTACGTATTTCGCGAACCGAATGCTAAAGGATATGCACAAAAGTTGACTTTTAATGAGGGTCAAACGTTTCGATTATTGGTTTTTGGAGATGTGGAGGTCGCTGTGAAGGATTTGTTTCCTTAACCACGAAGAAGCGATGAACACGAAGAAGAGAGAAAAAAATAAGCGCTTTTATTTTGCGATCGCAATTCCGAATGTAAAGAAGTATTAACCACGAAGGCTGATTAACAGTATTAAGGACACGAAGAATAGGAAAGAGGGAATTATGGCTGAGAGCGGTAGAATCAGGGTTGCTAAAGATAAGGCTGAGTTAGTTAAGGCTTTGACTTCTGGGGATAGTTCAACTGGACCTTTTGGAACTTTTGCGGATGCGATTGTTTTTGCAGCGGCTTTAGGTGCTAAGCATAATAAGCGGGTTGCTTTGGGAGAGATTTCTAAACGGGAGCCTTCACCTATTAAGTTAGAATATTTTGCGTCGATGGGTCATTCGGTGTTAATTAAGTTGTTGGGTGTCACCGAGACAGAGGATATTAAAGTTTTGTCAATGCATGACGAAAAATACGAGATTCAGTGCAATGAGATTTTTGAAGAGTATGCTAATGGTGGGTTAGAAATTTTGCAAACTGAGTTGCATGGAAGCGTAGATTATACCGAGAGGCTTTTATTAATATTGAGCTTGCTACGGGACAATAATGAGAAACAAGAAGAGGAGTTTGATTTAAGTAAATTTCTGACATGAACTAGATAAATAACCAGATAAATAACCAGATAAATAGCCAGATAAATAGCCAGATAAATAGCCAGATAAATAGCCAGATAAATAGCCAGATAAATAGCCAGATAAATAGACAGATAAATAGCCAGATAAATAGCCAGGGATTAAAATCCCTGTCTCAAAGCAAAAGTCCTCTAAAAGAGGACTAAAAAATGATATGAGCAAATATTTTTGAAAAAAAATAGCATTTATTCAGTCCATTTCAATGGACTTTAGCTTTTAGACAGGGATTTTAATCCCTGGCTTTTGGTCTTTTGGTCTTTTGGTCTTTTGGTCTTTTGGTCTTTTGGTCTTTTGGTCTTTTGGTCTTTTGGTCTTTTGTTCTTTTGTTCTTTTGTTCTTTTGTTCTTTTGTTCTTTTGTTATTATCGGCTTTTAGGTTTTAAACTTACACCCAACCTAATTGATTTTTTATTGTCTGAATTGCATCATTAATAGTTGTTGTTCTATTAACAATTTCATAGGAATTATTATCAGATTTACGAATAATATTATTTTGCCACAAACTACTTTTCCGCGACCAGTCTAGCTCCGATATTTGTAAAACTTTTTCATTATCAAAAGATATTTTTTCTGGGTCGTAAGCACAATATAGTAATCTCCCCAAAACTTCTAGTCCAACACTTACTCCCAGCAAAGAAGACACCTTAAACACATCGATTTGACGAATTGTCAATCTATCGATTGTTGTATCAGCAATATCTCTTGTATCTTTACACAAAGAGAAAAAGTTATTTAAGCAATCAGCCAAAGCTTCAGATAATTGGTAAACATCACAACCTTCAAGGTCTTCGCTCTTTGGATTATTATAAAACACACAATTTATAAAACGAACTAAATAATTCATCGTATAAATTAATTTCTTTTTAGTAGCTGGAGTGTTCCCAATTTTCTCGATTTTATTTTGAAACAAATAAACATTTTCTATCAGATGTTTAGCGATTCCCACAACACCTTCAAACTCACCAAAAGACAGCAACAAAGATTTATCAAGTTGCTTTGTTTGAGCCATATCACGGAAATCAGTTTGGCATTGACGGTGGTCAGCTTCTAAAATCAGTGTAAGTAGGTGGGTGGAAATAAACCACACTTGGGGTTTTCCGGTTAAGACCGCTAAAGGCTTACTGTGAAAGGATTATATCAAGTTTACATTTCGTTACATAGCGGTAAATTTTTCCGTTCACCTACTTAATCGCAAAATCGTCATCGCTAATCAAATGACTTTCAGCACTTAACTCTAATGCTTGAATCGCACTTTTACGGTGTTGACCATCGGTAATATCTAACTTAACTCCATTGGGAATAACAACAATACAAACTCCCCGACCTAACTCATGTAAAATAATCCTATCTTCATCAACATTAGCCGTAATAGTTCCGACAACCCAAGGTTTATCAACACTAGCACGTTCCACAATATAATCTTTGATTTCATCAGCATGACCTTTGACTTCCGGACGATTTTTACCTGAGTCTGGGTCATTATTCGTAGAAGGTTTAGCTTGTAAAAGCGTCAATAAATCTTTAGCAGGTACATGAATTTGCAGCATTTTCCGCTTACCCTGCTTGAAAATCAAACCTGGATAGCATCGTTCCCGATAATACTGCGAAAAAAACGGCTCCATCAAAATATTGAATTTATCTTTCACATCTGGTGAAACAAGATTTTTATTATTATTTTCAACAGTTTCCATAAGATATCCCAATAAATAAGCTTAGAATTTACAAATAAAAACGAACATCAACCCAGTACAGGAAAATACTAAGTAAATATCACGTCTCCAATATATCCGGCTAATTTGCGACTTGTCAGGATAGCTGTATAAAAATTTTCAACTTAATTACAGAAAAATTCTTATCTTATTCGTAGTAGAGACTGCTTCTGTCTTAAGGAAATAAGTGTAAATTCACATATAAAGTTCAAACGACATAGCATTACCTATAAACACATGTTGGGTTTCGTGGAACGAGCCAACCTACAAAAATCTTATATTCCCCCCTTCCCTCATCGGTCTGTGGGGGGTAGGGGGGTTAGGTCTCTTTGATTACAAAATCGCAGGAAGTCCAACTTTCTTGGGCTCCACAAAACGACCTTCAAAACTGATGGTTTTACTTTCCAAAGTTCTTGCGTCAGCTAAAGATTTACGTAGTATAGCCCGTTCCATTTGGTCTTCCGTACCACCAAGAATATAAATTAATAACTTCGTAGCTAAATCCTTCCCGGCAATTTGTATGCGCTTTTTCGTAGGGTCATATAAAATCCCATACCAAAGGGATTGGGGATATTCCATATTGCTAAAACCACCATTCGAGTCAAATTTTTGCAACTTCTCAAAAATATCTTCCAGCGAAAAACCCTTCTTAAATACCAAAATACCCAAAGCTTGAGCAAAAGCCACCTGACCAACAGGACGGAAAAGCATATTGCCTTCTCCCCCATCCTTTTCAAAACTAAACTTTCGCATAACCGGGGTATCCTCATCTTCCAGCATTTTATAACTGGGAAGTTTTGCTAAATAATCAAACAACTCATGAAACTCCTGTATCCCCTGATTTAATTCATCATTATCCGGACGCATAGGAATTAAACCTTTATCTAGGGGTTTCCAATGGGGATATTTTTGTCCCAAATACCGTTCCGACATTTCCTTAAGTGCTTGTAGAGTAGTTAAAACCGTTGATTTTGCTGCAACAGTCGCACTATTCCAATTTACACGAGGCTTTCTATCTTCTTGTTGTTCAAACAAAGGATGAGTTATAGCAATTTTTCTGGCTACTATCGAAAACCCATCATCTTCGTTCAACTGAGCTAACTGACCTTTAGTCAAGGGAGCAGCCATTAAGTTAACATGAACAAATACCGACCTTACCCGTCGTCTAGCTTCCTCCCGCGTTTCCCCCGTTGCAACAGCACAAATAAATTCAATCCCAATTTTTTCTAAAGGTAATTTTTGCAGGGATGCACGTGATATTTGATATTGCTCCATTAATTCTGTAACTGTAATAAAAGTATCATCGGGTGACTTATCTTTTTTATAACGCTGAAGCTCCTTAGCTTTCAGTAGCTGCATTAAACCCTGTACCCCCATCAGCCGATGCTGACCATCCAGCGCATATATAGTTACATTATCTTCCGATATATTCAGTAAACCTACTTTGCCATCAGAGTCCAAAGGTGTAAAATCGCAAGTAGAATTTTTAGCTCGTCCTTTTTTGTCCCACTCTTTAGCTTTGGGATTATCCACCCAATCTTGATTAATTACCACCAACACAGGGGGAAATTTATGGTTCTTGCGTGCGACCAAATATTGTGCTAAAGGTAATTGACGTGACCAATCAAGGGGACGTTGTAAAATTTCGTCGATAGTATCGGCATCAATTTCGATATTACCTGTTTGTGAGTTATAGTTTTGCTGGAGCAGTGGTAACCCGGACGCAAATCCGACCCGACTAGCAAACCATTCCAAAGTGACGGAACCGACATAAGCTTCGATACCACCCATCTCTGTTTTTTGCACGAGAATTTGGTGTTCGTTTTCTAGGAGCTTATCAAGCAGTAAAGAAAGTACCTGCTTGTTTTCTCCGGATGAGTAAGAACCTGTGGTATCCGCAACTCGGGAAGATGCACTATCGTTCATGATGGTTGTTAGTGATTTTTATAAGATGGTGGGTCGTATTACAAATTATTTTTCTATATAATTTGGTTAATATAAATAAGTTTTTAAAAACTTTACGCTTACGCTCTACAATACAAGGGTTGTCCTTCGGGTGCGTAAAAAAGGTCAACTGAACTTGTGTTTCGTGTGGGATATGGATATAGAGAGATGGCAACAAAACAACAGTCAGAAAGCAAAACCAATCAAGTCCGGACTGTGGCTGAGTTTGTAGAAGATGTCCAAGCTCTCACCACGGAAATACAGGAACTGTACTGCTTGGATTCTATCCCCTGGGTCATTGGCTACTCTGGTGGAAAGGACTCAACCGCGACTTTGCAAATTGTTTGGAATGCAATTGCAGCGCTCCCATTGGAAAAACGGACAAAGACGATTTACGTCATCACGACAGATACTCTTGTAGAAAATCCCTATGTTTCTAATTGGGTACGCAAATCTTTAGAACAAATTAAGATTGCTGCAAAAGAACAGGAAATGCCGATTCTACCCAATTTGCTGCAACCAGAAGTAAAAGACACGTTTTGGGTGGGTTTAATTGGTAAAGGATACCCAGCACCTAAAGGTAAATTCCGCTGGTGTACCGACCGCTTAAAAATTAGTCCATCTAATCGCTTTATTAGAGATGTTATCCGTGTAAGTGGGGAAGCAATTGTTGTTTTAGGTATCAGAAAAGCAGAAAGTACCCAACGAGCTCGTAGAATGAAAGACTGGGAAGCCAGACGAGTACGCGACCACCTCAGTCCCAACATGAATTTACCGAACTCACTTGTGTACAGTCCCATTGAAAATTGGGGTAACGATGAAGTTTGGCTTTATTTAATGCAGTGGGAAAATCCTTGGGAATACAGTAACAAGGATTTATTTACCATGTACAGAGGAGCAAGTGCTGATAACGAATGTCCATTAGTTGTTGACACATCCACACCCAGTTGCGGAAGTTCCCGTTTTGGTTGCTGGGTTTGTACAATGGTGAGTGAAGATAAATCGCTCTCCGCAATGATTCAAAACGACGAGGAAAAAGAGTGGTTACAACCGTTGCTCGATTTCCGTAAAGAATTAGATGCAGAACAAACCCGTAAACTCAGGGATTTTCGACGTAGAAGCGGAGATGTTCAACTTTATGAACGTAATTTAGAAGGAGAAATTTCTGTTGAACCAATTCCCGGGCCATATCTCAAAGAAGCACGAGAAGACTGGTTAAGAAAACTTTTGGTGATTGAAAGACAACTTCGTAACACCGCACCAGAAGATATGCGCGATATAACTCTCCTTACTATAGAGGAAATGAGCGAAATTCGACGCATTTGGCTGGAAGAAAGACACGAATTTGATGATAGTTTACCCCGCATATATAAAGAAGTGACTGGACAAGAATTTATAGACCCCCGTCCCGGTGCAGATTATAGTTTATTGGGTAGCGATGAATGGGCTGTTTTAGAAGAAATTTGTGATGGTGACGCCATGCATTTAGAATTAATGGCTAAGCTATTAGATACGGAACGTCAATTTAGGAAAAAGACGCGACGTGTAGGAATTTTTGATGAACTGGAAAAATGCTTTAGAACTAGTTCTCGCTCTCCAGAAGAAGCTATTAAAAATGCTCATTTAAAGCGTGATTTGAAGGAAGCTATTGATAAGGGTGATGTTAATCGCGTGAAACAGCTTACTCTGGGTGATGTTTTAGTTGAAGATTTTGCAACAGATGAGTCGCTAACGGATGCAGCGGATGATTTAGCTGTAGGAGTAGAAGAAATTCCGGTAAGTTCTTCAGACGATGGAAAAAAGGATAAAAATTGGGCAAATATGAAATTTAAAAAATAGACATCTTTCTTTCCTTGGCTATCTTGGCTACTTGGCGGTTAATAATCAAAAATCGATTAATAATGTGTTTAGTAAATGAAATTTCTGGAATTAGTATTACAAAATTTTGGACCATATGTTGGTACGCAAATCATTAATTTAGACCCTCAAGTTGATGATGATGATTCCCGTTCTATTATCCTTTTAGGAGGAATGAATGGAGGGGGAAAAACGACTTTAATGGATGCGATTCGTCTTGCACTTTATGGTCATCGTGCTCAATGTTCTACTCGTGGAAATCTTAGCTACAGCGATTTTCTTAGTCAATGCGTTAATACGAAAGAGAATTCTGTTGAAAAAGCTCGGATTGAATTAACGTTTGAACATATTGAAGATGATAAACCTGTAAAATATAAAATAGTCCGTTATTGGACAAAAGAACCTAAGGATGGTAAAGACACATTAGGTATTTTAGAATTAGGTGCTACTGTAGATAATGATTGGTGGCTTAATACTGCATTAGTTAGTATTTGGGATGAATATATTGAAAATATTCTACCATTAGGAATTTCTAATTTATTTCTTTTTGATGGTGAGCAAGTAAAAGAACTTGCTGAGCAAGATGCACCACCTACACTAGTTTTTGAGGCAATTCGCGCACTTCTAGGTTTAGAATTGGCTGAACGTTTAGCGCTTGATATTGATATTTTAGTTAGTCGCAAACGTAAAGAATTGGCTGATAGTAAAGAACTAGCTGATTTACAAAAAATAGAGGAAATATTACAACAGCAACAAACAGAATACGAGACTACCGCTCTTAAGTTAAGTAAATTCAATGATGAATTAAAACTTGCGGAAAAACAACAACAAGCAGCTTTTGATAAATTCGTATCCGAAGGTGGAAAAATAGCGACAGAGCGTAATCAACTGGAGCTATTAAAAGAACAAAAAGAAAAAGAATCGGAAGAATCCCGTCAAGGAATGTGTGATTTAGCAGCTAATATTTTACCTCTTGCATTACTTGAACCATTACTTACTCAAGCACAAAACCAAGCGGAAAAGGAATTTAGGATAACTCAAGCACAAGTCGCGAGCGATATATTAGTAGAACGCGATAAAAGGTTATTAAATTGGATTAGTCAAAAAGGTTTTGCAGAATCAGAAATAGAAAAAATTAAAGCATTTATAGAACAAGACGAAGAAACATCACGTGCAAATTTTCTGCAACCGGAAGAATCATGGCTACAAGCAGACCCAGAAAGTATGAGTCAATTAGGTAATGTTCTTTATGCTTTACAAAACGCGAAAAATATTGCTAAACAACAGGTAACATTATTAAAAAACAAAGAAAGCGAAATTGATACTCTAGAAAGACAAATAAAAACAGCAGCAGAACCAGAAGCTTATAAAAAGTTAGTCAAAGACCTAAATATTGCACAAAAACAAGTTGCAGAAATTAAAACATCTTGTGAAATTACGAAACGTCGCTTAACAGAATTAGAGACCCAAATTAAACAAACAAAGAAAAACCTACAAGAATACTCTACCGAAAACATCGAACGTAAAAATCGAGAGCATATCATTACCTCTGTAACACGAGTACAAGAAACACTCAAAGTTTTTCGTGAGCGTTTAACACGTAGAAAACTCAACAAGTTAGAAGTACAAGTCACCGATTGCTTCCGTTACCTCCTCCACAAATCAGACCTAGTACATCGCATAGCTATCGAAACCAACAGCTTTAGTCTTTCACTATACGACTTACAAGGAAAAATAGTACCCAAACATCGTCTTTCAGCAGGAGAAAAACAACTTTTAGCTATAGCATTTTTGTGGGGATTAGCAAGAGTATCTGGACGCAATTTACCCGTAGCTATCGACACACCACTTGGTAGACTCGACTCTTCTCACCGCAGTAACTTAATAGAACGTTACTTTCCATCAGCCAGTCATCAAGTAATATTACTTTCTACCGACACAGAGATTAGTAAATCCGAAGTCAAAAAACTTCGCGAAAACCAAGCAATAGCACGCGAATATCTCCTAAAATACGATTCATCTACCCGTCAAACAACTATCCAACCGGGCTATTTTTATTAAACACAGCCAGCCAATTCAAGTTCCAATTATTTATTGTGGGATGGGCTTCTAGCCCGTCCATATAACTTCCAATTATTTATTGTGGGATGGGCTTCCAGCCCGTCCATATAACTTCCAATTATTTATTGTGGGATGGGCTTCCAGCCCGTCCACAGCACAAGGGCGGGCAAGGATGCCCACCCCACAAAACAATAAAACAATAAAGTACGATTTATTTTTTGGAAGTCCTTAAATTCCCCCATTCCCCATTCCCCACTCCCCCTCCCTATGGAACCACCACTAGAAAGAGTCAGATTATCCCAAACGGCAAAAGAGCAACTGCTGAAACTCAAGCGTTTCACGAAAATTGACCAATGGAATATACTATGTCGATGGGCATTGTGTCGCTCCCTATCAGAAAAAACCCCACCTTCATTAGTACCCGTACGACTTGATAGTAACGTCGAAATGACGTGGCGAGTTTTTGGTGGTGAAGCATCAGATATCTTATTAATAGCCCTCAAGCAACGTTGTTATAACGACGGATTAGGAACAGATAAACAAACCTTAGCGGAACAATTCACTTTACATTTACATCGCGGTATAGGTTATCTAGCGGGAGACCCAAATATTAAGAAAATTGAAGATTTAATTGAACTAGTAGCGAAAAACTGAAGCTTAAAGGTTTGTATCAAATTTTTGTCAAATTTGGGTAAATATCTTACTGAAAATGATATAGAAGCTAGGAATAGTAAAATTTATAACAGTAAAACAACTTAAGGAACCCTGGGAACAATACCAGCATCTTTGGTAAAACATACCAAAGATAATTTTTGCTATTAAATTTTGTTTGCAGCATTGCATTAAATGATACGCTGTCTGTGCCAATATAACTGAAATTGACAATTAGAGAAAAATTAGGGAGAAACAAGGTTGAAATCATGAAAGAAATTCAAGCGCTTCAAAGAGCGTTTCAAAACCGCAAGATGGGTTCTCTGTTACTATTGGGGTTCGCATCAGGTTTACCTTTGTTTTTAACGAGTAGGACTTTGCAGCTATGGATGCAAGATGCCAAAGTAGATATTGGAAAAATTACTTTATTTAGTTTGTTGGCATTACCTTATTCATTAAAGTTCTTATGGTCACCTTTGTTAGACAGGTTCACACCATCGTTTTTGGGACCGAGACGCAGTTGGTTGTTAATTACCCAAATCGGTTTGATGTTAGGAATTGCTGGTTTAGCATTTCAACAACCTTCACAAAACGACCAGACATTACAGGTTTTAGCAGTTAACTGTTTAATCATTACTTTTTTAAGTGCGACGCAAGATATTGCTGGTGATGCTTATCGTACCGACGTTTTAGACCCACTTGAGGCTGAACCCGGAGCATCTGTTTGGGTCTTGGGTTATCGTATCGCTTTAGGCGTTTCATTTCCTTTTGCTTTGTTTTTAGCTGCTAATTTTTTACCTTGGAATGCTGTATATCTTCTGATGGCAGCTTTAATGGGAGTGATTACACTTGTTACTGTTTGGGCACCAAGGGAACCAAATTTGCGCTCAACTCAAACCGCTCCACCAGTATCTTTTCAAGATATTATTTTACTGGGATTGCTTGCTTTATTGATAACTAGTTTGCTTTGGGGTGTATTTGCAGGAAAAATAGCATTACCTGTACTTTATTGGTTTCTGGCTGGTTTGATGCTCGCTTGGATAACCGCATCTGTTTTATTACCCATTGACTTGTTAGGTACAGACCACGAAAATCATTCACCTAATAATTTACAAGAAGCTATTTTTCTGCCATTAAAAGAATTTTTCCACAGATTAGGAGCTTCTAAAGCCAGTTCCATACTGCTGTTTATTTTGCTCTATAGACTTGGTGACTCTTTGGTGGGAATTACAGGAAATTTATTCTTACGGGAAGTTGGTTTTGATAAAAATGCTGTTGCCGGAATCCAACTCATTGGCATGATACCCACAACTGTTGGGGTAATAGCTGGTGGTGTCGTTATGACTAAAATAGGGGTTCATCGCAGTCTTTGGATATTTGGATTGCTGCAATTGCTCAGCAATTTAGGTTATTATGCCCTCACCCTCTCTGGCAAAAATGATTCTGTTTTACTATTAGCTGTGAATATAGAAAACTTTTGTGCCGGATTAGTAACAGTTGTGATTGTAGCTTTTTTAATGAGTCTTTGTAATCATAATTTCACCACCACACAATTTGCTTTACTTTCTAGCTTAATGGCAATAAGTAGAGACGTTCTTTCAGCACCCGCAGGAGATTGGGCTAAGGCTACTGGCTGGTCTACCTTTTTTCTGCTTACCATCGTAGCAGCCATACCAGGATTATTAATGCTGCCTATTGTCGCACCTTGGAACTCTAAACTTGTTGCGCTTAAACGACCCGGACTGGAAGATGACAACGAGGATTTATGGGGTACAAAATAGTTATTAGTGTCGCAACATTTATTCTTTTTCTGACTGGACTGTTGCTTGGTTACGTTTTATCCCAGTTAGTGCTAGGGTTTCTTCAGCCTAATCCACTAACTCTTCTCGGTACTTTTAGCTTGATTGTGATTTTTGGTACGATTTATTACGTATTATTCTGGGAGTTTCGCAGGTAATTACTAATGGCTAATGCCCTGTTGGGAATTTGAAAATGCGGCAGATATCGTTAAAATAAATCAAGTAACTTTAATAAATCTTAAGATAGTTACTATAATCATTTCTAGCAAATTGTCATTGAGATATGTCTATATTTCGTTCTTATATTGCCCCACTACTCGTAGTACTTGTATTTTTTGCGGCTCTAGTCGCAGTTAGTGCCCGGATATTTTTACCCGCTGATATGGCTGCTCCTGCTCCTGTAGAAGAAGTAGGTGTTAGTTTTACACCTGCGTTATTACAGTCGCAAGCAGCACCATCTATAGGGTGATACAAGAAAAACCCGCTGTATAACCCGTCCCTGCACGCGAAACCCCACCCCCAACCCCCTCCCCGTACGCGGGAAGGGGACTACGATTTCAATAGAAGCTTACCAATTACCAATTACCAATTACCAATTACCAATTACCAATTACCAATTACCAATTAAATGTGGAAATAGTACCAGGATATAATTTTCGTCAAGGCTCAACTTTAGATAGGGCACTACTACTAAAGTTCATGAGAAAAACTTATTATGAGATGTCCCCAAATCAAGATTTTTCTCACTTAGTGCAAACCGTAGAACAATATCTATCATCAGAAACCCCTTTATTCTGGGTTGACCTATCCCCCCCATCTCCAACTCCCCACTCCCCACTTGCCAATCCCCACTCCCCCATAGCTTCCCTTTGGATGGGTAATGCCATTGACCAAGTCACAGGAAAACGTAACGCGCACATTTTTATGCTATATGTCCTCCCCGAACATAGACGACGGGGTATTGGCAAAGCTTTGATGCAGTATGCTCAAAATTGGGCTACTCAGAGAGGCGATCGCCTGATAAGCTTACAAGTTTTTACGTCAAATACAGCCGCACTAAGTCTGTACAATCAGTTAGGCTACGAAACACAATCCCTATGGATGGTTAAAACTCTAGGTTGACTGTCAACCGTCAACAGTCAACAGTCAACAGTCAACAGTCAACGTTTGTACTATCGCGTTTTGACTATACTTATAATATTCTAGTTATATCTATAAATTGTATAACTGCTAGCTTTGGGGTGGTTTTTTCATCCTGAATAGGATTGAAATTTATGTACGATGAAGACGAGCTAAGCCTGCTAGAAGCCGAGACTGCATTAGACCCTCTGGATGATATAGAACCCCTGAGCGATGAATCAGAGGTTATTAAACCCGACCCAGAGGAAATGTTAATGCTGCTCGGAGACCCTCAACCACAAAAGCGGATGATAGCAGCGCGTACTTTTTGTGATATTGAATATGCTCCAGCGATACCCCAATTAATTCATTTATTAACTGATACATGTCCCTTAGTTCGGGTCAGTGCAGCTTATGGTATTGGACGCAACCCCAGTCCAGAAGCAATAGAACCATTAATTGCCCAACTACAGCGAGACTTTAACGGACACGTAAGAAAAGGTTTAGTTTGGGCATTAGGGAACTGTCGCGACAAACGTGTTTTAGCACCTCTTGCCGACGCTTTAAGAACAGATATACCAGCAGTAAGACTTTGGGCTGCAAGCGCTTTAGCACAAATGGCAAAAGTCGGATACGAAGCAGTACTAGGAGCAATACCACCATTAATTCAAGCATTAGTCAAAGACCCAGTAGGAGCAGTAAGGAGTAATAGTGCTTGGTCAATAGGTCAACTATGTCGTGAACTCCCTAATAACGTAGTTTACGCAACAGCAATTGATGCATTAATTCAAGCCTTTGCCGAAGACCAAGATTTAGGGGTACGAGAAGATACAAAATCAGCCATTTTAGGTGTCGGTGACCCCAGAGGACTCCAGATGGTTGAAACCCTTGAACAAGAGGGATGGTTTTAGCTTAAGCAGTAAGAAGCCCCGCACTATACACTTCGTGTTAGTGTCGGGATGAATTACGCGACAAAAACGATACGTACTTTAATCAATTTTTACCTACGGTAAAAGAGATTAAAGTACAGTTGAGTTTTTGTCAAGATTTAATGTTGCTAACAAATTAATCTATTCTTTAATAAGAATTTTAACAGTTTTATCTTTGTTTGTAATATAGATTTTAACTGGATTCATTTTTAACAGTAAATAATTACAAAACAATAGTAAGCAAATTTTTCTGTTGGGTGTAGAAAACTTACCAGTTTATGTTATTATAAACTTGTGATGAATTAGCCTAAATTGCTAGTCATACGCTGCACCTTGATAACTGGAAATATGGGGTTTTACGGGGAAGTGCAATATTATAAGTTTGCTGCCTCCCGTTTGTAAAATTTTCAAGGAACTAGGTTTAATCTTGGAATCCTCGGATACCGAGAGTGGGGAAGGGCACGCCCTCACTTTAAAATGCCGTAGCAGGAAAAAAAATAGAGTACTGCGATGGAAGTTCTTGATATCCTTAAAAGGACTCAGAAGCCTACACCAAATTGCTTGCAATTGGTGTAGGAGTGTCACTCAGTTCGCAATTTCCCACTCCCCACTCCCTACTCCCCATTCTCTACTCCCCAACTACTTAGTAAAAAAGAATAGACATTTATCATCCAGAAATAACTTTTCAAACTCAGTTGGTGGCACAGGTTGACTAAATAGAAAACCTTGCATATCATCACAATTTTGTTGACGTAAAAAAGTTAATTCAGCCGCTGTTTCTACACCTTTAGCGCTAACCTGTAAGTTTAAATTATGACCCATTTGAATCAAAGCTGTGGTAATGGCAGCTTTTTGGCTATCATTAGCAATATTTTGGATAAAATAACTGTCAATTTTTAAGGTATTAATTGGCAAGTTTTTTAGATAAATCAAAGAAGAATTCCCAGTGCCAAAATCATCAATAGCTATTTTCACACCCAAGGAGCGTAATTCATTCATAGTCAAAATAGCATTATTAACATCTTGTGTTAACATATTTTCTGCTAATTCTAACTGGAGAAAATTAAGCTCTAAATTGTAATGCTGGAGAATTTTAGCAATTTTTTTACATAAATCAGGTTGTGAAAATTGACGTGCAGATAAATTAACTGCAACATATTGTAACGAAGAAAATCCTTGATTACGCCAATTTTTAATTTGCTTACAAACTCTTTGCAACACCCATTCTCCGAGAGGAATAATCAAACCAGTAGACTCAGCTAAAGGAATTAATTCAGCCGTAGAAACTAAACCTAATTCAGGACTATGCCAGCGTAATAAACTTTCAGCAGCAATTACTTTCCCTGATTTAACTTCAATAATTGGTTGATAGTAAACCTGAAATTGTTCTAAATCACCCCCCTGTAATGCTCCTCTTAGCATACTTTTAACTACCAACATTTCCGAGTCAAAAGCCTTTCCTTGAGGGGAGGAAGATAGTTGTTTTTTCAAATTAGATTGCTTTTGCAAACGACTATTAATAGCACTTAATAATTCTGCGCGAGTAAAAGGCTTAGGAAGATAGTCATCCGCTCCTAACTCCATACCTAAACGGAAATCATTTCTGGCAGATTTAGCAGTTAAAAAAACAAAGGGAATTACCGCTGTTTGTGGGTTATCGCGTAATTTTGTTAATACTCCATACCCATCTATTTCTGGCATCATCACATCACATAAAATTAAGTCAGGACTCTCAGAATTTGCTAATTGTAAACCTATGCGTCCATTAGCAGCAGCGAGAGCTTCGTAGTTTTCAGCTTCAAGCAGTTCTACAAGATTTTCCCGAACTGGTTGCTCATCTTCAATTACTAAAATTTTTTTCATGATTTTGTTGATGGTAGATGGTTGACTGTTGACGGTTGACTGTTGACTGTTGACTGTTGACTGTTGACGATTGACTGTTGAACAAATAAAAAAGTTGGGTTTCCGTTATTCCTCAACCCAACCTACAGGTACAGCACTTCCGGCTGTTATGAGGTACACTAAGGATACAAATATTATCTTCTTATGAAAGCATATTCAATAGACCTACGAGAAAAAATAGTTTTAGCACATATTCAGGAGAAAATATCAATTCGTC
>JAESGU010000103.1_pt1 | contig 51817 bp, 64 predicted proteins | sample 9266271 | NCBI WGS metagenome assembly JAESGU01 (sample SAMN15740544, study PRJNA653495) | algae metagenome | isolation source: Scytonematopsis contorta HA4267-MV1 and co-occurring heterotrophs from mud... | place: USA: Palolo Valley Trail, Honolulu, Hawaii | collected 2009-07-25
ACGGACGGAAGCTCGCTAACGGACGGAAGCTCGCTAACGGACGGAAGCTCGCTAACGGACGGAAGCTCGCTAAAGGACGGAAGCTCGCTAACGGACGGAAGCTCGCTAACGGACGGAAGCTCGCTAAAGGACGGAAGCTCGCTAAAGGACGGAAGCTCGCTAACGGACGGAAGCTCGCTAAAGGACAGGCAAAAGCGAGCAAGATGCTCGCACTACTACGTTTTACCTTTGATACCATTTAATATGGAATTAATATGGAAAAATTTTCCTGGTTTGATGTACCAGATGATGTCAAAAATTTGTTATTACTAGCCACTGAAACTTGGGAGAATACCGAAGTTTCAGAAAATTATATTAATCAAGCTTTAGCGAAAACAGAAAGTGATACTGATGTTTTAGTCGCAGCTTATAGATTTTTTTATTATAAAAACAATTATAATCTAGCGTTACAAACTGCTAAAAAAGTTATTGATAAAATTGTGACGATAGAACAATTACCTAGTAACTGGAGTCAACTAAAGTTAATTTTACTAAGTCGTAAACAAGACCCTCAAATTAGGCTTTACTTAAATGCTTATGCTGCTTCAGGTCTTGTTTTAGCGAAATTAGGAGAAATCGAAAAAGCTAAAGAAATATGTAGCAAAATTCAAGAGGTTGATAGTAGTAAAGAATTTCTTGGAGCTAATATACTACTTGACATTTTGACACGTCCACCGGAAGAAGAATAGCTCATAGTTCATAAAAAACAAAAACTCAAAACTCAAAACTCAAAACTATTTTATGCAAGGTCGGGATTGGTTGGTAACTGGAGATGGACAATTTATTGGTTGTAAATCAGCCAGAGATTGGGATTTGTTGCGTAATAATTATCGCCTTTATCGTTTTCTGACTGAGGTAGAAGATGTGCTTGATGATGTATTAGATGAAGCAAGTCGTCTCCCAGAACTGAGGATGTTAGTTAGACGATTAATTATTAATTGTTACTGGGTATATGTTCAAAATTTACAGCCTTTTTCTGATAATGGAACTTCGGTTACACTTCTTTATGATGAATTAGGTTTTCCGTTTACTGTACAAACAGTTACTTTTGCTCCAGGTGTAAAATCAAATATTCATAATCATGGTACTTGGGGGATAGTAGCTGTATTAAAAGGACAGGAAAAAAATACTTTCTGGCAACGAACTCCTAACGATGAATTTAAAGATAAAATTGAATCAACGGGAGAGATTATCCTATCTCCAGACGATATAATTAGTTTTACTCCCGATGCAATTCATTGTGTAGAAGCAGTGGGTGATGAACCGACTGTCACTTTTAATATTTATGGTGAAACTGACCCAACACGAAGATTCGATTTTGACCCAGTAAACCATACTGCGAAGAAGTTTTAGTAGTTATAATTCAGGAGAAAATATAATGGCTAGAGTTATTTTTTACGAAAAACCTGGTTGTAAAAATGGTACAAAACAAAAGACATTATTAACTGCTGCAGGTCATGAAGTTGTTGCATTCAATCTACTTCAAGAACCTTGGACTGCTGAACGTTTACGCTCATTTTTTGGAAATCGTCCGGTATCCGAATGGTTTAACAAATCAGCACCACAAGTTCAATCTGGTGAGATAGTACCAGAAAAAACTGATGCGGACACAGCTCTGTTGATGATGCTCAAAAACCCGTTATTAATTCGTCGTCCTCTGATTGAAGTAGCTGACCGTCGTGAGATTGGTTTCGATACCCAGGTGATTGATGCTTGGATTGGTTTAAAACCTGTGGATGAGTCCCTGCAACAAATGAGCGACAATTTGATGAGTCAAGATTTACAAGGTTGCGCTCATGGTCACGGTCATCACCATCATCATGAGCATGAACACAAAAAAGGCTCTTGCAAACACTAATATAGCGGTTTTGATTCCAGTGAAGTATACAAGGGCGGGCAAGGATGCCCACCCCACAAGAGTGTTATTTTTTTCTTTGTACCTCACTCAACAGAGAACTGCTATATCATGTTCAGTAGATTACCCATAATTTAGAGATGTTACATGTAACGTCTCGACAAAAATTCCCCCCTTCCCTTTTAGGGAAGGGGGGTAGGGGGGTTAGGTCTCTTCGTCTTAACGCACAGCAGCTTCCACGGCTAAGTCTTGAAACATGGGTGTGCTGAGGTAACGTTCACCAAACGATGGCTGAATCATCACGATTAAACGACCAGCATTTTCTGGTCGTTTCGCTATTTGTATTGCAGCACAGAGGTTTGCACCCGAAGAAACACCAGACAATAAACCTTCTTCTCGCGCTAAACGTCGTCCATAAGCCATTGCTTCGTCGTCACTGACGGTTACTACTTCGTCTATCAAATCTGTACGCAAAACTTCTGGGATAAATCCTGCTCCTATCCCTTGAATTTTGTGGGAACCTGGTTGACCCCCAGAAATTACGGAACTGTTAACGGGTTCAACAGCAATTGCTTGAAAACTAGGTTTGCGTTGCTTGATAACTTCCGCGACTCCGGTAATTGTTCCACCTGTACCAACCCCCGCAATCACAATATCAACTTTACCGTCGGTGTCTTCCCAAATTTCTAAAGCTGTTGTTTCTCGGTGAATTTTAGGATTTGCTGGGTTGCGGAATTGTTGCAGCATATAGGCATTAGCTGTTTTTGCAACAATTTCTTCGGCTTTGCCTATTGCACCTCGCATTCCTTCTGAACCGGGTGTTAATACCAAAGTTGCTCCATAAGCTCGCAACATAGCGCGTCTTTCTAAACTCATGGTTTCTGGCATTGTTAAAATTAAATTGTAACCCCTTGCTGCTGCTACCATCGCGAGAGCAATTCCGGTGTTACCTGAGGTTGGTTCGACTAGAATAGTTTTTCCTGGTATTATTTTTCCCGCTTCTTCAGCTGCAAGTACCATGCTAATACCAATACGGTCTTTAACTGAAGCTGCTGGGTTCATTCCTTCCAGTTTTACCAGTATTGTGGCAACACATCCTTCTGACTGGGGGATTTTGTTGAGTTGAACTAAAGGAGTTTTACCAATAAGTTCTGTAACGTCGTTTGCAATCCGCATACTTTGAGTCCTAAAATAAAGGTTTAGTTGTTGTTAGTGTCAAAATTGTTGGCGTCAAATATTGTTATTTTATGTAATTATCTCTGACCATAGACTAGCACCCATAATTTTTTATTACTGTTCATTTTGCTGTTCATAATTAAATATATAGGTTTTTGTAAAAATACGAAAGTTCCGTAATCCCTTATACCTGAATATAGTAGATAAAGATTAATCGGGTCATCTACTTGGTGGGAGATTATTATTGTTGAGTACAAGGTTTTTAGTTAACAAAGCTCTGCACAAACTGAGCAATATAAAGCCTATCGTAGTTAATTGTTGAGTTATAAAAGACCAGAACCTAGGAAGAAAAATGCTAGTACCCATTACCCAAAATACTAGCACCCATACCCCAAAAAAAATTATGTCCTTGATAAGGTAAAAGCTTGAGACCTTGAGTACAAATCTAATCAGTTTAATAATCTTAACGCTGCCCTGCTAAAGTATGGCTAGTTGGGTTATCTGATATAAAAACTATAGGATTTACGCAGAGATTCCCCTCTACCCCTCCCGGTTAACGGGGGGGGACTTCTTAACCTCATACCACATCAATTCAAAATACCCTTCGGGAAGACCGGAGGTCTACAAAATTCAAAATTCAAAATTGAAGATTTTATGAATTAATTTTGGATTGCTTCGGTCATCATAGTTTTTATTGTCTAAATGGTATCCACACTCACAAAATGATTATATAAAATCATCTTTCTGGGTGAAAGCTAAAGTTGGTATTTACTGACTATCACTACAAATTAACCTGTTAAAACAGGTTTTAGCTTAGAAGTGATGCGTGATTATTATCAATCGAAAAATGTTCTATTCGTTACAAAATCATTTTTTTATTAAGTGCATACTGCCTAACTAGGGAGCAGCCCTATGAGGTCTAAACTAGTCCAATTGTTAACGGTTTATTTGATGACTCTAGCTATAATTTTTCCAGCGCTAGTAGTATTTGGCATAGTTTGGCAGCATCATCTAGAAATAAAAAAAATCCAGCATTTTGCATGTGAATCTAATCATACCAGTTTAAGTGCTGTTGCTGATTTTTCCTCTAAATCAAACTTTTATTCTACCGATACTTGTGTTTCGCCTATCAGGGAAAAAGAGACTGTATTACATCAAGAAAAAAATATTTTTGATGTATTTTTTTCTAATACACAAGATGAAACATTTATCTATCTTGTGGAATGGTTTTTGTTTATGCCTGTAGTTCTAGGATTTGGCATAATTCTGTATGACAAGTATCTTTTGTATCAAGCTACTGTTTTTCAGAAACAAGTCGAAATGCTGGAAAGACTTTGGCAACAAAATATTGAGCAGTAATTGTTTCGTAACTAAAACTATTTCTCCCTTTGCGTCTTTGCGGCTAGAAGTGAGTAAATAATTAACAACTAACAACCGACAAAAAACTATGGCTGAACAACTTACACAAGAACGTCAAGAACTATACTTTAACTTAATTGAAAAACTATTGACTTGTTCTAATGGTGAAGAACCTGAAATTTTGCAATCTCAACCTGAGTTAATTGACGAAAGTTTTATCCGCACAATGCTGCAAGTAGCTACTATCTTCGCTCATGATGGTAATGAGGATGGTGCTCAATTTTTATTTCATATTGCTCGTGAATTAGCTAAGGAACTAGGACTTTATCCTGATGTTTCCGCTGCAGCTTCAAATGATGCTGCAACTAGTGGTAATTAATCTGATAATTTAATTATGAGGTAAAATGCTATTGACTTCTACTGACGCGGGAGAAATTGCGTTAGAGTTTCTGATGGCTGAGTGGAACCTTTCTGATAATGACAAAGAATGGTTTACTGTTGTAGATTCTCGTCTGATTGGTGAAAGTTGGTATACTGTAGAAATTTCCGTAGAAGGACTACCGGATAAGTGGTATATCCAAGTTTATGATACTGGAGAATGTGACCCTAATTATACTTTTGTTTCTCCTATTCGTGGCGGTCAAAGATATGATGACCTCTCTGATTTACCTGAACTTGTAGTCGAGGTGATGATATCTGAACGTAATGCTAGATAAATTGATTATAAACGTAATTATGAGTTTGAAGGTTGGATAATATTCAAACTTATATTTATAATTTAAATTTATCTTAGTTTAATTAGGGAATTTAAAATTCTCTCTTTTTATAGATATTTAATTAATGGGGTAGTGCTAATTATTAGCAAAGCTCCTATTTTTTTGTCTATTTTCTAAAGGATGAAAAACATATATATAAACGTATAAATATATTTATTTTTATGAAAAAAGATTGAATTTATGATATTGTCGTAAATTTTTTATGCTAAATTAAGAAATGTAATATGAGCGGCAAAAAGAAGTTTTGATGTTTAGTAATGATTACCGAAGACCTTCTCGCTAAAGAGTTTATCAGAGTGGTAGAACACTACTACCCTCAAGTTGGAGAGCTATTGCAGGGTTGTTACGTGAAAGTTATTACCTCTTACTGGGGTAGACCACCAAAACGCCTGCAGTATATAGGAATTTATTGTCCTGATTGGATGCTTAGTGGTATTCAATCCAATAAAGATGCGCTCACAGAAGTTGCAGAAAATATGGGACTTGCTCAGGTCGTTTGCTTAAATGCTACACGACTATTACGAGACCCATGTTCTAAACTCAGTGATACAGACCCGCGCTTGTGGTTGGATTTGCAATGGCTGGCAACATGAGATATTACCACCCGTCATGAAGACTGGGAGTTACTGATGTCAAGCAATGGACAAATTTGTTTTGATGAAGACTATTTAATTGAAAATCCAATTATTGGGGATGTGGAAACATGCCAAAAAAAAATTAAAAATTTTCAAGACGAATTAAATATAGGGACATTAGTATCGAAGCCTGCTTCATTTGATTTCCATAAAAATCTTCAAAGTTTGAAGCGATTTACTCAAGAATTACGTCCCTATTTATAAAACAAATGCCCTATGTTCTCAACATTTGTGGCTGGAGAATTTACGGCTAGAGAGGGATATATTGATTATGATGAATAAACAACAGCTTCCACCTGATGACTTACCAGCAGAATTTACGGTATATGACGAAGTTCTGCGACGACGACTGAATGAGTCAGCAACGAAAGGCTTTTACGAATCTTGTGATAGAATTACGCGGGCTTTATTATCTCAAACTGAATGGAATCTCTCTACAAAACCACCCATTATTAGGTTAGTGATTAATTGCCCTAGCATTGAAGTTTATTGGTATATCATTAGTGCTATTACCCAGATAGCTAACAGATTAGACCGATTATGTGATGGAAAAGCAATAATTTGCGTTTTTCCTCCTAAGGAATATGGGGCACCGTTTGAAATGAGGGTTAGTGAAATCTTTTTGTACAAAGATTTTTTCTTGTAGAGTTCATACCAGTACAAGAAACCCCACCCCCAACCCCCTACCCCGCGCGCGGGGAGGGGGCTACGAACTGTGAGGAGGTTAAGAACTGTGGGGGGCTATGGAATAGTTTGTTTTGGGAAATGTTTATCTCTGTTTTTTTAGCCATTGATACCAATTATCTAAACCAGTTCCTGTAAGTGCGGAAACCTGGAAAATTTGAATATTGGGATTAACTTCTAGTGCGTATTGGATACAACGATTCACATCAAATTGCACGTGGGGTAATAAATCAATTTTAGTGAGAATCATAATATCACTAGCACGGAATATATGGGGATATTTTATCGGTTTATCCTCTCCTTCTGTAACTGAAAGAATCACAACTTTCGCTTGTTCTCCTAAATCAAATAAAGCGGGACAAACAAGATTTCCAACATTTTCAATCATCACCACAGAATTTAATGGAGGGTTGATTTGCTGCAAACCTCGCTCCACCATTTCTGCATCCAGATGACAACCTGTCCCAGTGTTTATTTGTACAACTTGGCAACCTGTTTCTTTTATTTTTTCTGCGTCATTAATTGTTTCTTGGTCACCTTCTATGACGCTAAAATTTAATTCGTACTTTAAATCATTGAGAGTACGAGTTAATAGAGTTGTTTTGCCGGAACCAGGAGAACTCATTAAATTTAATGCTAAAATATTTCTTCCTTTGAACCAGCCACGATTTTGGGCTGCTAAAAGATTATTTTTGGCTAATACTTCTTGTTCTAGCGAAATTGTTGTACCATGCACTTTGGCATGAATTTCTGGAGTATGGCTGTGGTGAACATGAGTATTTTTTTGACCATTTGGTAAATCGTGATGATGAGAATGGGTAATGACAGTACCATCAGCTAAAACATGAGTATGATGATGTTCATGGTGGTGATTATTATCGTGATTATTATTATTGTGAGAGTGAGTATAAGAGTGAAGATTTTCTACTTCACCCGTTTCTGGGTTTATAATTTTTGGTTCAGCTTCATCAGAACAGCCACAGGTTACACACATAATTCCTCGATTTCAATTTCTTTAATTTTCAGTTCTTCACCAGCAATTAAATTTAGTTGTAAACAGCCACACTCACATCTACCAAAAGGTTTTGCTAAAATAATTTCTGCACCACATTCAGGACACTTAGCGAGTCCTTGTATTTCACTAATTTCTAAGATTGCTCCTTCTAAAACAGTACCTTGTGAACAAATATCAAAACAAAATCGAATTGCATCATAGCTAATAGCCGAAAGTTTACCAATTTCTAATAAAACTCGTTTTACTTTAGTTCCTTTGGCATTTTCTGCTACTATTGCCACAATATTTTGTGTAATTCCTAGTTCGTGCATAAGGGTATGGGGAAATAGAACGTAGAGACGTTACATGTAACGTCTCTACATTTTTGATTTAGCAAATTCTTGGTAGTTGTTCTCCTACGAGCATGTCAACAATACGTTCTGCTCCGAAGGCTGTTTTTAATAAGACAGTACCAGGGGGAGAGGAAATTACTTCACCGATAATACGTGAGTTTTTTCCTGCTGGATGAGATTTCATTGCTGATAAAATAGCTTGAGCGTTTTCTTTTGGTGCTACTACTACTAATTTACCTTCGTTTGCTAAATATAATGGGTCTAAACCAAGAATTTCACAAATGCCTTTGACTTCTTCTCGTACTGGTATAGACTCTTCATATAAACGAATTGCAACATCGGAACTAAGGGCAAATTCGTTTAATACTGTTGCTAAACCACCGCGTGTTGCGTCTCGCATTGCGTGAATTTGTGGGCAAACTTTGAGTATAGTTTCCACTAAATTATTTAATGGTTGACAATCACTTTCTATATCTGTTTCTAGTGCTAGTTCCCCACGAGCAATTAAAATTGCTGCACCATGATTCCCTAGTTCCCCATTGATAATTACTACATCTGTTGGTTGAAGGTTATGAGCGGAAATTGAAATTCCAAGGGGTATTACACCTATTCCAGTTGTATTAATGAATAATTTATCTGCTGAACCACGATTTACAACTTTTGTGTCACCGGTGACGATTTGTACGCCAGATTTTTGGGCTGCAAGTTGCATACTATCAACAACCTGACGCAAGGTTTTTATTGGTAAACCTTCTTCTAAAATAACACTACAAGTTAAATATAAAGGTTTTGCACCGCTAACAGCTAAATCATTCACTGTTCCATTAACAGCTAATTCACCTATGTTACCTCCGGGAAAAAATAAGGGGTCTACTACATAAGAATCTGTGGTAAAGGCAAGTCTATTTCCCTGTTGCATTAAACTTGCTAAATCAAAAGTCGCTTGGTCTTCTAATTCTGAGATAATTGGATTATCAAAAGTATTAATAAATATATCATTAATTAAATCGCGCATGGCTTTACCACCGCTACCATGCGCTAATGTAATATGAGTATCGCGAATTTTATTTTGGCGACGCTGTATTTTTTCGATATTTTTAAATAGAGGATTCATTAATTAATAGTTTTGATTTTTGAGTTTTTATTTTTAAGTTTAAAAGCATATTTATAGTAAGCTGCACATGCTCCTTCTGAGGAGACCATACAAGTACCAAGGGGATTTTCTGGGGTGCAAGCTGTACCAAATACTTTACATTGCTGAGGTTTTAATACACCTTTAAGAATTTCTCCGCATTGACAAGCTTTATGGTCGGCTACTTTTATATTAGGTATATTGAATTTAATTTCAGCATCAAATTGAGCATATTTAGAATTAATTTTGAAGCCAGAATCTGAAATATCTCCTAATCCTCTCCATTCAAAATATTCTCTGACTGAAAATACTTCATTAATGGCTGCGAGCGCAACAGTATTTCCTTCTGGTTTTACTAGTCTGTTATATTGATTTTCTACTTCGCAGCGATTATCTACCAACTGTCGTAAAAGCATCCAAATTGATTGGAGAATATCTAATGGTTCAAAACCAGAAATTACAATTGGTTTGTGATAATATTGGGAAATAAATTCATAAGGGTCTGTACCAATAACTACGCTTACATGACCTGGCCCTACAAAGCCATCTAGTTGTAAGTCAGAGTTATTTAATAATGCTTTTAGTGCAGGAATCACTAAGACGTGATTGCAAAACATGCTGAAGTTATTAATATTTTCTGCTGCTGCTTGCAAAATAGTTAAGGCTGTACTGGGAGCGGTTGTTTCAAATCCGATGCAGAAAAATACCACTTCTTTATGAGGATTTTCTTTGGCGATTTGTAAGCAATCTAAGGGAGAGTAAACCATGCGAATATCTGCACCTTGTGCTTTGGCTTGCAGTAAGCTGGTCTGAGAACCGGGAACTCTCATTGCGTCACCAAAGGTTGTGAAAATAACATTATTATTTTGGGCTATGGAAATAGCATCGTCAATTCTTCCTTTTGGCATTACGCATACTGGACAACCAGGCCCGTGAATTAGTTCTATATTTTTGGGTAGTACTTCTTCTATGCCATATTTAAAAATTGAGTGGGTATGACCTCCACATACTTCCATTATTTTGATATGTTTTCCTATGACGTGTGATAGTTTTTCTATCTGCCATAGTAAGGCTTCTCCTTTGTAGGTGTCACGAAATTCATCTACGTATTTCATCTTTAAGTTTTAAGGTTTGAGTTTCCAAGACCAATCACCAATCACCAATCACCAATTACCAATTACCAATCACCAATTAATAATCAACCATTATTTCTGCTAATTCTTGCAATAATTTTAATGTTTCGTTGGCTTCTTTTTCGTTGATTCTATTCATCGCGAAGCCTACATGAACTAGTACCCATTCTCCTATGCAAGATTCAGGAGGATGTTGTTGGTCAACTATACAGGCTATGTTTATTTGACGTTTTACTCCTCCTACGTTTACTGTTGCTAATTTTTTTTGTGTGTCTGTTATTTCTATGATTTGTCCGGGGATTCCTAGGCACATATTGTTCCTTTTATTCCTTTTAACAAACTTACTCTTGTGGGGTGGGCATCCTTGCCCGCCCGAATATGATGTATATGTTTTTTATTTTTAAAACAGCTTATTGATAATTTTTGCTGCGGTGATTATGGCTTGTCCTAATGATATGCTTCCGTCGTTACTGGGGGTTTGGCTGTGGGTGATTACTTGTATTCCAGATGTTTGTAGTTCTGATTTTACTTGTTCTAATAAGATGCGGTTTTGAAATACCCCTCCGGTTAGTGCTACTTGCTGGAATGAGTTTTGCTGGGAGAGCTTATTTACCATTTCAATAATAGTTTTACTTAAGCCTTTATGAAATTTTGTGGCTATTATTGCTGATGATGTTTTTTGCTTGAGGTCTTCTAACAATTTTTGCCACATTGGGCTTGAGTCTATACAGTTAATATTATCTAATATATTTATTTGGAAAGGATATGTTAATGTTTCTTCATTTATATATGTACTGATATCAATTAGGGCTTCCATTTCTATGGCTGCTTGTCCTTCATAGTGAGATTTTTCTGGACAAATACCTATTGCTGCTGCTACTGCGTCAAATAATCTTCCTGCTGATGAGGCTAAGGGTGAGTTTATTTTTTTTGAGATGAGTTGATTGAGTAAGTTTAATGGTTTAGTTTGTAAGAATTGTATTAATTCTGTTTCTCCATATTTATTATTTAATTCTTCCCAGGTGAAGGTCGATATTAATTGGGCATAGGTATTTCGCCAAGGCTCTTTTATTGCTTGTTCTCCACCAATCATTGCTACTGGTTTAAATGTTGCTAAGCGAGTAAAGTTACAATAATCTGCTAACAAAAATTCTCCACCCCAGATTGTATTGTCTTCTCCGTAGCCTAAACCGTCTAAAGCAATACCTAAAATTGGTTGTGTGTTTAATGGAATCCCATTTTCTGCCATACAAGCAGCTATGTGAGCATGATGATGTTGGATGTCGTAAATTTCTATTTTATTGGCGCTTGCTAGTTGTTTTCCAAGTTTTGTTGATAAATATTCTGGGTGTTTGTCGATAGCGATGGCTTCTGGTTGATGTGCAAATAAATTTAAGTATAAATTTAAGGTATTTTGATAAGCTGTATAATTAGCGTTATTTTCTAAATCGCCTAGATGTTGTGATAATATTGCTTGTCCATTTTGTAATAGACAAAAAGTATTTTTTAACTCACCACCCATTGCTAAAATCTCAGGGATATTATCAAATCCAGGGGGGAAATTGATGGGTGCTGGTGCGTAACCTCTTGCTCGACGTATTATTTGTGTTTTATTATTAACGACTCGTACGACTGAATCATCTAGTCGGTTTACTATTTCTCTGTTATGTAGCAGAAAATAATCAGCAATTTCTTTTAATTGTTCTTTTGCTTCGTCGTTGTCAATACATTGCGGTTCATCGGAAATATTACCACTGGTTAAAACAATAGGACGATTCATCCGCTTGAGAATTAAGTGGTGTAAGGGGGTATAAGGTAACATAAAGCCTAAGGTATTTTGACCTGGTGCTACAGAAGGTGCAATAAAATTCTCTGACCTAACCCCCCTACCCCCCTTCCCTATGAGGGAAGGGGGGGAATTTCCTACTCCCCACTCCCCATTCCCCACTCCCCTTCTTATCAATACGATTGGTGCTGCGGAACTTTCTAATAATTCTTTTTCTTTTATGTTTGGGGTACAGTATTTTTCAATTACTTCTATATCTCTTGCCATTAAAGCAAAGGGTTTATGATATCGCTTTTTATTGTTTCTAAGTTTTTGGACTGCGCTTTCGTTTGTTGCGTCACAAGCGAGATGAATTCCACCTATACCTTTTATTGCTACTATTTCACCTTTTTGTAAAAGTGTACAAACAGCATCCACGTCATCTAACATTGAGAACATGTAAGCTATTATTGGTTTTCCGTCAGCACGTTCTAACCATGCTTTGGGTCCACAAGTATGACAAGCTGTTGGTTGAGCGTGAAAACGACGATTTTCAACATGATTATATTCTTTTTCGCATTGCGGACACATGCTAAAAGCTTTCATGCTGGTATTTTTTCTGTCGTAGGGTATTGCCCTAATAATACTTAATCGTGGTCCGCAATGGGTACAGTTTGTGAACGGGTAGCGATACCAGCGACTATAAGGGTCGAAAATTTCCTGTTGACATTGGGGACATGTGGCTGCATCGGGAGTTATTTCTGTTTTTATTTTGTTATTTATACTGTTAGAAATAATAAAGTCATCGATAGATAATTTGCCTATATGAGGTTTACGTATAATTTTATTTATTTTTGCTAAAGGTGGATATTCTTTTTGTAGTCGTATAACAAATTTTTCTATAGATTCGCTACTACCAAATACTCTAATTAAAACTCCTTCTCCATCGTTACAAACATCGCCTTTTAATCCACAAGCTTTTGCTAGACGATATACAGTAGGACGAAATCCCACTCCTTGAACAGTACCATGAACCCTTATTTCTTCAGTAGACATATTCCAATACTTTTTGCTTAAGGTTTTTGTCGGATTCACAGTACAGTTTATCAAGACGCGATAAATCGCCATTAAGACGCGATAAATCGCCATTAAGACGCGATAAATCGCCATTAAGACGCGATAAATCGCCATTAAGACGCGATAAATCGCCGTCTCTACTGATTTCTGTATAATCGCCATAGTAAAATTCGGTTATTGCCGGAATCTGCTATTATTGCTGTTTGTCCGCAAATTTTTATCCCATAACTCCAATTAAAACTATCTCGTTTGGGTAATCCATAATTTCTATTTTCACCTTTACTCTGAAAATCTTTTTGTCCAGCAATCGCATCTGCTGAAACACCTTGTTGTGACACTGGTGGCCATAAAGGTAATTCTGGTTTTTTCCATCCCAATAAACGAGAGTTAGCTGTATCTGCAACAATTAGCCAATCATCAGTCGTCGCTACACCATAGGGTAAACTCAAACTACTTGCGTTAGGAAAATAAATCCCTTGATTCATTTCCACAGCATTAAAATTTTTTTGCCCCAACACAACCGCACAGGGTGTATTGTTCTCTGTAGGCATACCATTCCAAATCATGACACGGTTATTTCCCGCATCAATTACAACTAAATTTTCTCCCCAAAAAGCGATATCATGACACCAACGCATACTAGAAGCAGAAGGAGAACCTCCACCATTTTCATCACGGTGATGCATATCCGGTTGTCCTAAAACTAAATCAGCGGGTTGTCCATTTTCTTCTGGTAATTGATGCCAAACTAAAACCCGACGATTTCCTGTATCCGCAACAAATAACTTTCCTTGATGATAAAAAACTCCATAAGACCAGTTAAGAGTATTTGCACCTGCTTCTAACTTCCCTCGGTTAGGTTGATTTTCATAAAAATTTGCTTGTCCTAATACTAAATCCGCTGGAACATGACTATCTTGCGGTACATTTTTCCAAATCAAAACCCGATGATTCCAAGCATCAGCAACAGCCAAACCTTCACCACATTTACAAATTCCAGTGGGTACACTAAAAGTTGAATTCCCAGGTATACCTTTAGCATTTTGTCCTTCATGAAAAAAATCGGGTTGTCCAATAACCCAATCAGCTGGTTGACTATCTTCTTTTGGTAAACTTTTCCATCCCAACAAACGGTGATGTCCTGTATCCGACACCCACAAAGGACCATCTTCTGATATTAAACAAGCACCACGAGGAGCAAACATTTCCACAGCACTAGGAGACAAAGGTACTACTAATTCCTCAGGTGTAATAACCTTACCTAAAATCACCTCCGCACCCTTATCAGAAAAAGGAAAACCCTTACCCCCTCTCTTCGCTTGGCTTTCTTGGCATCTTGGCGGTTCGTTTATTATCATAAGATGAATAAGTTATTAATTATTAGTTATTGACGGAAACGAATCATACAACCTTTCTTGGTTTTCTATTTCTAATGTAATATCTTGCAAAACTTCAGCTACTAGTGTTGCTTGTTCTACTTGTTGATGCTGTGTAAAAATATTTAAAGCTTCTTGGTAGTAATCTCGCGCTTGTAATAAATTATTGATATTTCCTTGTTCTATTTCTTCCAGATTACCCGGTAAATTGAATAAAGCATTAGCTTTATTAGAAATTGTGTTAGCATATTCTAAAGGAGTATTGTTAGAATTACGCACCTTCAAAGCTTCATCGTAAGCTGAAATTGCTCGTAAGATATTATCTACAGGATGAGAACTTTGTAAATATTGTAATGCGTTACCTAAATTATTTTGCAGCATTGCGTATTCACGAGGATGTTCTGCAAAATTAATATGCTTAAGTGCATCTTCAAATGTCTGTACAGCTAATCCCTCATATAAATACTTTTGTTCTATTCCGGAAGAGACAGATAGGTAAGCGATAGCAATATTATTATGTAAAATTGCATATTCTTGGGGATATTTATGTGCGTTGAAAACCCGTAAAGCTTTCTGGTAAAGTTGGATGCTTTCTCTAACTGATGCTAAGTTAAACGGAACTAAAGATTGCAGTACTAGCCCCAAGTTCATCTGTGTTCCTGCAACTTCTTCTGGTGAGGATAACTCTTGCAGAATTGGTAGTGCTTCTTCGTAATAATTTCTGGCTTTTAATAAAAATTCAGCATCTGTATCTGGAATAGTTTTAAGTGCAGTAGCTATCCCCACTTTTGTTCTAGCTTTGAGTAAAGGATAATCTTCAGCACATATTTCTGAGGCTTTATCATATAATTCAATTGCATTTTGTAAATCTTGAGATGATTTAGGCTTTTGTAGAAAACCATCAGCTAGCTCAATCAGCATCTCTATTTTTTCTTGTGTTGTTGCTGATTCTGATGCAATTGCTAAAAGTGCTGCTGAGACTGTTGAATCTGTAAGATTAGTTGTCATTCAATCACATAATGTAGAACTTTTATACTTCTTGTGAGGTGTAAGTCTCTTACACCCTGGATACACAATTACCTAGTGAGATATATACGACTTACTTCATTTTGAAGTCTTTCATTAAAAAAGGCATCATTGTACCTGTGGTCGTGCTAGATACTAATATAGTTAACCATAATGGTGTTTGAAATTGCACCAAAAATATTAGTATTAGCAATCCGATAATTATACCAGTGGTAGTTTGTCGTACAAAATATACTGGGTCGCGGAGTAGCTTTCCTTTGAAAAACAACTTGGTAGCAAACCAGGCGATTTGTAACATCTGTCCCTCCTAATTAGTCAATATACCCATCATCAACAGCCATAAAATAGTCGCTGGAATTGCACCTGCTGGGCCAAAAAAACCACCGAGAATTGCGGCTAATTCATAACCTAAATCTTTTCCGGCTAAAATTATGCCACCAATCACACCACCCGCTATTGAAAATGCTGTTGCAACTAATAACCAAACAAAGCCTGTCACCCAGTTAATATCGCCAGATGCAAAGCTTGTAATAAAGTCATTTATAAGTGGGTCGTTCAATATTTCTGTCATGTTTTTATCCTTGTACGCCCGTTAAATTTTTTATTTCAACTATTTTATTTCCGTGATGTGGTTTATTACAGACGCTTCATGCTGATTGGTCTCGGAAACTTAATTTATAGTTTAAGCGATAGTTTTACACTTGGGGGATGCAAGAATTACATTTTTTATATAAATGTAAAAATGTAATCTATATATGATTCTAATTTTTTCATAAAGTTTTGCTATAACAATTAATATTATATTAAATTTTTATAATAGCTTTATTTCTCAGAGAAGATAAAAGCACTGAGATATCCTAAATAAAGTCCGGATGATTACTTGTAATAGAATTTATTTTCGTTTTCCCTACATTACAAGTATTTAACCGGACATTATATTACTATAGTTTGCAACCATTTTCACCCAAGTTTTACCTAGTAAACAAGCTAAAAAAGCATAGCAATGACTAACTTACTATGGCTACAAGGTGGTGCTTGTTCAGGCAATACCATGTCACTTCTGTTGTCACTATAGAATATTAGAAAAGTTGAAAGTTTTATATTTTTGGCATACTCTGTGTTAAAGAAGTAGAAAAATTTACTGGAAGTTTAATAATAAATTCTGAACCTTCCCCCAGCTTAGAATTACAGTCTAGATATCCCCGATGTTTATCAACAATGATTTGATAGCAGATTGATAGACCCAACCCAGTTCCTTTTCCTACGGCTTTAGTAGTAAAAAATGGGTCGAAAACTTTTGTCAAATTATCTGGAGCAATACCAGCCCCATTATCATTGATACTTACAGCAATCCAACCATTACTAATAATTTTTGTCTGGATACAAATTTTATGATTATACCCTTCATTTTGTTGTAATGCATCAATTGCATTGGTTAGTATATTCATAAAAACTTGATTAATTTGACCAGGACAACATTCAACTTTTGGTAGATTCCCATATTTCTTGACAACATCAATTTTTTTATTTTTTCCATGTCCACGTAAACGATGCTCTAAAATCATCAATGTACTTTCTATTCCTTGATGAATATCTACCTTTTTTAATTCTGCTTCATCAAGTCGAGAGAAATTACGCAGAGAATTGACAATATTCATGATACGCTCAGTGCCATTTTTCATAGATTCTATAATTTTATTTAAATCTTTACTAACAAAATCAAGTTCAATAGTATCTATAAAACTTTGAATATCAGGTGAAGGATGTGGATAAAATTTCTGGTAAATTTGGACTAATTCCAGTAAATGTTGAGTATATTGTTGAGTATGTGTGAGGTTCCCATAAATAAAGTTAGCTGGATTATTTATTTCATGAGCAATTCCTGCAATCATCTGACCCAAACTAGACATTTTTTCAGTATGAACTAGTTGACTTTGAGTTGATTGTAATTTATTTAAAGTATTTTGAAGTTGACTAATCGCTTCTTCTAAACGGTCTGATTGAAGAATCGTTGATTGTTCGGAAACATCTAGTAATTGGCTAAGGGTTGCGATTTTTGAAGTAAAATTTTGATGAATATAAATTTGATTATTTATGGAATTAACTACACTATCTTGAATAACTGGATTTTGCAATTGAAAAATCTTCCCTCCCTCAAAGGGAAGTAACGCCATTTTTACATTCAAAGCTAAAGGACGAAATAAATCAACAGTAGTTCGAGAAATTGCTACTTTTGAAAATATTAATATTGTAAACATATTTCCAGATGGTAGTAACCCACCGAACCCAATCACAGATTTAATATTGTAGGGAATAACAAAGGATTTTTGTGCTGGGATATAAGGACTATCTAAAGCATCAGCAACATAAAAAATATTATACATCTTTTGCTCTAAATCGATGAGTAAATCTGCATCCGGTTGTAGTAGGATTTCTGGATTTAAACCCAATTGATTAATTAATTGAAAAATCATTGGGATACGAGCAATTGCTTCTTCACTTACAAGAGGAATTGCTTTATGTCCTTCAGATGTGTGTCGTGAATTCCACTCTGGAAGCTCTCCAGCAGTTGCTAATAGCGTTAGACATTTTAAATTAATATCTATTTCATTATCACCTAAAAAATTACCAACATCTTCTTGTAGTTCTGGCGTTAAATCTCGATAAGGATGAGTTTTAAATAAACGAACAAGCGCACAAGCTTTTTCTCCAGATTGTTTGTCTACAAAATTTTCATAAAGATATTGAATAATATTATTACTAACCTCTTCTATGCTCGAAGCGCCATCACCCAAATGACGAAGCGCTAGTCCACATTCAGACATATCTCTCAAAGTCATTTGATGTAAATCGTACATTGTTTATACCTCCTGCGTTGTTATAGACTAGTAGTATATAAATACTGGGAGATGCGCCTGTAAATAAAATAGTCAGGAATGTAGTAATTCCATCTAAATTGCCAAATCCCTGATAAATCACAATTTTTGGTAGATTTTAATTTGTTATCAGCCATATATATAGTATTCCCACTATTTTGCTGAGAATATTGCAATCAGATAAAACGCGACCACGCAAGCTACTAATGGGTTACGACAGCATCACAACAAAGCCTTACGAATGTTGGGTTAAGTGTCCCGCTCCATTACTTGTAGAATCTGCGACGCCTTTGAACATCTTGACAATACAAAATTACCCATCGGGGTACTGTCAACACTAATTGAAATTGTTCTAATACAGGTATAAAACAACTAGCCTATAGGAAATGGGCTTATGGCAAATTCTCGATGAAGGGTTGCGCTTTTCTTTCAAAAATTTTCCTAGCTTTTAGAAACAGCAAAAAAACAGGTTTAATATCACTTAGAAAAACCTAGTTCATAAAGCTTACGCATATTAAGGAGGAATAAAATATGGCTCAGATGGTACGAGTTGCAAACTTAACTACCGCAGGACGCCGCTTTGAAGACGTTGTTGATGTCTCCTATAGCAGTAATTATTGGCTTACAGCTTTCTGTGGTATATCAATGATTGATTCACTTAATGACTTTGACCGGGATAATGCGGTAGCAATTGATATTGCTTATTATGACGGCAACTCAAATAGTCGCTCACCTTGGGTTTATGGCGGTGACCACTGGGGAAATAGTGGTGCTTTTTCTAACTACCATTTACCCGCGACTATTCGTTTTGGTAGAGCTGTTCGTTTTCGTCTACGGTCTTTTCACCCAGACGACATAGAATCTGCTGGATTTGGTATTTTGTGGTCATATCTAAGTTAAGGAGGTTTAGAGATGAAATACGTTGTGTATAACAATTCAACAGGTGAAATTGTTCGTACTTATCGTAAGATTTGTGGTGAAAGCGGCGAACTGATTCCTGCTGAACAATCGGATATTCTCTCTGATTTACCGCTTGGTTTAACCGAGGAAGATGTAAGTATTCTGCCTATGCAATTAGATTCTTTTGAGCGAGGCAAAATCTACAGAGTTGACTTGGAAACACAACAGATTGTCAGTGAGGATAGGTAAAGTCAATAGTAGCCAATAATCTGTGCTGTTTATCTAACTGCTAGGTTTGAAGTATCTTTTGAACTATCAAGGGTAAGCTATGCCCTTGATAGCTCTTGATTTTTGGTCTTTTAAGCTTAATTAGAGAATAGCTCTGGTAATTCTCATGTCCCTGTCTCAAGATAATTAGTACTCAAAGTAATTATGGATTCTAATCAACGAATAGACTATCTATATAAGGAATACACACGCCTAAGTGAAAAAGCTGAAGAACAGATAAAAAGCACCTATGATGACTTTAAACTTTTAGGAGTATTCGGTGTATTTATAGTTATTTGGAAACCTATTTCTGATTTGATTGCTTCTACAAATGCTAAAGTTGACTCTAGCACTATTCTCTTTTTAGGCTTTTTTAGCGTTCTAATAATTTCTGGGATGATTGGCTTTTTAGATTTAATTAAGCAATTCTATGCATGGTATATTGTTTATAATCTCCAGGCATATGAAGTAGAGATTAAAAAGGAATTGGATGAAGCGGAAAATTCCCAAATCTTTAACTTCAATTTGGGAAAGAAAGAAGAAAAATTTATTGCCTTAACTTATCGAGGAGCTTATAGGCTTTTGGTTATAACTTTTGAATTTGGAATTACTATTATACCATTCTTAGTACTTTATCATTCTAGCGTTTTATATGCGGTAATTTATCTGTTAATATCATTGTCTGGTTTTATAATCTACTCATTAATGTTTCAAAAAATGATGAAGCGTTATTTCAATATTAAGTACACAAAGAAAACTAACCCTTGAGCTAACCCTATCAGCGTTTCCATTGCTGCTCCCAGCCAAACTACTCTCACAAGTAGTGTTATGATACCTAAGCTATTTGGTGCGAGGACGCTCACTATAGCGGTGATGATAGCGACAAACAACATGGCTAACTATCCTAAAAACCATCCTATTACTGTTGCTAGTATCCACTAAAATGTTTGTTGCAAGTACAAAACGTCCAGCACTTCGTAATCGCTTTTTAATAGCCTCTTTGTGAGAATTAAATTTTGAAGCAAGTAGTTTTTCTAGTAGCGCACATTGTCCCAAACCCGTTTTCAGGTCAGTTTTTTTTGCTTAAACTAAAATTATTTAAAAAGTAAAAAATGTGCTGCTAAAGCAACACATTGTTAAACATCTGAAAAAGCGAAAAATTATTTCTGATGCATCTGTTCAAATATAGCCAAACCTTTCTCTATTTTTGTTTGTTCAATGAGCTGCCGACACTGCCTACCAGCTTCAACTGCTTGACGCATCAAATTATGTCCTTCAATATATTTTCCTTCTTCAATTAGCCTAACAGCTTGGCTACTAAATTCCTTAGCTTGTTTAGACAGAGATTTGATTTTTTCCTTATCCATTGGTTTGCTCCATAATGACTGCACTAATGACTGCACTAATTGCCTCGGCTTGTTCAAACAGGATTTCAGCTCTAGCTTCAAGTAAGCTAGCATCATCAAAATCCTCATTTTCTATTGCTTTGTCTACCTCATCATATAACTCATCAACTAGTCGTAGCAGCTTGACATATGCTCGGTTTAAAGCGTCTCTGGTAGCTTGTTTCATTAACACCTCTGTTTGCAGTCTTGAGTTAGGATTTTCCTCCTACTTTGAGCGTCAGTTTTGGCTCGTTTGTGACGTTTTAATCCATGTATACAAAATATTAGAAATTTTGGTTTGTTTACAAGCTTTATTTACAAAACTCAATAATCAGATAACTTTGTAATAAATCTATAGGCTAAAATTGTAAATGCTTGTATACATGGATTTTATTATGGTTGGTAAAAAGAAAAATAATATCGGTAAACGTGGAGCACAAAAGGGGGATATAAGGAACCCAGAGGGAAGAAATCAATATGATGGGATACTAGCCCAAAAGCCTGTATGTACTCGGCTTTACATTGAGGATGATGAGATTTTAAATAAACTATCTGTAGGACAATCGAGGGGATTTATAGGAGAATTTATCAGAGAAGCCGTTAGGCACGCACTTAAGGACATCTCAGTTAAGGAAAATCTTGGCATTCAGGAAGATATGATTGTGCGGTAATATGTATGTTATGAAATTGCTATTTTTCAGTACAATTACGTGGACTGATTTCTACTAGTTCTTTCACGTTAAGTATTCTATGAGTTTTCTCTAACAAAGCAATTGGTAAAGTAGTATTGCTGAATATTTTGTTTGTTGTTAAGTGTTGGCCGGGTGTCAGAGAAAATACAGGTTAAAAATATTACACTAAATTCCGATTTTCTCACCCATTAAATTTTCACGAAAAATAAAATAGCCGCATTGCTCGCCGCTAACGGAAATTTTGACAAAAGCAAATAACCTTTATATAGCGCTACAAAACTATATGAAGGTTGAAACAGATAAAGAGTTCTGGCTGCGAATGCTAAGAGAGTACAAGGAAATGAAGCAACAACAGCAGTTAAAGCAGGTCAACACGCACGACACTAGTGCCATCTACCACCACACGTCTAATAAGCCTGCTTAATATCCGTTTCTTGTCTAATTGCGTTCGAGTATCCCAAAAAATGCGGTCGCTGAACATTTGTATAATTTCTTCTCGAAGTATTACATTATGTTTCACGACCGTATTCCCAGATGATATAACTCGTGCAATTTCTTCTCTAATATCATCCTTCGCTTTTTCAATCGCTGGGATAGGTGGCAGTTTTTCCAGCGAAGACAAGGATTCTCGCAAACTTTTCACTGATGCTGGTTCTTCTAGTGGTTCATGACTCAAATCAACAAGGTCAGCCAGCTTTTGTGCTTCATTTATCAGTAATTCAGCAACTTGCTTATCTAAACTGTGACTACTAAGCATCTGCTTAGTTTTACAACGACCCAGTGAATAATAAGTGCATTGATACCAATGATTGGGTGTGCCATCCTTACTTTTGTAAGCAGCTTGACGAGTTAACGCACCTCCACAACAAGCGCATTTCAAAAGATTAGCGAACGGATTAGTATAAGAGCCTTCAACTCCAGACCATCTATTGTTCGCATTACTACGAATAACCTTTTTAATTTGCTCGTGTTTTTCACGAGTTATTATTCCCTCGTGAGTGTCCCAGTTTATCTCCCATTGGTCAAAATGCTTTCGTTTTCCCCCTTGCTTTTGAGTAGTATTAAAAGGAGTTCCACCAGCATGGACAGGATTAACCAAAAAATCTTTTAACCCAGCTGGTGACCACTGTAAACTTCCCCAGGGGTATCGCTTGTATGTTTTCTTGCTTTGAGGAGATAAATTAATTTCATTAAGGTCTTCAATACTTATTTGGTGACTTTTGCTTTCTTTACGCTGCTTATTCCCGACTTTATGAGGAGTAGCGAAAATGCGATTCAAATTATTGCAAGTTTTGCGTACCGAGCCAGACTCATAGAATACTTGAAACACGTATTCCGCTAATTCCCACACCCGGAAACTGCGTTTACTTTCAAGCAGCGAAACACACCATCTTTCATCTTTGATATATTTATCGTTCTCTACCACCCATCCCAACGGAGCAAACCTGTGACTTTTTCTCTGAGTCATACGGTGTTTCCGTTCAGCACTCACACGAGAAGACAACATCTTTACCTCAAACTTTGCTGCTGCTAATAAAATATCAATTGTCAGCTCACCCCCCAAGCTCTCAGTATCAATGGCTTGGTCTAGTGCGGTAAGCTTTATATTCTGACTCCGCAATACTTCTAGTAAAGAATAAAATAACTTTGAACTTGACCCTATCCGGTCAATCCTGACTACCACCAGTTCCGATACTGTACCCTTCGGTGCAAGCTTTAAATCATTAACTAACTGCTGTAACCCTTCCCGTACTTCAGTTGTGCGTGATTGAATATCCCAGTAGCAACGGTCACAGCCAGCATTACGTAATCTCTCAACTTGCTTGCGTAATGCGCCTCTATCTTCTTGTTGCTCAATACTCGAAACCCTTGCGTATCCAATCTTTGACATAGCAAACTAGATATATAAACATATATATTTTGCTATTCCATCGCGAATATAAAATGTCATATTTAGAGCATACCTTCCAAATAATTGTTTAATTTAGAAGGCACGACCACTGTTTAATATCTGTAAAACTCATGAGGTCGGTGGGTTTGAGCCATTTCCGTTGTTAGAAGGCTTAAGATAATTTCTAATTGTTTCTCCTATTTGTTCCATCGCGTAATCAATTATCCGAATCAAATCTGCCATACTGCTGGACAATTCCGCAGATAAATTATCAATCCGTTCCCCCAAGCGGTCAATCATTTGGGCGTTTCGTTCCTGCTGTTGCTCCACTCTGTCAATTATTTGGAGGGTATGTTGCTGCATTTCAACTGTCTCATTTATTTTTACTTGTGTGAGTTGTTGTTGTTCTGCCAAATTTCTCAGTATCGCATCAGTTTGCTGTTGCTGTTCTGTTAAACTGCCAAACCTTACATGTAACGTCTTTACAACTAAATGTTCTATAGTGACAACAGAAGCTCATTTTTAAACGCAGAAGAACCAACTGCGTGTGATTTAATCGCCGACTTTGGCATCAATATACTTTGGCATCCGTCTTTAGGGTTAGAATTGGGAGAAAATCTACAACAACTTTTGTGGAATTGCGTTTCTGGTAAAATACCTGTAGATATTTTGGTATTTGAAGGCTCAGTAGTCAACGCTCCCAACGGTTCAGGAGAATGGAATCGCTTCGCAGACCGTCCCATGAAACAATGGTTAACCGACCTCTCCAAGGTTGCTAACTATATTGTCGCGGTAGGAGACTGTGCTACTTGGGGAGGAATTCCCGCAATGGCTCCCAACCCTAGCGACTCAACCGGACTGCAATTTCTCAAACGCAAAAAAGGAGGTTTTTTAGGAGAAGACTTCCGCTCAAAATCCGGATTACCCATCATTAATATCCCCGGATGTCCTGCTCACCCCGACTGGATAACCCAAATTTTGGTTGTGATCGCCAGTGGAAGAATCGGTGATATAGCTCTAGACGAACTCCAAAGACCAAAAACTTTCTTTAACACATTCACCCAAACAGGCTGTACCCGCAACGTCCACTTCGCTTATAAAGCATCCGTTGCCGAATTTGGACAACGCAAAGGATGCCTATTTTACGACCTCGGATGTCGCGGACCCATGACCCGTTCATCTTGCAACCGCATTTTGTGGAACCGCGTCTCTTCTAAACCCCGTGCCGGGATGCCTTGTATCGGCTGTACTGAACCAGAATTTCCCTTCTACGACCTCAAACCACAAACTGTCTTTAAAACCCAAACCCTGATGGGCGTTCCTAAAGACTTACCTCCAGGTGTCAATAAAGTTGGCTACGCAGTCCTCACAATGGTAGCAAAAGACACAATGCCAGAATGGGCAGACGAAGACTTTTTTACTGTTTAGTTAACAGTCAACAGTCAACAGTCAACAGTTAACAGTCAACAGTCAACAGTCAACAAAGGAGGAGACATGGGAAACCAAGTATTAGATATATCACCAGTCGGAAGAGTTGAAGGGGATTTAGATATTCGGGTAGAAATCGAAGATGGACGGGTGGTAAATGCCTGGACTCATGCCGAACTCTTCCGAGGATTTGAAATTATCCTACGGGGTAAAGACCCACAAGCAGGGTTAATAGTAACACCTCGTGTATGTGGCATTTGCGGTGCATCTCATCTAACTAGTGCAGCCTGGGCACTGGATACCGCTTGGGAAACAGAAGTACCTCGCAATGCGATTCTGGCAAGAAACTTAGGTCAAGTAGTCGAAACGATACAAAGTATCCCCCGTTACTTCTACGGTTTATTTGCTATCGACCTGACTAATAAAAATTACCGCCAAAGTCCCTTTTATGCAGAAGCTTGTAAGCGCTTTGCAGCATTTACAGGAAAATCTTATGAAATAGGTATTACACTTTCTGCGAAACCCGTAGAAATTTATGCACTATTTGGCGGACAATGGCCACACTCTAGCTACATGGTTCCTGGTGGGGTGATGTGCGCCCCAACATTAACGGATGTTACTCGCGCTTGGTCTATTTTAGAATACTTCCGGCGCAATTGGATTGAATCAGTATGGTTGGGTTGTTCTATCGAACGCTACGAAGAAATTCAGACCTATGAGGATTTTCTCAACTGGCTGAACGAAAAGCCAGAACATTGGAATTCCGATTTAGGTTTGTATTGGCGTATGGGGATAGACATCGGTCTAGATAAATACGGTGCAGGAGTTGGTAGATATGTAACTTGGGGATATTTACCTCACGAAGTGAAATACCAAAAGCCGACTATTGATAGACGTAATACTGCTACAATAATGAAGAATGGAGTATATGACGGGTTTACAGATACACATACTTCAATGGAACAGGCTTTTGTCCGCGAGAATACAACTCACTCGTGGTATGAGGAAGGAATAGAAGATATTCACCCCTTTAATCGAACAACAAAACCTAGCCAAAAGAACAATAAAGACTTCGATGCAGCCTATACCTGGTCAACAGCAGTGCTTCACCAACATTTGGGACGTTTAGAAGCAGGCCCGTTAGCACGGCAGTTAGTCTCAGGTGGAACACATGGTGAATCTTGGCAACATTACGACGGGTTCATCCTGGATGTGTTTAAGAAAATGGGTGGTGCAAGCGTACATCTACGACAGTTAGCACGAGTTCATGAAGTAGTTAAATTATATCGTCAAGCGGAACACTGCTTGCGCGAATTCCGATTAAACGAAGACTGGTACATTCGACCCCAAGAAAAAGACGGACGTGGCTGGGGTGCAACCGAAGCTTCAAGGGGAGCGCTCTGTCACTGGATAGACATAGAAGGTGGCAAAATTAAAAATTACCAGATTATTACCCCCGGTAACTGGAACATCGGGCCTCGTGACGCAAAAGGAATGCGCGGACCGATTGAAGAAGCTTTAATTGGCACACCCATCACTGACCCAACCGACCCAGTAGAAGTTGGACATGTAGCTCGGTCATTCGATTCTTGTCTTGTTTGTACAGTTCATGCTCACGATGCCAAAACAGGTGAGGAATTAGCGCGTTTTCGTACTGCATAGAGTCATTCCCCACTCCCAACTCCCAACTCGCAATTTATGAGGCTTAACCATGACTGACGTAGCATTGAAAGAATTACACACCTACTTCCCTCGCTTATCGCAACAAGCACTGAAAGAATTTACTGAATGGTGTGTTTTGGAACAAGCGACAGCAGCAGGATATGAATTTACCCCTGACCAAACAAAATTAAATGGTCTGCCAACCCCAGCACATTATATTGAAGAACTTGTTGACCAGTTTGTTTTAGCCACAAGAAACACAATTGAAGGTGGTTTAGCAATAGTTTTAGCAGGAACGCAAGCGGACAAAAATGCTGTTCCCGGTATCGGAATAGTCGTAGATTTTATTTCACTTTACGTATTATACTTAGTTCCTAAGGGTAAAAACAATACAGCACCTGCGGAAGAGAAATTAAACCAAGCTTCAGAAGAACAGTTTGAGCAGCTTCGTAAAATTGCTAAAGAACACAATGTAGAACTTTAGTTGGTAATTGGTAATTGGTAATTGGTAATCGCTGTCAATGGTCAACAATGTAGAGACTAAACATGTTTAGTCTCTACATTTTTTGTATTGTAGGTAAGTTTGTAGCATACAAGTCGCTACTCAGTAGCAAGTAACATGGTAGCATTCCCAAACAACATCTCAGGAATGAGAAAACAATGGCTACAGTGTGGTTGATTAGACATGGTGAGAGTGAAGCTAATGCGGGTTTGCCAACTTTTGAACCAGCAAATATTAAACTTACAGAAAAAGGAAATCAACAGGCAAAACAAGTTGCTAATTATTTTACAAAACAACCAGATTTAATTGTTACATCACCTTACATTCGTACCAAACAAACAGCACAATATACTATTGAGCGTTTTTCATCGACTCCACAAATTGAATGGCTAGTGCAAGAATTTAATTATCTAGCTTCAGAACACCGTATAAACACGACTCTTGAACAGCGACGGCCAATGGCTGAGGCGTACTGGAAAAGGTGTGACCCATTTGACAAAAATGGTACGGACGGAGAATCATTTGCAGAGATGATTGAGCGCGTACAAATTTTACGTGAAAAAATTACTCTGTTAGACGACGAATTTGTCGCAGTATTTACTCATGGATTATTTATGAAGGCATTTTTATGGGTACTGCTTACCAACTCAGTTGAAGTATCCCCCACAATCATGGCACAGGTCAGAGGTTTTATGGAGTCGCTACCAATTCCAAACGGGGGAATTGTCAAATTAGAATATCAAAATTCTGGCATATGGGTTAGTGGTCTGACTACTTGCCATTTACAGCAGCAAATGAAATCCTCTGGATTACAGGGTAAGCTAGATTAACAATTCGTAATAAGCCGAGGCGGCACGCTTCGGCTGCGAATTGCTTACCCAAACCACAAAATATCTATTTACATAGAGGAAAATTGGATACAAAAAATTTATTCATTCGGCTGCTAATATTACCAATTATCCCGATAATTGTTGCCTACCTAGAACTTGGCGGGAACTGGTTTGCTTATAGGATGCTCGAACATCCAGCTTTCTGGGCAATAAGTGGTACATTAGTATTCTCTACCCTGTACTCAATAGTAGCCGCATTCATTGCCAAAAAATTTCAAATCGACTTGTCATTATTAATGGTTAACTACGGTTTCGGCTTTGCCATTGTTTCGCTATTATTGAAATTAGACTGGGGAAAGCTGCCAGAATTTACAAATGAAATCTTGAAAGAAACCCCTAATTTGTGGATTGTGTTAATAATCGCAGCAATAGGCTTTTTCGTGAGTGCTAGCTTTGTGATTAACGCTCCTCCAAAATAATAAATCACTAATCAATCAAAAATATATGCTAACTATCATTGGATGTGGAAATATCAACCGTAGCGATGATGGTATTGGTGTCATCATTATTCAACGGTTACACAAATACTTATTAGAACACCCTCATCCTCAAGTGCAAATTTTTGACTGTGGTACAGCAGGAATAGAAGTAATGTTTCAAGCAAGGGGAAGTAAACAACTAATAATAGTTGATGCAAGTTCAACAGGTTCCGAGCCTGGTGCAGTGTTTAAAGTCCCTGGAAATGAACTCGAAGCTTTACCGGAACCAAGTTACAACTTGCATAATTTTCGTTGGGATAATGCTTTAGCTGCGGGGAGAAAAATTTTCCAAAACGATTTTCCATCAGATATTACAGTATTTCTGATTGAAGCAGAAAATCTTGATTTTGGTTTCGAGCTAAGTCCAGCAATAAAGCATTCTCAGGAATTAGTTTTTGAGGAAATCATCCAGAAGATTAAGAATGTTTGAGTTTTGAGTTTTAGGTTTTGAGTTTTAAGTTTGGAATGTTGAGTTATTCTCTTCTTATCTCCCGTACTCTCCTACTCCCTAACTAGCTTCATCACGATAAACAGATAGCTCATCAACCCTCATTTCAAATGCTGTTCCTTGATTTTCTGGTGGACAGACGCGAATTTTTCCACTGCTGACAAATTTTTCTAGCCATGTTGCGATAACCACGAGTTTCTGTAACACTCGCCAATTCGTGAATTCATCTGGACATTCAATAACTAAGGTCATTGCAGTTGCTTGACTTGTAAAATACCAACGACAGCAAGATAACAAGCTCTGAATCGAGTGGTCACAGGCTTGATAGAAATATCGACTAATTGAACTTTCCAACTGCTGACGTAAAATAATATCTGCTGATGTTAGTTGCATTGGTGTTAAATCCTCTTCATCGGAAAAGAAATTTGAATTCATTACGGTATCTCCTTAGTGTTGAATTTATTTATCAGTAGGTGTTACAGATAGAAAATTGTTCTGTAGATTTAATAAATATCGAGTTCAGTCGTCATACTCACTTTCAATTTCACTACATTTCATTTCTCTTTGATTGCTAAATAGATACATCCTTTATATTCATATTCCTGTCAAATGTATAACATTTTTACAATTATTATTACTAGAACTTAAAAAACTAAAAAAAACATAGTGGTATCACACTTTATAGCAATAAATTATTTGATGTTTAGACAAATAACTTTATTGCTAAATTAATGAATTACATTTATACAGTAAAAAACACGTTGATGTTGACGCATATAAACCACTTAATTAGAGTCAGGGCTACAAGTAAAATATCTTGCAGCATCTCTACAAGTTTTTAAACACATCTTAGTTTTTAGCGTTCTTGAGAATTTGCAAAACTTCAACAGTGCTAGCAAAATCTATGGCTTTAAAGTCATCTAAATTCTGTAAATTTAGGTTAGGATAGTATGACAGCAGTAGTCTAGCGACTTCTGATTTCCCTGAGGAAGCTGCATACATTAAAACAGTAGCACCATTATCATTCTGGTTGTTGATGTCGATTTTTGCATCCAGCAATAATTTGATTAAATCGTAATGCTCCCCAAAACAGGCAAACCATAAAGCATTATTTCCATCATTATTCCTAGCATTGATATCTGCACCCTCGTCAATTAATTCTTGGGCAATGCTTTCGGCTCCAAACCTTATGGCTTTTATCAAGGCGGTGTCACCGTTTTCTCCTTGATGATTTAAGTCAAAAGGGTCGTAGCCTTTCTCTATTAACCATTTTTTCGCACTATCAGTTAAATTTTGCCTCATTGTCTTTCAAAAAAATGCTATCAACTGCTTGTGATTTCCCGATATCAACCTGTATACAAATTGTGGATTTCGGTAAGTAATTTTGTTGCGTACCTACCAAATTCGGTTGTTATCATCAGTAGTAAGCTAAGCAATTATACTCAGTTAGTCTTAAATGCTTAAATACTACCACTTTCACTGACTGTTCTCCTAGACTGTTACTTAGTTTGCCAAATTGACCTTGCACTGATAGCAAACTATTCTGCATACCCCTTCTGTCCCTAAAACGTTAGGGAAATAAAGATGCAGATTTTGCCTATATGTTTAGGTAATTCTACGTACCAAGTATTTTGTCATTCTCATATGCACCCAGAGTAAGCATTCACGTATACGCTCTCAAATTTTGTGAGCGGGAACACTAACTTGGACTTTTATAACACCCTTATTGTGAGATATGCAATACCCATTTCTAAATATGGGCAACTTTTATATACTCAGTGTATTTGGATTTCGGCCTAGCGTTCGGCACAGTCAGGCTCAAAGGTAGACATTTCCCAACCAACTATCTCAATGATTTTACTGCGATTGAGGTTAATGCACGCATCCTAGCTGGTGACCTCTAGATATTTCTAGAGTTTCCCAGGGTATTTGCTAGAAAGCTATTACTTACATTATTCATATGTTATCACTTATTCTCAATTTTACAATAAATGACTTATGAAATTTGTTTAAACTTTTTTTTTGAAAAAAAATATCAAAAATATCTATAAAGAGTAGTTTTTATTCGCAAATATTTGTGAGAATTTTTGTTCATTCAGACTGTGCAATGGTAATTTTACAAGTATTTTAAATAATAAAATTCTCCAAGAGAATAATTATAGGGTTTCTGTAATAAGCTTTTTAGGTATTTAGAGTATTTGTGTTTTTTAAAATTCGTACCTTTTATTAGAGGTAATTATTAGTATACGTGACACCATATATAATGTAGTTTATCTAAATGCGAAATATTGCAATTTTAAGACAAAAATTAGAAATTAAAAGGTATAAATGCTGCTTTTTTCACTACGAACAGATGGGAAAGGGTGAGTAGTAATACTCACCCTTTTGCTTAGCTAGAGACTAGATTTTAGATTATTTGCCGATAGCCAACATTTCTTTGATTTGAGGTCTTAGCTCTTCAGAGAATTCTTCTCTAGCATCTTTTTCTGGCTTTGGTACACCATAGTAGTAAGCTTCAGCTTCGAGAGCTTCTACTACTTCCCAAGCATCTATAGCCGCTTGTGAAGTAATACCGGATTTTGCAGAAATTGCGCGAGCTTCCGAGATAGCTTTTTCCAGTTCTTTTTGTATGTAAATTACTTTTGGTTGTTCAACAAAATCACCTTTGCGAATAATATCCGTGACAGAAACTATTCCCAAAAGTTCACCTTGAATTACAGGAGCACGCCAAATATTGGTGTTAGCAAACAACCGTGCGATATATTCTACTTCTAGGTCTGGATTCACTACAATACAAGGTTTGCTCATAATTTCACAGACACGCACTTGTTTGGGGTCTTTACCATAAGCAACTACATTTGCTGCGATATCAGTTTCGGTTAAAATACCATAAGCATCGTTTCCAGAGCGAGGTTCTACAATTAATGCTCGCAAGCCTTTCAGCCTTAAGACTCTTACAGCTTCTTCCACTGTTGCAGAACCGCGAATGGTAGCAACGTTGGTAGACATAATATCTTTAGCTCGCATAATGAAAGCTCCTTAAATTTATTTTTTGGAACCCAGTCAATCGATTCTAAACAGTTGCTATTTCCAAAACAGAAGTTTACTTAAACTACATTGTCGTATCAAAAAGCGGTTACAAAATCAGACAGTCCTTGTTCAAAACAGTACATCATTCTTTGACTTTCAAAAATCCAATTAATATGGATGAAATTTACGCTTATTCCCACAAAATATTTTGCTTCCTAGATATCTAATTATTACCTATTTCAATTGAACCATTGGTAAGGACTTACTTCTGAAATAAATTTTATCGCTTTTGATTTTTGTGATTTTTGTTTTGGTTGAATGCTAACAATTTAGCTTATTTACATATTAGCTCTTGTGAATAAAAAAAAGTTTAATTGTTTAAGAAACTTCGTATAAATATTTTGCAACATAAAGATTAAGAAATACTTACAATATTATATTTCCGGTCTTGTATCTACTAACAAGTAATAACATTTCCCAAATGAACCCCACACCCTACCTCTCCCCGCAAGCGGGGAGGGAGCTAAATTTTTTTTAACAATTTTAAAATAGCTCTTAAATAATTATTAAATCACTGCTAAATCAATTCAAAAAATTGATTTTTGCTTATCTAGGAAATACCCTACCATCAAAATCATAGCCCCCTCCCCGCTTGCACGGGTTGGGGTTGGGGGTGGGGTTTTCTTCACTTCTTTCGCGCCACAATATGAAAAATATGCCAATGTTTTTCTATACCCGTAGCAGTTTTTCCTGGGTGGTCTTCTTCCAATAGCATCTCAATTTCAAAATTTTCTAACAATGCTTCTACTTGGGTACGAGTATGATGATTCATCGATGTATAAACAGCCCAAGAATCCCGTTCTCCAAATAGTTGTCCGCAAAAACGCCCTCCCGAACGTAACGAAGAAACTATTTCTTCCCATAAATTAGGGAAAAATTCTGGTGTGCAAAATGGTAATGTAAAACTGGCATTAACCAAATCTATTGATTTAGGTAAAATTAAATTTTCAAACCGAACAACCTGAGTCGATAACAGATGGGAATTAATCTTGCAACGGACTAACAAGCGCTTAATTCCTTCCTCTTCTCCATCAACCGCTAATACCCGCCATCCTTGTCGCAATAGTTCTAATGTATCCCTACCTTCACCACAACCTAAATCGACTGCGAAGCGTTCTGATGTTTGACTGTCTGTATCAAAATTCTCTATAGCTTTAGCTAGAGTTTCTCGTGGTGGACGCCCTTCCACAGCATTGTAATACTCATTCCAATTAGGGTTATAAACTTGATTTTCAGAGTGATTATTATAATGACTTTTCATGATTACATGTAACAATTAAAACAGATATATAACAAATATGAAATCTACCCTTACTTTAAATTGTATTCAAAAATTACTCTAATTATTAATTATTTCTTAAAGTAGAGGATTAATCTATATCTATTTTGTTACTATTTCTGAGTAATAATTTACAAAATCACCACAAGTATATGAAAATAAGCGCCCGTAATACTATTAAAGCAACTGTAAAAAAGATTGTTCCTGGTTCGATTAACACAGAAGTTGTATTAGAAGTATCACCTGGAGTAGTAATAACTTCCATAATTACAAAAGAGTCTGCTGAGTCTTTAGGTCTTGCTGAAGGTAAACAGGCTTACGCTATAGTTAAATCTACGGATGTTATTATTGCAGTAGATTAGGATTTGTTAGATTAAAGGCAAGATTGACAAGTAAAATTTTCAATCCTGCCCTCAGTATATTTGCGCTACCTCAGTAAATTTACTGGAGACGCCTGTCCCGCAATCTTGCTAAGGTTGATTAGATTAAATCAGTTCAGTTTAATTAAAAGTAAGCAAGAATTCAGGGTATGAAAGTAAGCGCTCGTAATACGATTTCAGGAACTGTAAAACAGATTATACCTGGAGCTATAAATACGGAAGTTACTGTAGAAGTTGCTCCCGGAATCGAAATGACAGGAATCATCACAAAGACCTCAGCAGAAAATCTGGAACTTAGCATAGGTCAAAAAGCCTATGTTTTGGTCAAATCATCGGATGTAATGATTGCTGTTGATTAAAACACAAAAGTTTGTGGTTGAGGGTTATCAACAGGTGACGCTCTCTAAATTTATTTATATATGAGAGCAAAGAAGACAGCGCTAATACAAACAAATTACATTTGCCAGCGATTGGTACAAAATATGAGTCAGTTGATGGCTAATATCTAAGCTGTCAACTACCATACCAGCAGACAGCAACATCATATATAGAATTGAAAACAGAAACAACGAACGTGCTGCTTGTTTATCTTCTGCATTGTGTAATAGTACCCAAGCTTTTTTGAGAAAAATAGCACCTAATACTAAAGCAAAGCAACCATAAATTACCCCTGTAGAATGCAGAGGATAAACAAGCAAAAATGTTGAGGGAATTAGTACCAAGCTATACAGCCATATTTGCTTTGAAGCTGTAATGTTATCGGTCACAACTGGAAGCATTGGTACTCCTACCTTGGCATAATCTTCGCTAATCATTAAAGCCAGTGCCCAAAAATGGGGGGGTGTCCATAAAAATACGATGCCAAATAACAACCATGCTGTCCAGCTTAATGTTCCTGTAACTGCTGCCCAGCCTACCAAAGCTGGAATTGCTCCCGCTGCACCACCGATAACTATATTGTAAGGTGTGTGCCGTTTGAGGAGATGAGTGTAAACAGCTATATAAAAGAATATACCTGACATCGCCAATGCAGCACTTATCAGGTTAACAAACACCCCTAGCAAGGAAAATGAAATACACGCGAGTGCGATCGCAAAAATCAAAGCATGGTTTGGTTGCACTCGACCGCTAGGTAAAGGACGGTGTTGGGTGCGTTCCATCTGATTATCAATGTCGCGGTCGTAAATGCAGTTGATAGTTTGAGCGCTAGCTGTAGCAAAAGTACCACCAGCAAGAGTTGCTAATACTAAAATAGGATTTAAATTTCCCTTTGCTGCAATAGACATACTCGCAGCAGTAGTAATTAAAAGTAAAGGAATAATTCGAGGTTTAGTCAGTTGGTAGTAGCTATGAATTACTTCACGAAAATTTTGATGGTGACGTGTAGCGGTGTTCTCAGTCATCAGGACTCTCTTTAATTTAAAAAAAGGAAAATTAATATTTTTAATATTTTGAATACTTTTAATACTTCTAATACTTCTAATAGTTTTAATACTTCTAATACACACTAAAATACCCAAAAAAACGTAGCCTGATAATTCCCCCCTTCCCTATGAGGGAAGGGGGGTAGGGGGTTAGGTCTCTTTGTCTAACCTAAGGGAGGTAAGGCTCTTGGTGAGTTTTGATTGTGCAGTTAGAACGAGGATAGGTAACGCACAATAAAGCAAATCCTTTAGACATTTGGTCATCATCTAAAAAGATTTGGTCGGACTGGTCTACTTCGCCTTCCATTACCTTCCCTACACAGCTGGAGCAAGAACCAGAATGGCAAGAGAAAGGTAATTCGATACCAACCTCTCCAGCGGCATCAAGAATTGTAGTATCTTCGTCACATTCGATAGTGGTATCGAGACCTTCTTTTTGGTTAACTAATTTTACCTGGTAGGTAGCCATTGTTTCAATTCTCCAATTACTTAGGCAATTAATTATTTGTTGAGTATTGAGTGTTGACTGCTGACGGTTGACTGTTGATGGTTAAGTGTTGACAACAATCCAAAATCATTAGTCCCTGAGCTAAGTTATTTGTCGCAAGGTACACCTTCGGGTGTGCAGTTTCCAGCTTGAAAGGACTTACCACAGCCGCAAGTTTGAGTCGCATTGGGGTTCACAAACTTAAAACCGCTGTCCATTACCCCATCGATAAAATCGATAACAACTCCTTCCAACAAAGGCACACTTTCTGCGTCAACGTAAATCAACACATTACCTTGCTGAAATACTAAATCATCCTTCGAGGGTGTATTGGCGACATCCATTGCATACTGGTAGCCACTACAACCACCATCTTTAACAGATACGCGGATGCCTTTTTTATTAGTATCTTTAGAATCGGCATCTTTTGTAGAACTGGTTAGAAACGCTCGTAAGCGTAATTCTGCTTTTTCTGTCAAAGTAACAGCCATTAAATCACCTGATTTGTAGCGAAATGTTTTTTACGATTTAAGAAGCGGGATTTTTTTGTGGCACAAAGCAAAGCGATTACGAATAGCAACTTTAACGGGACAGCTAAAACAGCAACGCTTAAAGCCACAAATAACCAGGCAATTAAAGTAGCTACCAGATGCAAAATCTCATCTGTGATGCTGACTCTAATGCAAAATGTTGCTATACCTAAAGCTAGGGTAATTAATGAAAACACAAGCGTGACTACTTAAACTTCACATTTCGTCGATTCAGCATGGGAATATCTCCAAGGAGCATTATTACCGCATACCGGGCATTCTCTATCGCGGTATGAACGACGCTTAGCAAATTCCATTCTATGTAGGTCAATAGTCAGCAGTTGTGACAAGAGAGGCTGACTAAAGCCAGTTATTAGCTTGACTGCTTCCAGCGCCGTTAGACAAGCGAGTGTCCCGGAAACTGCACCCAAGACTGAAAAGCCACGTAGGTCCCATTCCGGCTTTTCGGGAAACAGACAAGATAAACAGGGAGTCACACCAGGAATTATTGTTGTGAGATATGCCTCCATACCATCCATCGCTGCTTCTACCATAGGCTTTCGCCATTTGACACAAGCTTCATTTAGCAAATTGCGCTCAGAAAAATTGTGGGCGCAGTCAAGAGCCATATCAGCAGATTGCACCAACCCATCTACATTATCTGGGGTGATGTAATCATGAATCGTCTCGACTATTACATTTGGATTGATAGCTTCTAGGGTTTCTTTAGCTTTGAATACCCGTGGTTTTCCAACCCAATCGTCTGTCATGAGAATTTGACGATTCATATCATCGAGGCGGAGGTCGCCACCTCGAACAAGGATTAATCGCCCAACGCCCGCCACAGCCAGATAAAGCGCTGCCGTACCGCCTAGTCCTCCCACACCTGTAACCAACACTGTGGCTGATTTCAAGCGTTTTTGTGCCGTTTCACCAAAATTAGGGAGCATCATTTGGCGGCTGTAGCGTTCTACTTCGCTAGGCGTTAAGTCTATCACTTTTTACCTCCTAATCTGAAGTGATTTCTGTCAGCATTACTACATTTTTTGGCTTCTGGTTAAACACTTTAAATAGCTTTTCTTCTTGAGCTGTTGACTCTAGAAAAACCTGGTAAGAATTTTCCAAAGCTGAGCGATATTGACTTAGTTTTTCTTCGTGACTAATGTTAGGATTATTCTCATCAATTTCCTGCATTAACTGAGAAAACTTCTTCAATATATGTAAACGGTTAACATTTACAATTTTTGCATCGTAGGGTAGCTGGAAAAACTCAAAGTAGTCTTCAGCGTTGACAATTTTACGGAAATCTTCCAAATTTAGGTTCATTTTGCTTTCTCCAATTTCTTCAACTGTTGTCTTAATTCATCTAACTGATGAAAAATTTCGTAAGTTGCCGCAGCAACATCCATCAACTGTTGATAATTCGTAGGCAAACCCTCAGCTAAATCATGCAAGTCCATTTTCATCTGACCTGCTTTACTATTGAGGCGTTTGATTTTTTTTTGTAGCTCTTCAATCGTCATTTGTGCTTAAGTAAATCACAAAACCAGCAGACACGATAAATCCAGAGACGCGATAAATCCAGAGACGCGATAAATCCAGAGACGCGATAAATCCAGAGACGCGATAAATCCAGAGACGCGATAAATCCAGAGACGCGATAAATCGCCGTCTCTACAGATTTTATCTTTCTCCCCCATTCCCTTTTAGGGAAGGGGGGTCGGGGGGGTTAGGTCTCTTATCAAATATTTCCGACTTCGGGAAAGCGCTTAGCTAAATCAATTGCTTTTTCGACTAGTTTTTCTCCTTCTTCGGATAATTTTTCTAAAGATTCAAAGCCAAAACGATGAGCGTCACGTAAGCTTTTGCAAACTAGCAATAACCGACCTGCAAATACTAATGCCCAACCGAAACCTTCATGGTTGACATCAATAACAACCTGAGACAGTAAGCCTGTTTCTTGTTCAACACGAGCAGCAATACTTCGATAAAAAGTCAAAATTCTTGCCAGAGTTGCTTGGTCTACATCGCCATCGACTGGAATTTCTCGTTTCTTTTGTTTAGTAACAAGAAACGGCTTCAAAATTAAGTCATCAGTCCAGTTACGATAAAAACCATAACTATCTTGACCGCGAATTTGCTGAATTAGTGCCTTGATAAATGGTGAGCTTAAAGCATCATTCGGAGCGGTTCCATTCACGCTATTATTAGTGGCGGTCATACGCTAATTACTCTTATTTTTCACTATCATCAAAAATATTTACTTTTGGCTGGAGAGCTTTACGCAGCCAAGGTGGGGGATTACCATTGAGAGTTTTTACTAGATTATCAAGAACCTCTGTTATCTCTTGTTCATCTGATTTAGCTTTGACTGGGGTAACACCTTTTTTGATTAATTTAGCTGCAGCAGTACCACCAATGGCTGAGACATAAACAATTGTGCATGTTTCTAGTGCATCAAGCTTAGCTGCTACTTTATCTTCATTTCCATCTTGCTTGAGGTCACCATCAAACAAAAGGGTTTCTAGAAATTCATAGCCTTTGGTGTCAATTTCATAAACATCTATTTCTTTTGCCCACCCAAAGTGAGAATTAATATGAACTCTGTCACTTGTCGTAAAGGCTATTTTCATTCTCTATACTCCGTCATTTTAGTTTTGAGTTTTTAGTTTTTAATTTTTAGCTGGGAACTTATCACCAGTCACCATGAACATCATGAAGCTTTTCTTCTTCAGCATCTAGTAAAAGATTGCCAATTTCAAACAACATTTCCATAGTGCCTCGGTAGCCAACTTTGGTAAATTGACCGTTACCCAAACGGTCAAAAATGGGAATACCTAAACGATATATTGGAATTCCTAACCGTTTGGATGCAGCGACAACGTGGGAATTGCCAATCAATAAATCTGAATCTACTGCTAATTCTTCAAAGTCCGACAAGTCACCAATAGTAACGCTGCGGACAGGGAGTTTTTCCAGCAATGGAGAGCGTGTAGTCGTGACTGCAGCGTGAATTTGAGCGCCCATTGATTGTAAAAAGCATACCGTTGACCACATTAAATCGGGTTCCAGAGCTAGGGATACTCGCTTTGCACCAAAGTAAAAGTGGGTGTCCAACATCGCATCTTGCAACTGACGACGTTGACGCTTGTATTTTTCTGGAACGGGATTTCCCGAAAGGTCAGCTAATCCTTGAAGAAAATTATCTACTGGTTCTAATCCCGTTAATTCATTAAACACCTCATAGGGAATACCAAACCGTGCTTGGAGAACTTCTGCTGCTCCTCGCATACTTTCACCCAGCGCTAAAGTAAACACAGAACCACCAATTGAGCGTAATTCTTCCAAGGTTGTGCCCTTTGCTGTCACTGGACTGTAGTCGTCTTCCAAGTGACCGTCCATCGAAGCTGAAAGGTCAGGTACAAAAATTGGTGTTAGCCCAAAAGCACGAACTATTTCCTTAATTTCCTGCACATCTCCAGGTGCGATAGCAGAACCAGCCAAAATGGTAATTTGATGTGGTTTAGTTTCTCCATCTTGTGGAAATTCCATAAGTATTGCTTCCACGGCTGCTGCGAATCCTTCCTGCAAAGCACCTTTAAAGTCCGGTGTGGAAACTAAAACAATAGGTAAATTATCCAGTTCGGGACGACGTTTGCGGATTTCCTTAAGAAAACCCTCCATATCGTCCCCTCTGGTTTCCGTCAGTGCAGTTGTACACAAACCGATAATATCTGGTTTGCTGCGTTCCAATAAAGTTAAAATTGCCTGTTCAACATTCTCCTCACCACCCAAAATCGTGCTGACTTCCGTCATTGCCGTTGTAGAAAGGGGAATAGCTTCGCGAAAATGTCGAACCAAAATAACTTTAGCGAAAGCAGTACAACCTTGGGAACCATGCAGCAGGGGAATAACACCCTTTAATCCCAAAAATGCTAAGGCCGCACCCAAAGGTTGACTCAGCTTAAGGGGATTAATTGCAACTGCTTTTTTGGGAGTGTTGACTATTGCCATGTTGGGGAGTGGGGGAAACAATTTGCAATTCGCAATTCGCAATTCGTAATTAGTTGGTAATTTGGCAACTAATTAACTAATTACGAGATGTGAAATGCGAACTGTGATGGGTAGGGAATGAAATATAGGGAGATGGAAGAAGTGGGGAAAACAATTGTGAATTGCGTTCGCGTAGCGTGCCCATAAAGGCTCCCAAGCGAATTGCGAATTGTTTACTCTCCTTCCCAAGGAGCTTTTTTACGTAGTTGTTCCCAGACTGGGCTGTAAAGCGCTTCGTATATTTCTCGTGCCATTTCTACCATTCCTGCGTAACCTGCGTAAGCGTGGTGACGCTCTTGGTTGATGTCTAGGAAAGGTATTCTGGCTTTTAGGGCGGTGTATTGATTTCTACCACCTGCTATTAACATGTCAGCTTTGGTGTCTTTAATAATCTTTAGTAATACTTTGGGACTTTCTTGTTCCAAAAGTATGCCGTCTTTACCTAACATTCTCTTGATGCGGTCTTTGTCTTCTTCTGTACTTTTACGGGTACTAGTTGCAACAACTTCCATTCCTAAGTCTTTGGCTGCGGAAATAATTGACCAACTTTTAACACCACCTGTATAAAGTACAACGCGCTTACCTTTTAATCGAGCGCGATAAGGAGCGAGGGCAATATCTAAATTAGCGGTTTCTTCGGCAATTAGTTCTTCGGTACGTTCTTGTAAATTTGGGTCACCTAATTTTGCTGCGATGTTCCGCAAGCAACGATTCATGTCATCGACACCGTAAAATGATTCTTCCAAATAGGGAATGCCGTAATTTTCCTCCATTTGTCGTGCCATGTTGAGCAATGCTTTCGAGCAAATCATCACGTTTAATTTTGCTCGATGGGCGTGGCATACTTCTTGATAGCGTGCGTCACCTGTAATTTTGGAAAGAACGCGAATACCTAATTTTTCAAATAGTGGTAGAACGTTCCACATTTCACCAGCGACGTTGTATTCGCCAATGATGTTAATATCAAAAGGAGTTACGAATTCTGGTTCTGCAATGCCAACTACATGAGCTAATAATGCTTCACCACCCAATCTATTCCCCAAGTTTTTGCTACCTATAAATCCAGGTGCATTTACGGGAATAATGGGGATACCAAGTTTGCTCGCGGCTGCTTTACAAACAGCGTCTAGGTCGTCACCAATTAAAGCTGTTACACAAGTAGAATAAACAAATACAGCAGGTGGATTGTAACGACTTGCCACTTCTAAAATGGCTTTGTAAAGTTTCTTCTCTCCACCAAAAATGACATCATTTTCACTTAAATCTGTGGTAAAGCCGTACTTGTAGAGCTTCGGTCCAGAAGAGAGACTACCGCGACTTTCCCAGGAGTTGCCAGTGCAAGCAATCGGTCCGTGGACTAAATGGGCTGCGTCGGCAATTGGTACAAGAGCAATCATCGCACCATCAAACGCACATCCCCCTTGAGCTGCACCTGGTGTAGGTTGTTGTGTACAAGACTTATTTTTTCCCCCTCCCGATTTTTTAGCGTTATGCTCGCACGCGGTCTCGTTGAGTAGTTCTTGAATTTTTCCCTGAGTAATTTTCATTAATGTCCTCGCGCAGGAATAAAAGGTAGCTGGACTGAATGTACAATTAAAAGTAGAAGTAAAAGTAGAAATAATTATTTTGCTATTTCGTATGTCTCGGACTAGTTGAGACTGCTGCGAAAAGTTAAATTAGTTATTTCCACCTATTCAATTGTTTATTTTTGAATTGTGAACCTATAGTTAATAATCCACATTTTCCAGAAACGTTTCTGTTACCTATTAATCATTTAGTAAAATGTCATTGCCAGTTAATAAAATATCATTGCCAGTTTGTATAGCGGTTCCTAGTATGGTGAAGTACAATCGGGCGGGCAAGGATGCCCACCCCACAAGATTTTTACTAATTTAATTTGTACTTCACTCAACTAGGAAGCGCAATGACAGAAGAGAAAGTAAAGAGGATGTTTAATTACTAATCGCAAATATATTTGGTGACATCTTCTCCACAATCGTCAGCTAAATATGATAAAGCGCGGAAGCGAAGAAAAACGAAATTATCATACAAAGGATTAAGTTTACATAGAGGGGGAATATGAAAAGTACGTCCCAATAATTTTAAATCTCGCTCAAATGGACAGCAGCAAGGAATTACTTTGCAGATGAAGTGAGCGAGATAATAATTTTTGGCTGACATTTTGTCTACTAAAAGGCGTAAGGGATAAAATATATCAAAACGCCATTTTTTCTGATTTGGTGGATGATAACTAGGGTGGGAATGGGTGTGTGTGTGCGTGAGAGAGTCCATAGTTGAGATAAATGTAGATAAATGGGCTTCAATAGGGCGTTGAAAGAAAGAAAAAGGTAAAAGAAACTCAGAATTAATAATGAATTCCTCTGTTTTTTTACCTTTTAGGCACGACTTAGATTAGGGAAAGTAAGGACGAATTGACTAGTTAAAGGAATTAACGAATTAACGAATCAAGTCGAAGGAGATGTCGGTCTTACCAGTGATGTTGGTGTTACGGTCCATTTCATCCAGAAGTGTATTAACAACCCAGTTAAGTAGATTAATCCCACCTTGGTAACCAACAGTGGAGTAGCGATGTAAGTGGTGACGGTCAAACAAAGGATAACCAATACGTACCATTGGAATCTTGGTATCACGCCATAAGTATTTACCGTAGGAGTTACCAACAAAGAAGTCTACGGGTTCGGTGAACAACAAGCTTTTAATGTGTTTGCTATCAAGTATGATTTATGAGCAAAAAATATCCCAGTTCAAAAAGCTTGTATATCACAGAAGTTTTTCGTCTTGTAGTTATCGTTAAAGAAGCGATAACCATCAACTATGAAACCAGAAACTCTAGCAGAATTAGTTGCTCGTACTGTAATTGAGTTTGAGAAACGTGAGGCACAGCAACAAAAAGAAGGTTTGCAGGTACAACAGCAAAAACAGAACAAACCTAAGCCTGCTAGTTTAACCTAATACAAGTTTAGCAATTTGACTGAAGCAACAATGTTGCCATCTACCATTATTTTCCTGATACACCCTCTAAGTAAAGCTTGTTTATCTTCAAGTTCCAGGCTTTGCCAGTATCTCTGGTTAGAAAATGCATTTATCATTCGCTCTTTGGCAATTAGGTATTGTTTGCTGGTGTTGTTTTGAGTCGTGATAGCATCTGTAATCTGCCTGACAATATCTTCCTTTGCTTTTTCAATGGCTGGATTCGATGGTAGAGCATTCAGAGTATTCCAAGATGCTCGCAAGGTCTTAAGTTCTGAAGGTTCTTCTGTTACCTGAACTTCTTGTTCTACCATTGAAGCCAATCTTTCAGCTTCCTGTACCAACCATTCTATAACTTGCTTTTCTAGTTCATCATTAGAAATCATCCGCTTATTATCGCAAGCTCCAGTCCTATAGAAACTGCATTGGTAATGATGCCGAATCAACCCCGTGCGCTTTACTAGCTTCTTCGACTGACGAGTGTAAGCAGCACCACAGTGTGTGCATTTAACTAAGTTGGAAAATACATTGATGTATTCTTGTTCACCTACCCATCGATTATTGCGATTTTCTCTTATCATCGCTTTTACGCGCTCATGTTCCTCACGGGTAATTATAGTTTCATCGTGAGTTCCCCAAGCAACTTCCCATTCATCAAAAGGTTTGCGATGACCACCATTGTAATGTACTGTATCGTATGCTGTCCCTCCCGCATAGATTGGATTTACCAACTGCGAACGCAAACCAGAAATAGACCACTTCAACCCGGTGTAGGGATAACGGGAATTCAATCCAAAGCTACGATTTTTATTAATATTTTCAATAACTATTTCTTCGACTTCTCTAAGTACATTATTTTTGTTATTTTTTGATTTTGAGGCTGCTTGAGCTTGAATTCCAAAAATCTCATGTAATTGTCTAGCTGTTTCCGAAACTGTACCTACAGAAAAAAAAATATCAAACATAAACCTCGCTAACTGGGAAACATTCATTTCTTCTTTGCTTGCAATCAAGCAAATACATGGACGGTTATCTTTGATATACTTTTCTCCATCTGTTACATATCCTAATGGTGCATTCCAGTGTGGCTTTTTATTTGCCTTACGGGTGTCGCGTTCCTTTTTTACCCGCATCGCTAACATTTTAACTTCATATTTAGCGGCTGCTAACCGCACATCAATGGTTAACTCTCCACCAATGCTGGACATCTCGAACGGTTCATCAATTGCTGTTGGTTGAATCCCTTTTTTCTTTAAAACATCCATCAACTGATAAAACACTATTGATGAGGACGTTAAGCGGTCGATGCGGATAAATAATAATTTCGATACTTTACCAGATTGGATGGTTTCTACATCATGAATTAACTGCAAAAGTCCTTTGCGCTTATCACTGGTACGACTTTCTACGTCGTAATATATTTTTGTGGCTCCAGCATTTCTTAAACGGTGCATCTGCTTAATTAGCGCTCCTTTATCTTCCGCTTGTTCATCAGTGGAGACTCTAGCATAAGCCCAAATTTCCATCTATCCTACCTCACAGCTTCCTCCAGATACTACTCGATAGCAAGCGCATTCGTCCTCAGAGGTAAAAATATTTCTTGCATCCAATATTACTTGGTTGAGGATATTATGATGCTGAGTTTTTACTAAATCCTTCGGTTTTTTTGTAACTTTATGGACGAACTGCCGATAAGAAAAGAGCCTTAATAAACGTCTGAGACCGTTGAGAATTCTTTAGGTCTATCGGTTATTAAGCTGGTTGGAGCTAAAAAGCAGATAGCAGGCGAGCAAGCTAAAATGTTAATAGCCAGAGCAAATCAGCAATCATCGGACGCTAAAGTTCAGAAAACCCTAATCGAGTTAATCGAAACTATCATAGTTTATAAATTCCCAGACCTTACAAGACAGGAGATTGAGGATATGCTAAGACTCAGTGACTTAAAGAAAACAAAAGTATATCAAGAAGCGTTTGAAGAAGGAAGCCAGCAAGGAGAACAGCGTGGAGAGCAGCGTGGAGAACTCAAAATGCAGTTGCAAATAATACCTCGATTACTCAGTCGTGGTCTATCAATTGAGGAAATTGCTGAAATTACAGGCTTAGAAGTAGAACAAGTATGTCAAGCAACTAACCAGCAGTAAGCAGTTTTCGCGTTGCTTAAAGAATAAGTAAGGAATGATGCTTTTTAAACGTTCACTACTTTTCCAACAATGATACCAGTCTCAATTTTATGTATAAACACTGACTAGCACCCCTTGCTGTCACCGTTAAAAAAATTCCAACTGTGGAGACGTTATATGTAACGTCTTCACTTCTAATAACTGCTAGAACCGGGCAGTCGAGAAAGCCGCCCTAAAATATTCGGATGCTGGTACTGGCAGTTAAAAACTAGTTTTATAGAATAATAGTACTAGTAATAAATGCCGTATAGGGAGCGGAAAGCATTCTCCCTGCAATAGCACAAAATATCCAAATGGTTGTAAAACTGTGCTAACTTAAGCCCGATGCCCATATACTTTCACCCAAAAAATGACTATAATTCTTTTTCTAAATTAAATTGTTAGCTTTTTTTGTACCCAAATCAACCTGTCAAACCTAGATTAACTTATAATTATTTAGCAATTATTAAGTTTTAAGTTTGCCAAGAACATAAAGACGACTTCTGGTGTTCTAGGTTACGAAAATCTGCCTGCTTTGGCTAAAAAAACCAATTGTTTCTAGTAGTTCGCTAAACATCCAATTATGAAAGACCTGACTCGTTACCGGAATATCGGCATTTTTGCTCACGTAGATGCTGGTAAAACTACCACAACTGAACGAATCCTCAAGCTCACCGGGAAAATCCACAAAATAGGTGAGGTACATGAAGGTGCTGCAACAACGGACTTCATGGAACAGGAGCAAGAACGAGGTATTACGATTCAATCCGCTGCGACTACTTGCTTTTGGAACGAACACCAATTCAATATTATTGATACCCCAGGGCACGTAGATTTTACCATTGAAGTTTACCGTTCGCTGAAAGTTCTCGATGGTGGAATCGGTGTTTTCTGTGCTTCCGGTGGTGTAGAGCCTCAGTCCGAAACCAACTGGCGCTACGCAAATGACTCTAAAGTTGCTCGTGTCGTTTACATTAACAAGCTTGACCGTATTGGTGCAGATTTTTATCGCGTTGTCAAGCAAATTAATGATGTTCTTGCGGCTAAACCCTTAGTGATGGTTCTACCTATTGGTACTGAGAACGACTTTGTTGGCATGGTAGATTTGCTAACCCGTAAGGCATGGATATGGGATGACTCTGGCGACCCAATGAACTACCAAATCAAAGAAGTTCCTGCCGAGATGAAAGATGATGTCGAAATGTACCGCGAACAGCTCATTGAGACAGCGGTTGAGCAGGACGACGAGTTGATGGAAAAATATTTAGAAGGTCAAGAGCTTACCATCGAAGAAATTAAGCGTTGTATCCGTAAGGGTACTATAAATCTTGCCTTCTTCCCCACTTACTGCGGTTCTTCCTTTAAAAACAAAGGCGTGCAGTTGGTGCTTGATGCTGTTGTTGACTACTTACCCAACCCAACAGAGGTAAAACCACAACCAGAAGTGGATTTAGAGGGTAACGAAACTGGTACATTTGCCGTTGTCTCTCCAGATAGACCATTGCGAGCGCTGGCATTTAAAATCATGGATGACCGCTTTGGCGCTCTCACCTTTACTCGCCTTTACTCCGGTGTATTAAGCAAAGGTGATACGATTTTAAACACCGCAACAGGTAAAACTGAGCGTATCAGTCGTCTTGTTGAAATGCACGCTAACGACCGTCAAGAGATAGACTCCGCTCAAGCTGGGGATATTGTGGCGATTGTGGGTATGAAAAACGTCCAAACCGGACATACCCTTTGCGACCCCAAAAATCCAGCAACCTTAGAGCCAATGGTCTTCCCTGACCCAGTTATTTCCATCTCGGTGACTCCTACAAAGAAAGGTACTTCCGAGAAAATGGGGATTGCACTCGGTAAAATGGTGCAGGAAGACCCATCCTTCCGCGTGGAAACTGATGCAGAAAGTGGCGAAACCATCATTAAAGGGATGGGTGAGTTGCACTTGGACATCAAAGTTGATATTCTCAGACGTACCCACGGGGTTGAAGTCGAAGTTGGTAAACCTCAAGTCGCCTACCGCGAGTCTGTTACTAAGCGCGTAGAAGACGGCTATGTCCACAAGAAACAATCCGGTGGTTCCGGTCAATACGCTAAAATTGATTACATTATTGAACCAGGTGAGGTTGGTAGTGGTTTCCAATTCGAGACCAAGGTAACTGGTGGTAGCGTACCTAGAGAATATTGGCCTGCAGTTCAAAAAGGTTTTGCAAGCAGTATCGATAAGGGTGTTTTGGCTGGATTCCCTTGTGTTGATTTAAAATTTACCTTGATTGATGGAGGCTTCCACCCTGTTGACTCCTCAGCCATTGCTTTTGAAATAGCCGCTAAAGCCGCTTATCGACAAACCGTACCCAAAGCTGCTCCCCAGTTGTTGGAACCCATCATGAAAGTCGATGTTTTTACACCGGAAGATTATATGGGTGATGCTATTGGTGACTTGAACCGTCGTCGTGGAATCATTAAATCGCAAGAAACAACCGCTATTGCTGCTCGTATCAAAGCGGATGTACCATTAAGCGAGATGTTTGGTTACATTGGTGACCTGCGAACCATGACTTCTGGTCGCGGTCAGTTTTCGATGGAATTTTCCCATTATGCCCCATGTCCTGCTAACGTAGCTGAGGCTGTAATTAAGGAAACCAAAGAACGGGAAGCTGCTGCTGCTAAATAGTCAAAATTAAAAACCTAACCCCTCAAGAAAACAAGGGTATTGAATCAATTTTGATTTGATGTAATTTATTCTTACCTTTGCTGTAAAAAAAACGGATGATATTTTAACTATTAGTTAGATATCATCCGTTTTTTATTAGCAAATACGTTTTTGTCGGTTGGGTTGTTAGCGCAGCGTGACGCTTCGTCATGGCTTTGGGAAACCCAACATTTCGTTATATTTGTTGGGTTATCCGAAGCGGACGCACTCGCGTTCGTCCCTCAACCCAACCTACGTATTGAGGGCGGGCAAGGATGCCCACCCCACAAGATTATAAGATTGTAGAATTTATTTTTAGATTTTCAAAATTGTAGTTTTATGCAATTAATTGGCTAACTTTTCTGCCAATAACTTGGCAAGTAGGGTTCTTTCATCTACATTGTCTTGGCTCTATCCTAAAGATGTCGCTTGCTTCTGTTTCCTGGGGACGAAATTCGATACCGAATATTCCTTGAGTGTTACGCCATTCATCAGAGAAAGCAACCCAGTAGTTAGCTGGATATTGCCTCCTTTTCCCGTGTTTCCACTTATAAATGTCAAGATACCGCTTTGCTTATCAGAGCTATCAATGCTAATAGTATCGCTCGTATCGATAAAAATATTACCACCACCGCCGTTTGCGAAACTACTAGCATTCAATTGACCGCCATTTTTCAAGAATAATGCTCTAGCATTTACACGTATATTTCCCGCATTACCTATGCCGTTATCAACAACAGTATTAGTCGCAATACTTGGCAAATCAGACTTGCCTCCAAAACCTTCAAAGCTAACTATATCGCGGGCGTTAATAGTTATATTACCTGCATCTCCTTGCCCATTAGTGGAACTAGATAACTGAGCGCCATTAAGAACAAATAGTGACCCAGTGTTGACTTGAATGTTTCCCGCTTTACCTATACCACTAAGTAAGTCGCTGATAATAGCGCTTGTAATACCATTTCTGCCAAAACTACCGTCTAGCTTCACCATATCACGATATAACTTTACTAAGTAGGGTAAAATTGTCGCAGCTTTTAGCATAACTAAACCAAAAGCCAAAAGCAAAGCAGGATTGCATCTAAATTTCATGGAGATAGATAATCTTTGAAATCAGAAAAGCGTTATCATAAGAATAATACACAATTATTAATAATTCAAATATAGTCATAATGAATACAGTAGAAATTCAACAACTGAGAGAGTTCTCTCAACAAATTCCCACAAAAAGCGATTACATAAAAATGTTAATCTTATTCGGTTCTAGAGCAACAGGAAAAACTCATACCAGTAGTGATTGGGACTTTGCTGTTCTATGCAATGAAGAAAAGCGTAACAGAATAGCTAACAATAATGGATTCGCTTATTTTGAGCTACCTTTTATTTTTGGGCAAATTTTCGGGATTAACCCAGATAATATAGATATAGTGGAGTTAGCTCACTGTTCTGAATTAATCGCTCACCATGTAGCTCGTGATGGTATTATTTTGTATGAGCAGTCAGAAGGTGAGTTTGAAAGCTTTAAACAGAAATCCCTGCTCAATCAGAATCAGGTAAATAAAATTTATCGCGATTTACAGTCAGATATCAACAAGTTTTTGAAAGAGTGGGCAGTATGACAAATATTGATAAAGTAATTGTGGCAAAAAGATTAGCATTGATTACGCGATATTTATCATCTCTAAAAAAATTTGAGGGACAATCTCTTGAGGAATATTTAAGTAATTTTGAGACTCAAATGGTTGTAGAAAGATTAATCCAGCTAATGACTCAAGCAGCAATAGATATCAATGAACACATATTATCAAGCATAAATCCTGGAAATTCTACTACCAACTTTGAGGCATTTATTGAAATAGGCAAGTATGATATAATCAACCCAGGGTTAGCAAAACAGTTGGCACCATCAGCTGGTTTAAGAAATCGTCTTGTCCATGAATACGACGATATTGATTCTAGTCAGGTTTTTCTCGCAATCAATTTTGCTCTAAGTCAATACCCACTTTATGTACAACAAATAAGTACTTATCTAAATTCGTTAGATGCGGGCACTCGTTCATCCTAACAAAACAGCCGCACTGAACAGCCAAATATTCTCTCCCAAAAAATATTTTTCACCAGACTTCTCCCCAACACATAAAAATTTTTAATCCGAGCTTAATTGTAAATAAAACATTTATACTCAAAATATAATATTTTGTAAATTTTATACAAGAATATTTACTTGGCAGTTTTGTGCAATCAATTTGTCAAATTTATGATTGCCAATTTGCTGAAAACACAGTGTATCTATTTAGTGATTTTCTATAGTCTAAAAGTAAGGCAAAAAACTGAGTTAACAAACAGACAATTTATCTCACCTTATTTAGGAAGCATCTCAATTATGACTGTGGCACGCTGTGGGAATGAAAAATAATTTCGTACATAGTGGGAGCATCTTGCTCCCTGCTTGGCAGAAAGCGGGCTGGAAGCCCGCACTACAACAAAATAAGATAAATTTGCTTTGCAATTTCCCTACTAGCAATTCTGGGTATTATATTTTCCCTTTTACAACCATAATATCCACATTCAAATAATTTCATTTTGTGACAATATTTAAGATATTAGTCACATCGCTGGGGACACAGTAAGTCGTGCGTCGTGTCCCTATTATTATGCTTCCAGCTTTTCAACTTTTGTAGTGCGGGCTTCCAGCCCGCTTTCTGTCCAAATCCTGTTATTAACCCTAGTTATTGCGCTTCCAGCCAAGCTTCTAAATCCGCCAAACTGGTAAAATCGAAAAGGGCAAGAGCCAAACTTTCTACAGTAGGTAAAGGCATGTGAGAAATTCGTGCGCGTATTTCTTCTGATGGTTCTTGCCCCAAACGCTCAGTCAACAGTCGAATCACAAGACGAGCGGCTCCTTTAACTTCTCCTTCTTCTAAGGTTTCCTTATACAGTGTCGTGTCTTCAAATGTTATTCCCAACATTGTATTTACCTCCGCACGGTTTAATTGGGTAAACTTGTAGCTTATTATAGTGCTCACCATATCTATTATGGCGTTACTCAATGGTTGTTTGTTTCCACCAGATAATGCCATTTTGGCAGAATAAATTATACGTCTGTCTGAGAGGTTTTTTATATTTGGTATTTTTGTTGCATCTCTCTTGGATAGGGATAAATAATGTAGAGACCGAATATATCCGGTCCCTACAATGCACTGATTTTATGAATATGTTTGAAATTTTATTTATAAACACCTTTTGGGTTAAAAAGGTCGATATCGCAAAGAGAAATAAAATCCATTGTCTTGTAATGAATTCCCCCCATCTTTTACAGCAATTATAGGTATGCCATAATCTAGAGTTAAGTCGAAACTGGGGCTAATTTGCCAGCGTAGGCTAGTGCCAAAGCTAGCATTCCATACTCGGCAGTAAAGCGGTCACCAAATCCCAGCAAGTTACTGTGACTGAGGGAAACGCTACCTTGGATTGAACCCACACTGGGTGATTGGTTGTTAGCAACTACCAAATCTGCATGAAAAGCAGGTGCTTCTTTTAAACGCAGAGCTAAAATATTGCGCCCGGGGGTTTTACCTGCGGTTAATTCTGCTTTTTTGTTAACTCCGTAAATTTACGGTCACATGTTCTTTTTACGAAGATATTTATTACTCTCTTTAAAGAATAATAGAAAGTTTTTGTTTGATATATTCTTATTAAAAAAATATTTAAGTAATATGACTTAAAGGGTGTTTATGAAATAATTATTAAGCCCAATGAACCTTAGGATTAGTCCTCTTTTAGAGGACTTTAGCTTTTAGACAGGGACTTTAGTCGAATGGCACTAAGAAAAGCCGTAAAAAAGGCAGGGAGCGGGGTGTAGGGAGCGGGGAGAAAGAAATTGAGCATGAGGGCAGAGGAAATAATTTATTAAGTTTGAAAAGTCAGATAAT
>JAESGU010000104.1_pt1 | contig 51394 bp, 52 predicted proteins | sample 9266271 | NCBI WGS metagenome assembly JAESGU01 (sample SAMN15740544, study PRJNA653495) | algae metagenome | isolation source: Scytonematopsis contorta HA4267-MV1 and co-occurring heterotrophs from mud... | place: USA: Palolo Valley Trail, Honolulu, Hawaii | collected 2009-07-25
CGCGCCCGCCTGGTGCTCCTTCAGCACGCCAATGATCTGCTCCTGCGTGAACCTTGATCGCCGCATCGTCCGTCTCCCTTCGACGGACCCTACTTCAAACCGAGGGCACCCCAGGGGGCAGGGTCAACCGGGTTGGCGTTCTTGAGCACTTCACCAAGCGTGATGGCCAGGTGATCATGCTCTCGACCGATACCGAGATCGTCGGGAAGTATCTCGATACCGTTCGGCGTCGCGTCTTGTGCGCCTACAGGCTGGACGCGCGGACCGACGATGGCGTCACCGTGACCACGCCGCGCGACGGCTATTTCGAGGCGATCTGACGCGCTATGGCCCTGAACCTCTTGGAAGTCAGCACAGCCGGCTTCCGCACCACGCGCGATGCCGACCAGCAATGCGAGAAGCTGAAGAATGCCCTCGGCTACAAGGTCAACTACCTGGTAGCCCGCTTGGCAATCGCTCGCTCGCTGGCTCTGCCAGATGCTCCACCTGTCGATCCTCAGGCCGCCGATGACGATGACAGCGGCAGGACCATTCGCGGCCATCAGCTCTTCGGCGAGGGCCCGGATGCAGCCGCTTGGGTGTCTCTCTTGGTACAGCGCGCCATGAATCCCGACATGTCGCGTCGCGACCTGCAAGCGGTCGTGCTCGCCCATTGGAAGCGTGGGGCGCAGCTTCTGACCGAGGACTGGGAGGCGATGGGCCACAGCCTCCCGCGGTTCGTGGAGCGCCTGGCGAGCGCAGCCGGTCTTCCGGAGACCTCGTCCCCGGGCGCCGGCCGGGGAGCGAGCGAAGCTGTCGCCTACTCCAACCCGGTGTCCGTGCCCATCGGCGAGGTCGCCGAGGACGCCGACACCGGGGAGGCCGTATCCTTCCCCCTCAATGCGCCCGGCGGCAGCCCGCACATGGCGCTCATGGGCGGCGCCGGTTCTGGGAAGACGCGGACCGCGGCGCGGATGCTTCGTGCAATCCGTGACGCAGCTCCGGTACCCTTGCTGGCCTTCGACTTCAAAGGCGATCTCGCGTCCGCCTACAGCCTCGACACGGTTTTCGCTGCGCAGGTTGTGGCACCACCACGGATAGCCATCCCGCTGGACGTCCTGGCGGTAGGTGAGCGTGACGACATCACCCTCAAGGAAGCCGCGGCGCGCTTCCGAGACTCTTTCGCCCGCATCAAGAAGAGCGCCCTAAGTGGTCAGCAAGGCGACCTGCTGCGAGAAGCGGTTCTCGGCGTTCTCCGGGCCAAGCCGCAGGCGACGATCAGCGATGTGCGGGAGGCAGTTAAACGCGAGTACGACCGCGTCGGCCGCAAGCCGGACGAAATGCTCGCTACCCTGAATGAGCTGACCTCCTTCGTGCTGTTCGAGCCGAAGCACTCTCCCGCTGAGTTCTTTGCCAAGAGCTGGATTGTGAGCCTGCCGCCTACTACGCCGGACAGTGTCAAAAGGCTCGTCGTGAACCTTACCCTTGATGCCCTGGACCGATGGCTGAACTCCCTACCCGAATCCCAGGTAGTCGGTGGGCACCGCGGGCTGCGTCACCTCTGCATGATCGATGAGGCGCACCAAATCCTGGAGACGCGTCTTCCCGCGCTAGGAAACCTCGTTCGGATGAGCCGATCGAAGGGTGGCATTATCATGCTGATTTCTCAGTCACCGAACGATTTCAGCAACGAAGACGACGATTTTCTTGATAACGTCGGCCTCACGCTCGCTTTTAACACACAGGCGCAGCCGGGCCCGTCCAAGCGCATTTTTGGGCAGTCGCAGCCGCTAGCTTCGCTAGCGCCAGGTGAGGCGCTAAGTCGCGTGCGCATCGAGGCGCGCACACGCCGTATTGTTGCATGGAAATGACGATGCTTTGCTCGATAAATAAAGCCTAGGAGCTTCGCGGAAATCATGGATGCATTTTTTCGCGAGCTAAGTGACGAGCATAGAATTATAAAAACGGCCATCCATCCAAATCGATGGACTTTGTTCTCCGCTACCTATACGCTCAATTGGGTTTACGCGCCATTTGACCCCTCATCCAGAAATGTAATTTCTAGAAACCCTGGTGTGTATTGCTTTCACATTGGATACGTCAACAAGGGTCTGCCGGATGTGGGCTACGCGCTTTATGTGGGGATTACAACACGACCGCTGAGAACGCGGTATGGTGAATATTTGCGTGAAAAAGACGATCCGGAAGGTCGGTTTCCAGTGCGCAAGTTTCTTAATGTATTCGTTAATGAATTGACTTTTGCGTACGCGCCGGTTGATCCTTCGTCGGTTGACCTGGACCGTCTGGAGCTGGATTTGGGAGGTGCTTTGATGCCCCCATATAGCCGGAAGGATCTTCCGGCCCGCATCAAGCAACGTAGGAGTGCCTGGCCATGAGCGGAAAGCTGTATGTGCCGGCCCTCCAAGGAGAATTTGGGGATTGGCTGTACTACGTCGTCCTAATGAAGCTGTCCGATATCAGTGAGCGTGTGAATTACGCAAGGGAAATCCAAGCCAACAAGAAGCTCGGAGATATGATTCAGCGGCAGCTTGAGGATGTCAGCTCGCGCAGATTAAACCGCGTTTCGAATATTAGTGAGTATCTCCGAAGCGCCGATGATCGTTTCTTCAATTCTTTGGTTGTCGGTGTGTACGGCGGCAAGCCGCATTGGCATCCCTTCAAGGTGGAACCCGAGGGTGCGGACTTTGAGCCACAGGCGATGCGCGAAGCCAACCGGGAAGCGGTAGGTTACCTGGAATTCAACGGGACAGAAAGACTGTTCGCCTTGGATGGTCAGCACCGTTTAGCTGGAATCAAGGACGCAATCTCTCAAGCTAGCCATCTCAAAGCTGAGCGGCTTTCAGTAATTTTTGTTGCACACAGCACAACTACAGCCGGCTTACAGAGAACACGGTGACTTTTCATTGCCCTCAACAAGAATGCCGTCCCCGTGGCGCGCAAGGATATCATCGCGTTGGATGAGGTTGATCCAGCAGCTATTATCACGCGTGACCTCGTCGACGGTCACCCTTGGTTCTCGAAAGGTCAAGTAGACGTCGACCGGTTTTCAATGAATCTTCCTCCGGGAGATTCCAGTGCATTACTTACACTTGGCGGATTGTATGACCTGGTTTCTATTCTATTGCCTCAGATCATGGCAAAAGAAGATAAGGAAGAACTTAAGCTCGCTTCTCGGATTCGCTTGGATGACGAGAAATTAATATCCTATAAAAATTTGGTCGTCGAGTATTTTGGCATTCTTACAAAATTAGATGCTCAGCTTGAGGCTTACTTTCAAGCCGCTAACTTCGGTGAGATTGCGCGGACTGCGCGTCAACCATCGGATGCCCGCCTGCTGTTCAGACCAATCGGTCTGTCAGTTGTGACCAAAGCAATGGCTCAAATTCGGAAGCAAAAAAGTCTGGCCGAAGCGCAGAAACTCATCAATAAAATCCCTGTCGTTCTGTCCAAGTCTCCTTACAATAATGTTATATGGGACAGCTCGCGTGGCAAAATCATTAGTTCAGGCTCAGGATTGGCAGTGAAACTTCTTGTTTACATGCTTGGTATAGATCCTTCTACTGACACTCTCAGAGCGGCCTATGCGAAAGCGCTCGACAAGCCGATCCAAAGTGTCCGACTTCCCGCGCGCATTGTATGAGCGTGGACTATTGGGCCGGGAGGTGGTCGAGGCCGCGCTCGCAGCGCCAACGGGCTAAGCCAGCCTAGTCGCGCGCATATCACTGGCGGTTGCTATCGGCGCCGTTGCCGTCGCGGTATCGCCTGGGCGGGACCTCCTCGGATAAGAACGCCGCCGGGTCGTCGGTCGCCTCGACCGGCACCAGGGCGCCGCCACCAGACGCGCGACTGCGGCGGCATCTGTCGTCACCGCGACACGCAGCACCCGGCGGTTGCGCAGCACCACCTCGACCGGGGCGGGGGCGATGTCCGGCACTGGCGGCGGCGTGGACGTGGTTGGCCCCGCGTTGGGCGCCACCAGGCGCACCGGCAGCAGCCGCGGCCTCGCTGCGCGACGGCTCGGCGGCACCTCGCCACGTGGACGCCTCCGGAAACCCCTGGCGGCGCGGCTGTGATGATGATTCGCTTCCTGCCGGTCGGCGCGCAGGGAGCAGCGGATGTCATCGGGCCAAGGCGGGTTTTGGGACGTGCAGGATCGGCTTCGTGAACTCTCGGCGCAGGGCGATCCGCTGGAGAAGCTGGAGACCACCGTCGATTTCGAGCTGTTCCGCGCGGATCTGACCGCAGCACTCGGCGACCGCGACCGCAGCAAGGGCGGGCGTCCCGCCTTCGATCCGGTGCTGAAGTTTCGCATGCTTGTGCTGCAGGCGCTGCACGGGTTGTCGCTGGCGCAGACGGAATACCTGGTGGCCGACCGGCTGAGCTGGATGCGCTTCTGCCGCCTCGGCCCCGGCGATGCGGTGCCGGATGCCAACACGCTGTGGGATTTCCGCGAGGCGCTGATCACGACCGGCGCGCTGGAGCGTCTGTTCACCGGGCTCGACGAGGCCATCACCGGCGCGGGCTACCTGCCCATGGCCGGCCAGATCGTCGACGCGACGCTGGTCGCAGCCCCCCGCCAGCGCAACACGAATGACGAGAAGGCCCGCATCAAGGCCGGCGAGAAGGCCGCGCAGATCTGGCCGGACAAGCCGGCGAAGGCTCGCCAGAAGGACACCGACGCGCGCTGGACGGTGAAGTTCAGCAAGGCCAGGCCCGGCCCCGACGGCAAGCCGCAGATCGACATCGCCATCCCGACCTATGGCTACAAGTCGCATATCTCGATCGACCGCCGGCACGGCGTGATCCGGCGCGGCAAGACCACCGACGCCGCCGCCCATGACGGGGCGCGGCTGCGCGAGGGGCTGATCGATCCGAACAACACCGCCTCCCATGTGTGGGCCGACACCGCCTACCGCTCGATGGAGAACGAGCGGTATCTCGCCGGCCTCGGCCGCGTCAGCCGCATCCATCGCCGCAAGCCGCCGGGCCGCCCGATGCCACGCAACCATGCGCGGGCGAACGCGGCCAAGTCCGCGGTGCGCGCGCATGTCGAGCATCCCTTCGCCTATCAGAAGGGCGTGATGGGCCTGGTGATCCGCACCATCGGCCTCGCCCGGGCAAGTGCGGCCGTCACGCTCGCCAACATGGCCTACAACATGAAGCGGTGGTGCTGGCTCGACAGGAGAGCTGCGCCCGCCTGAGGCGATCCGAGCACGAAATAGCCCCGTGAGCCCAGCGACACCGTCTCAGCGCACCCGCTCACGCCGCTCCGTAGCACCCAATCCCGATCGCCAGCCTCAGACCGGGAAACCCAGGGGGTTATCGGAGGTGTCCACGTGCCACGCGCCGCCAGCGATGCAGCAGGCTCGTGCAGATGCCGTGCCGGCACGACACCGTCGTCACCGTCACGCCAGGCTGGAACGTGGACGCCTCCGGAAACCCCTGGCGGCGCGGCTGTGATGATGATTCGCTTCCTGCCGGTCGACGCGCAGGGAGCAGCGGATGTCATCGGGCCAAGGCGGGTTTTGGGACGTGCAGGATCGGCTTCGTGAACTCTCGGCGCAGGGCGATCCGCTGGAGAAGCTGGAGACCACCGTCGATTTCGAGCTGTTCCGCGCGGATCTGACCGCAGCACTCGGCGACCGCGACCGCAGCAAGGGCGGGCGTCCCGCCTTCGATCCGGTGCTGAAGTTTCGCATGCTTGTGCTGCAGGCGCTGCACGGGTTGTCGCTGGCGCAGACGGAATACCTGGTGGCCGACCGGCTGAGCTGGATGCGCTTCTGCCGCCTCGGCCCCGGCGATGCGGTGCCGGATGCCAACACGCTGTGGGATTTCCGCGAGGCGCTGATCACGACCGGCGCGCTGGAGCGTCTGTTCACCGGGCTCGACGAGGCCATCACCGGCGCGGGCTACCTGCCCATGGCCGGCCAGATCGTCGACGCGACGCTGGTCGCAGCCCCCCGCCAGCGCAACACGAATGACGAGAAGGCCCGCATCAAGGCCGGCGAGAAGGCCGCGCAGATCTGGCCGGACAAGCCGGCGAAGGCTCGCCAGAAGGACACCGACGCGCGCTGGACGGTGAAGTTCAGCAAGGCCAGGCCCGGCCCCGACGGCAAGCCGCAGATCGACATCGCCATCCCGACCTATGGCTACAAGTCGCATATCTCGATCGACCGCCGGCACGGCGTGATCCGGCGCGGCAAGACCACCGACGCCGCCGCCCATGACGGGGCGCGGCTGCGCGAGGGGCTGATCGATCCGAACAACACCGCCTCCCATGTGTGGGCCGACACCGCCTACCGCTCGATGGAGAACGAGCGGTATCTCGCCGGCCTCGGCCGCGTCAGCCGCATCCATCGCCGCAAGCCGCCGGGCCGCCCGATGCCACGCAACCATGCGCGGGCGAACGCGGCCAAGTCCGCGGTGCGCGCGCATGTCGAGCATCCCTTCGCCTATCAGAAGGGCGTGATGGGCCTGGTGATCCGCACCATCGGCCTCGCCCGGGCAAGTGCGGCCGTCACGCTCGCCAACATGGCCTACAACATGAAGCGGTGGTGCTGGCTCGACAGGAGAGCTGCGCCCGCCTGAGGCGATCCGAGCACGAAATAGCCCCGTGAGCCCAGCGACACCGTCTCAGCGCACCCGCTCACGCCGCTCCGTAGCACCCAATCCCGATCGCCAGCCTCAGACCGGGAAACCCAGGGGGTTATCGGAGGTGTCCATCTCATGCAGGCGATCCTGCACGTCCCAGAACCCGCCTTGGCCCGATGACATCCGCCGCTCCCTGCGCGCCGACCGGCAGGAAGCGAATCATCATCACAGCCGCGACGCCAGGGGTTTCCGGAGGCGTCCACGTCTCGGCCACCAGCCGCACCTTCTCCTCCGCGCGGAAACGCCGACGCCGCTCGCCGCGCGTGACGATCTCCACCCGCTCCGAAGCCCCAGTGCCAGCATCGGTGCCAGCCACTCCTCTTGCCATCGCTCCACCTCCGCGAGGGCTCTCCTCTCAGCACTCAACGGGCCGACGCAAGAAGGGCCGCGGGGCAACGCTTACGATAGGGCGTGGCGCGCGCCACCATCAGTGCGCCAGCTGTGCTGGAAGGGAAGCGGCCACGACCTTAATGTCGCGTGTGGATCGTGAGGCCCGCGCATCACTGTCTGGCAAACGCCGCTTGAGAGGCACCATGGACGGCCCGCAGCCTATTGGAAAGTGTTCTGCCAGTGCCGCCTCGCTTCACGCCGTGGCGCTGACGCGGCTTGAAGGCGGCAAACGAGTGGGCGACCACGTCTATATGCACGTCTTGCTTGTCGCTGAGCAGGACGAGCCCGTGCGAAGGTTAGCAGAGATAGCCACCGGAATAGCTGAAGCTGAAACCGCTGCCTGGAGTGTCGTGCGGATCGCGCGCAGTCGCCCCGAGATCGCTCTGCTCGATTACCCGGATTTCTTCACAGAGGCGTTCCCGACCCTGCGAGCATCGAGGATCGTAGATCTCGTACGAGAACGGGCAACCGTGCGCGAGTTTTCAGGGCACGCGAACCCGCCGATCCTGCACCGCAAAGAGCTCTTGCTGCCGAGCGCGCATCCGGCACGGAATGCATTTGCCGCTCTGACGAACGACTTGGAAGACTACGGAGCGTTTGATCAGCCCGCCAACCTGATCGGCCGGAAGGTCTACTGGCAGCAGGCGCTTGCCAGCCTCGGGCTTCGTATCCGCGACCACTCAGTCTCTGTTGTCGACCCGGCGGTAAACGAGGCCGCGCGGCGCTGCAGCGATGGATACATCGCGCGGTACAGGACCGCGATTTCGCGCCGGCGCCTCTCAGCACCGATGCAGGCTCTGGTCCGTTGGGGCCTCGTCGCTGATGACAGCACGGTGCTGGACTACGGTTGTGGGCGAGGGGACGACGTGCGCGCGCTGAGGGCGTCGGGCGTGTCCGCTGCGGGGTGGGATCCCCACTTCGCTTCTGACGGCCCGCTCGACGCCGCCGACATCGTCAACTTGGGTTTTGTGCTGAACGTCATCGAAGATCAGGACGAACGAGCCGCAACGCTCAAGCATGCGTTCAGCCTCGCGCGACGCGCCCTCTGCGTAGCGGTAATGCAGCCCGGTGACGGACGGGACACGGCAGGCCGCAGCTTCGCAGACGGGGTAGTTACACAGCGGGCCACGTTCCAACGCTACTTCGAACAGACTGAACTCTGCGATTATGTGAGGGCAGTCCTTAGGCGTGAGCCGGTGTCGATAGGGCCTGGGATCGTCTTCGTGTTCTCCGATGACGAGGATGAGCAGAGCTTCCTCGCAAATCGCCGGCGGGGCGCTTACCTCCCTAGTAGGTTTTGCGCGGATGAGGATCTCTTTCTGGGCGGTTCCCCTACTAAGCGCCCATCGCTGCACGAGCGGCACCGCGAACTCCTTGACGCATTCTGGACGACAGTGCTGGAACTCGGTCGAATGCCTGAAAGCGCCGACTTCGCCCGATGGAATGATTTGGTGGCCATCTTCAAGACTGCTCGCCGTGCCTTTGGAGCGCTGGACGTACCCAGCAAGGCTGACGCGCTCGCCGACGTAGCGAAGCGCCGAAGCGACGACCTCCTCGTCCATCTCGTCCTAAACCTTTTTGAACGCCGGCGATCATCAGGAAGCCTTCCTCCCGCCATTCTGCGCGACATCCGAGGCTTCTTCGGAAGCCACAAGACGGCCATAGAGCGCGCCAAGGCGGCATTGTTCGAGAGCGGTTCGGGCGATTGGGTCGCGGTCTCCACGGAAGAGGCTTCCGCAACGGGGCTCGGGGTTCGCGCCTCCAAGGACGGCGACTACATGTTCCATGCCTCGCTGGTGGACCAGCAGCCAGTGCACGTCAGGATACTCATCGGCTGTGCGGAGCAACTGGAGCCTTTACCGTCAGACACTGACCTTCTGAAGGTCCACGGCTCCGGGACACGCGTCAGCTATCTTCGTTTTGACAGCTTCAGCGCGAGGCCAATCCCGTTGCTCGCCCACCGCGTGGTCGTCGATCTTCGCCGACGGCGTGTCAATGAGACGAGTGCTGAAGCCGCGGGAGCGCGCAGAACATTATTAGGCAAGGGAAAGCTTATGCCGCCGGACGCGCCAGGCCGCGAACGTCAGGCGCGGTTTGACGAGGCGCTCCAGCGGCGCGGGCTTTTCGGTGAGGCCGGCCTAGGACCGCCGGCTAGCGTGCTCTCCAAGCGTCTCCTGGACGCCGGAATCATCGTGCCGACGCGGCCAACGCTCTCCGAGGCGGTACCCCGTTGACCGACTTCGACCCAGACGCGCAGTGCGGCGCTAACTTTACGTTCCGGGACATAATCGAGGCTGGCGAGACTTGGCACCGGGTGCGGGTCGATAACATGCCCCGACAGCCAGGTACGATCGATGCGATGCGGACACTTGCCGAGTTGGTGCTTGATCCAGTGACGGCGAAGTTTGGACCTCTGCGCATCACGTATGGGTTCGCTTCGCTCTCTCTGACCCGCCTGGTTGACGGCCGTATAGACCCCAGTCGTGACCAGCACGCTGGCCACGAACTCAGGTCCGACGGGACCTTCATCTGTCCACGTCTCGGTCAGGCCGTCGATATCCGCGTGGAAGGCTCATCGTCTGGCCGGGTCACCAGCTGGATCGCGGCCAATCTGCCCTTTGACCGCATCTACTTCTACGGCAACGAGAGGCCGCTGCACGTCAGCGTCGGCCCGCAGAATACGAGAGCGCTCATCTCCATGCTTCCCGGACCAAGCGGGCGGAGGATCCCGGCCGTCCGCGATCGCGCGTGGTTTGAGAGGCACTTTGGATAATGCCTGGCTGGCGAGGCCATCACGGCACGGGTAACCACGAAGATCAGGCCACCCAATTCCTCGCGCAGCCCAGGAAACACAAGCAGCACCAGTCACTCCAAATCCTATTGCGCGAGACGCGCGAGGCGAATCCCGACGCGAACGCGATGCGATTCAACACGCCGGTGATCCTGGGGGTCTCACCATGCCGCCCGCCATAGCCTTGCGTCGGGCAGGCGCACGATGGGGAATGCTGACTAGGTACCGTGGCGACGTTGTACCCGCGCTGGAAGGCGTTGCGCAGCCACGCCGCCCAGGAGCCGAGCTAAATCTCCAGGTGAGACCTGCACGCGCAGTGCGGCAGCCAACTCCGCAGACCCGATCAGGCGCAGATCATCGTTGAAATCATGCGAAATCGGGCTCAGCGTAATTGGCTCCTTTCGCGCCTGCCTCGCGCGTTCGGTCAGCGCATTGGCAGCATGGCTGCCCGCGTGGTCGCTGTCTCGGGCAACATAGAGTCGGCGCAGACCCTGTGGGAGCACGAGTACAGCGAGGTGGCTGGCCGATAGAGCGGCGATCATGGGCACGTTCGGCAGGGCACAGCGCAGCGCGAGGATCGTCTCGATACCCTCGCCGACAGCGACGACATCCTCCACGGCTCCGAAGCGCACGCCGTTACCCAGTAGCCGCCCCATGGCGCGCCTTGGCGTCGCGATCGGCGCCTTGCCGCTGCCGTCGCGCGCGAGCCAGGTGCGGTGCACGCCGGTGATCGTGCCGTCGAGGTCCGTCACCGCGGCGAGCATCGCAGGCCACGTCTCGACCGGCGCATTCTCGTCCGCGCGGTAGTAGCAGCGTGGGTGGAAGCGCAGCGCGGGCAGGTCGTCCAGGTAGGTGATGCCGCGCGCGCGCAGATAGGTCTCGGCGAGCGTCCCCTTGATCGGCTGCCCGGCGTGGAACAGCCGACGCGCCGCATCCGGCGAGCCGGCCACGACAGGCGCGCGTGGCTCGGGCCGCTGCGGCGCCGGCAGGCTCAGGAACCGCCGTGCCTCGTCCAGCACGTCGCGCAGGCTGTCGAGACCACGCGCCCGGGCGATCAGGTCCAGCAGGTCGCCATGCTCGCCCGTCGCGGCGTCGGTCCACTTCCCGGCAGCGCCACGCCCCGCCTCCGGCCCGTGCAGCCGCACGAAAAGGCTGCGCCCGGGCGTGTTCGCGACATCGCCCACCGTCCACCAGCGGCCCTCGCGCCGGCCGTTGGAGAGGTAGTGGCGGCAGACCGCCTCGGCGTTGCGGGCCAGGCGGCGCGCGAGCGCGGCGGCATCCTCGCGCATCGGTCCCTCCATGAAGATGCGGGCCCGCCTTGCGACGGGCCCGCGAGGTGCAGGGAGGCCGGTTACTCGGCCTTACCACGCTGATGCGCGTCCCTGCGGGCTGGTTCAGTCTGTGGTGACGCAGGCGGTGCGGGCATGGCTGCTACTCTGGCTGTCGTTGATGACGTTCGCCGCTGGGCCACCCGCACCGCCGCCCGGGTTCGACCGCTGATTGCTCGCTGCCGACCATGGCTTCGTAAGGCGATGACGGCGAGACCGGGGCTGCGGCGTGCAAACGGCTCGCGGAGGTGGACATGACGACCTGGGTTGGCATCGACGTCGCCAAGGACGTCCACTGGGTCTGTGCGCTCGACGCATCGGGCCAAGTCCGGCTCAGCCGCGCCGTGCCCAACACGCAACAGGAGATCGATGCGTTGTCGGCCGAGCTCCGCACACTGCCGGCACCGGTGCTCGTTGGGCTCGACGTCGATGGCTCGATCGCCGCTTTCCTCCAGGCCATTCTTCTCGCTGACGCGCTCGACCTGCGTCACGTGCCAGGCATCGCGGTCAATCGGGCCGCTCATGGCTACAGGGGCGGTGAGCGTAAATCGGACCCAACAGACGCGCGCGTCATTGCCGATCTCGTGCGCACCCGCCCCGATCTGCGGGCCATTCAGCCGGACGACGATGCCACGGCCACGCTGCGTCTCCTGGTCAGCCGTCGACGTGACCTGGTTGCGGACCAGACACGTCGCATCTCGCGCTTGCGCCAGCTGATCGGGCAGGCGCATCCCGCGCTCGAGGCCAAGCTCGACCTGACCTGCAAGGCGCCGCTCGCCTTGCTCACGCGCTACGTCACACCCAGCGACATCCGGGGCGCGACCGAGAAAGCGATCACTCGCCATCTTCGCCGCACCCCGAACCTGCGTGAACCGGAGCGCATCGCTGCTCTCGCCAAGGCATGCGCCGCCGAGCAGCGCATCATCATTCCAGGCGAGGCCACCATCGCCCGATTGGTGCGCGAAATGGCTACCGAGGCGCTCGCCGTGCGCGACCGCCTCGGTAGCCTTGACCGTGAACTGGAGGACCTGGTCACTGCCCACCCTAAGGGTGCCCTCGTGCGATCCCTGCCGGGCATGGGGGCGGTGCTGGCAGCCGAGTTCATCGCCACCGCCGGCGACATCACACGCTTCCGTTCGCCGGCAGCACTGGCCGCCGCGGCGGGTCTGGCGCCGGTGCTGCGGCAGTCGGGACGATCGATGACCTTGCGACGCGCAAGGCGCGGCGATCGCGACCTCAAGCGCATCTTCTATCTCAGCGCCTTTGCCGCCTGCTCCGCTCACGCGGAAAGCCGCGCCTACTACGATCGCAAGCGGCGCGAGGGAAAGCATCATGCCCAGGCCCTCATCGCCCTCGCACGCCAGCGAACCAACGTGCTCTGGGCCATGCTCACCAACGGCACCACCTACTCGCCCACCCATCGCGCCGCTTGACAGCCGCATTACTCAGCGGCGATCGCGGCGGTGGGGGTCGCCGCGGCCTCAGTGTCCTCGGCCGGCGGCGCGGAGGCGATGGCCGGTTCGCCACCCTCCGCCGCCGATTCCGCTTCGCCCTCTGGTGCCGCCTCCGTCTCCGTCTCCACCGCCGCGAAGACCTGGCCCGGCGTGCGCAGCGGCTCGGGCACCCAGCCGGTGCCGGCGAGCATCTCCTCGGCCGCCGTCGCCATCTCCGCCTTCTTCAGGCCGGCGATGCGCTCCGCCGCCCGCGCGCCGCGCGCCTCCCGCACGGCGGCGAGGATGCGGCCCTTGGTGACGCGGCCGAGATAGGCCTCCGCCGTCGGCCGCCAGCCGACCGCGGCCATGTCGAGGCAGACCGCCCCGGCGATGCGGTCGGCATGCGCGATCGCCTTTGGCCGGCGGTTGTAGGCCTCGTGCACCGCGTTCACCGTGAGGCCGACGCAGTGCGCGAACAGCGCCTCGCGGCTGTCCGCGTCGAAGCCGGTGAGGACCGGCCAGAGCTCCCCCGGCTCGGTCGGCATCTGCGCCTGCCAGCGCGCGTGGCGGGCCTCGATGGCGCGGGCCGAGACGGTGTCGGCGAGGCCGGGCGCCTGGGCCGAGAACAGCGCGCTCTTCGGCTCGATCTCCAGGCAGGAGTCGAGGCCGTAGCGGTAGAACAGCCGCAGGCAGAGCGCGTGCAGTGCAGCAACGAAGGCCGTCTGCGGAGCGGCGGCGAGCGCATCGCGCAGCGCGAGGGTGCGGTGCGCCGTGAGCTCGGTCAGCAGCCGGTCGGGGAGCGGGCGGATGCCCTCGTCCTCCTCCTCCGACGGCTCGGCGGGCGGGGCGGCCGGGCCGGTGTCGGGCTCGGCCGTGGTCTCGCCCTCCGTCTCCGCATCGGCCGAGGGCTGGTCGGTCCCGACCTGCTCCTGCTCCGGCTCGGCCGCGACCGGCGGCTCGTCCTCCGGCCGGACATAACCGCGCTCCACGCTCAGCGAGCCCGAGCCGTCGATGCTGACGAAGACGCCGGCGCGCGCCGTCTCCCCGGAATCGTAGGCGACGGGCCGCTCGTCGAAGGCGGCGAGCGCCTCCTCGATCTCGGCCAGGCGCCGGTCGGTCTCCTCCGGCACCTCGTCGGCCTCGGCGCAGTCCTGCTCCAGCCGGTCGAACTCGGCCTGGAGCGCCTCGCGCCGCGTCGTCTCCTCCTCGCTCAGCGGCTGCGCCTCGCCCGCCAGGCGGCGCAGGCCGTAGGTGTGGCCGTAGGGGAAGTCGGGCGCGGCCTCGACCCAGCGCCAGCCCTCGGCGCGGATCGCCGCCGCCTCGCGTTCCAGCCGCTCGCGCGCGAGGCGGTCGAGCAGCACAGGATCCTGCCACCAGCCGCCATCGTCGGGCTGGAACAGGTCGCGCAGGATCAGCCCGCCCGCCGCCTCGTAGGCTTCGGCGCCGACGAAGCGGGCGCGCTTGTCGGAAGCACGGACGGCGCCCTCGGTCAGCAGGCGGCGGATCTGGTAGGGCTCCTTCGTGTACGAGCGCTGCAGAGCCTCCCATACCTGCTCCTGGCGCTCATGGTCGGGGCTGACGGTGAAGGCCATCAGCTGCTCGAGCGTCATGCCGTCCTCGGCGTAGAGGTCGAGGAGGCGCGGCGAGACGGCGGCGAGGCGTAGCCGCTGCCGGACCACGCCGACCGAGACGAAGAAGGAAGCGGCGATCTCCTCCTCCGAGCGGCCGCGCTCGCGCAGGGCCTGGAAGGCGCGGAACTGGTCGAGCGGGTGCAGCGGCGCGCGCTGCACGTTCTCGGCCAGGCTGTCCTCCTCGGCGATGCCCTCGGTGCGGATGATGCAGGGGATCGGCGCGGTGCGGGCCAGACGCTTCTGCTTCACCAGCAGTTCGAGCGCGCGGTAGCGCCGGCCGCCCGAGGGCACCTCGAACATCCCGGTCTCGCAGCCGTCGTCGCCCAGCACGGGGCGGACGGTGAGGCTCTGGAGCAGGGTGCGCCGGGCGATGTCCTCGGCCAGCTCCTCGACGGCGATGCCGGCCTTGATGCGGCGGACATTCGCCTGGCTGAGCACGAGGCGGTTGAAGGGGATGTCGCGCGAGGCGGAGAGCGCAACCTTCGGGGCGGACTTCGACATGGGGGTTCTCCATGACGGGCCGGCCGGGAGCCTCTCTCCCGACCCTCAACCCGTCACGAAGACCGCTTCAGTCCTCTCGCTCTCTCGGCGGGCACGTGAACCCGAGAAGGGATTTCTTGCGGAAGCGGGGTCCAAAGCGCGGTTGCGCTTCGGGTTCGAGAGTGAGCCTGCCCGCCTCAAGCGAAGGACTGTTGTCATTGGGCGGACCGCGAACTCACAAATCGATGTTGGCGGACGCAGGCGATTGGCCAGCGCTATCGCCGGTGGGGTGGACCACCACGTTGAATCCTTCCGCGGAGCTCGGCGGCTCGAAGTAGCGCGTGAACTCCGCGAACTCGGCCTCGCTGACGATGTACTCGTGCCGGCCGCTGGTATTGCGGTCCCGCAGCCGCGCGAGGCAGAGCTCGTCCGGCGCGTCGAGCACGTGCAGCCTGTGCGGGACCGCCGCCGCCTCGAAGATGCCGCGCACCCAGCGGCGGCTCGCCACCGTGTTCGCGGGCCAGTCGAAAACCACCGACAGGCCGCGGCGTAGCAGCGCAACGACATGCGGTTCCATGGCCGCCCGCAGCCGCACCATCACGCGGCTGTAGTCGGCGACCGAGCGCAGCTCCCCGGGCCAGAGGCATGCCAGCCAATGGTCCTGGACGATGACGATCGTGGCGGGAGCCTCTCCCAACCGTGCGGCGAGCGTCGACTTCCCGCTGGCGATCTTCCCGCAGAGCATGTGGAGCGTGGGGAGGTGCTCGGGCATCGCTTCCTGCCTCAGCTTGTCGCAGCGCTGGTCGGGCGCGAGATGGGGAACACCTCGCGCATATGCGCGCCGAGCATGTCGCAGAACGCCTCCGCGTAGGGCGGCAAGGACCGGCGGCGGTCCCAGTAGATCGCCAGCCGCTCCTGCAGCGGCTCGCCGCGATAGGAGACCGCAACGATGCGCAGCCGGTACCGGTCGGTCCGCAAGACCGAGGGGACGATGGCGACCCCGTGCCCGCTCTCCGCCATGGCGAGCAGTGTGTGCGGCGTCCGGCTCTCGTAGGCGATGTTCGGCCGGACGCCGGCGAGCCGGCAGGCCGCATCGAAGTTGCGGCGGAAGACGTATTCCGCGTCGAGGACGAGCAGGGGATGCGGCGCGAGCGCGCCGATCTCGATGGCCCGGCCGGGCCCGAGCCCGACCGAGGGGCCGAAGGCCGCGAGCAGCTCGATGGCCTCTAGCGGGCGGCAGGCGAAGCGCACGTCGTCGGACGGCACCGCGCCCATCAGGTTCTGCCCGAGATGGCTCTCGCCGCTTTCGAGCTTCGCGAAGGTGGCAGCCCAGCCCAGCGCCTCGGTCAGCGTCACCTGCACCTTCGGGTAGGCCGCGGCGTAGCGGGTCAGGAAGGTCGCCAGTGCCCCCTCGATGATCTGCGGCGACGCCGCCACCCTGAGCACGCCGGAATCGCCGTGCCGGAGCTGCCGCGCCCGGTCCCCGATCGCGCCGGCGGCGCCGAGGAGCGCCCGGCAATCCCGAAGCAGCTGCTCGCCCGCGCCCGTCAGCATCAGGCGCCGACCGACCCGGTCGAACAGCTTGATCCCAAGTTCCGTCTCCAGGTCGGCGATCTGCCGGGAAAGGGCCGGCTGCGCGACGTGCAGGCGCTCAGCGGCCCTTGAGACGGTGCCGAGGTCGGCGACGGCGACGAAGGTTCTGGCGTGCCGCAGGTCCATCCGTTTCGCTTATGCCGAACCGGCATGGGTTGCCAGAAGAAACCTCTATTGGACCCGGGGACCCGGCGCCCGCCATAGCGGCTGCGCAGCGCCGGCGATGGAGGCCCAGGTGATCACGACGTCGACCTTCTCCGCCACCGATGGCGACGCCTACGAGCAGCAGATGGGCCGCTGGAGCCTCAGGCTCGCCGAGCCATTCCTCGACTTCGCCGAGCTCGACGGCGCGGGCCGCGTCCTCGACCTCGGCTGCGGTACCGGCAGCCTGGCGCGCGCCCTGGCAGGCCGGTCCGCCAGGGTCCGGATCGTGGGCCTCGACGCCTCGGACGCCTATGTCGCCCATGCGCGCCGGCAGGTCGGCGATCCGAGACTCGCGTTCCAGGCCGGCGACGCCTGCGCGATCCCGTTTCCCGACCGCAGCTTCGACGGCGTGCTGGCGCTGCTGGTGCTGCCCTTCGTGTCGTGCGCGGAGGTTGCGATCGCCGAGATGCAGCGGGTGGCGCGCCCGGGCGCCGTCGTCGCGGCGGCGTCCTGGGATGCGCGCGGCGGCGGCGTCGCGCATCGCGTTTTCCTCGACACGGCCGCCATGCTCGATTCCGCTGCCGAGGCGCTGCGCGCCCGCCACTGCACCCGTCCGACGACACGCCCGGGCGAGCTCGCCGCGCTGTGGCGGGCGGCCGGCTTCCTCGACATCCGGGAGGCCATGCTCACCATCCGCATGGCCTATGCGGGGTTCGAGGATTTCTGGGGGCCGTTCGTCGGCGGGCAGGGACCGGCCGCAGAATACGTGGCCGGCCTCGACGCGGCCGCCGTCACCCGGCTGCGCGCGCATGTCCGCCGCGCCTACCTGGACGGCGAGCCGGACGGCCCGCGTTCCTATGCCGCGACCGCCTGGGCAGTGCGAGGGATCGCGCCGGACCGGCCGCAAGACGCCTGACGCCGGATCGCTTCCCGATGCCCCCGCCACGTAACCCGATCAGGAAAGCGAAGCCCCAATGAGAGACATCGCGCGCCGGTCCGCCATCGCCCTGGGCCTCGGCCTGGCGGTCCATCCGCTCCGCCCCGCTCGTGCGCAGGAGCCGGCGGCCTGGCCGAGCCGGCCGGTGCGGCTGCTGGTGGGCTTCGCGCCCGGCGGTTCGCTCGACGTCACGGCCCGCATGCTGGCCGAGCGGCTCAGCCAGCGGCTCGGGCAGCCCTTCGCCGTCGAGAACCGGGCCGGCGCGACGGGCAACATCGCCGCCGAGGCGGTCGCCCGCGCCGCCCCGCCGCGCGACGGGCATCTGCTGCTGATGGGCAATGTGCAGAACCTGGCGGTCAACGCCGCGCTGCAGCGCGACCTCCCCTTCGATCCCGCGCGCGACCTGCTGCCTGTGGCGCAGGTCGCTACCGTGCCCTACGTCATCGCCGTCCCGGCCGAACTGCCGGTCCACTCGGTGGCGGAGCTCATCGCCCTGGCGCGGCAGCAGCCCGGCCGTCTGAACGCGGGGACACCGGGCATCGGCTCGCTGCAGCATCTCGCGCTGGAGCTGCTGAAGGCGCGCGCCGGCGGCCTGGACATCGCGCATGTGCCGTTCCGTGGCGGCGCGGAGGTGGTGCGGGAACTGCTGGGGGGCCGCCTGCAGATCGGCATCGACACCCTGGTGAGCTTCGGCCCCGGCATCGAGGCCGGGCGGCTCCGCGCATTGGCGACGCTGCATGCGGAACGCCTGCCCGGCCGCCCTGCCCTGCCGACCGTCGCCGAGACACCAGGCCTGGAGGGCGTGGAGGCCGCCGGCTGGATCGGCATCGCCGGCCCGTCTGGCATGCCGCGCGCCGCGCTGGCGCGGCTCGAGACGGCGACGGCCTGGGCCATGGGCGAGACGGACCTGCCCTCGCGAATGGACGCGCAGGGCCTGATGGCGCGCTTCGTCGGCGCGGAGGCCTTCGGTGCGCTGGTCGCGAGCGAGCGCGAGAAGTGGGCGCGCATCGTACGCGAGGCGAGCATCACCCTGGGCTGAACGGCGAGCAACTTGCCGCACTTCGGGTTCCCTGCCGGCCCGAGGCGCCGCGTGGGTGGATCGAAGAGGACGTCAGGGTAGGACCACTCTTGGTGGCTAGCCGATCTTCTTGACAGCATCTCGAAGCACTGGCTGAGCAGACGCAGGTCACGACACGACAACTGACGCTTCCGAGTTGCCGTCCATCAATTCACCATCGGGCGCGAAGGCAAGCAGGTAGTCGGCCGCCTTTGACGCAGCGCTCGCCGCGCGGACGATCGCGCGATTGTCCTCGCGCAGCACCTCCAGCCAGGAGCCGATGTAGTCCGCGTGCCGCACCGTCGGCACGATGCCAAGCGCGGCGCAGGTGAAGGCCGCGGTCATCTCGGCGACCAGCTCCTCCTGCGCATACTTCTTCGAGCCGAAGCTGTTGGCGATCTCGCGGCTGAGGCGCGACGCGTGCCCCGTCCAGTGGCCGAGCTCATGCAGCGCGGTCCGGTGCCAGTCGATCGGCTGGAAATAGGCCTGCGGCGGCGGCACGCGGATGACGTCGCCGAGCACGTCGTAGCAGGCGCGCTCCCCACCGATGCGGAGGTCGGCGCCGGAGGTAGCGATCAGCGTCTGGACCCGCGGCTCGATGAGCGAGGTATCCGCAGGCGGCGCCGCCGCCAACAGTTCGGGCGGCAGGCTATCGCACTGCTCGACGTTGAACACGGTGAAGCGCTTGAGGAAGTGGATCGCGCGGTTCGGCCGGGAAACGCTCCCCCGGAGCGTTTCCTTGTCGGCCTCACCCTTGCCCGTCTCCTGCGCGCGCTGGCGCTCCTCGCCAGGAATGAAGCGGTCGGCAAAGACGACGGTGGTGCCACGCTCGCCCTTGCGCACGCTGCCGCCCAGCGCGAGCGCCTGGCGGAAGGTGAGCCAGCTCTGGCCGGCGTAGCCGCGCTCGACGACGGCGCCCCACAGGATCAGCACGTTGATGCCGGAGTAGCGTCGGCTGGTCGCGGCGTTCTTCGGCAGGGCGAGCGGTGCGGCCACACCGGAGGTTCCCCAGGGCTGCACCCAGGGCAGGCGCCCGGCCTCGAGTTCAGCGATGATCCTGTCGGTGATCTCGTCGTAGAGGTTTGCGCGGTCACCCGAGGCTCGGCCGCTCGGGGCCGGCCGCGTCGCGGAACGGGTCATGGCGGTTCTCCATGACGGGCCGGCCGCGAGCCTCTCTCTCGGCCCCGAAACCCGTCACGGCGACAGCCACCAAACTCTCACTCGCCTCTTGAAGCACGTCACCGCGGGGGAAAAAGGCGCGGCGCGGCCAACGCAGGCGGTTCACCGGACTGGCGCGGCCGGATGAAAATCGAACCGCGTCCAGTTGAAAGGCGTGCTGCTGAGGGCAGGGGAAAATCGGGGCTTGCAGGTGACGACACGAACGAGATCGTGACACCGCGACACCGTCGGGGGCACGATACTCCGCGCGAGACCTCGCTGGCTGCTGCTTCCCCCATGCTTCCCCGACAGGGACGAGAAGGTCAGGGAAGCAGGAGCGTCACGCTCCTCGGGACACGAAAGGACTGAAGATGTTCGGGAAAACTGGAGCGGGCGAAGGGATTCGAACCCTCGACCCCGACCTTGGCAAGGTCGTGCTCTACCCCTGAGCTACGCCCGCGCTCCGTGCGGAAACGGGCTGATACCGCCCTGCCCGCCGCAATGCAACCCCCTCAGGCCGCAGCCGCTTCCGCCGCGCGCATCAGGCGCAGGAAACTGCCGCCCCACAGCGCCGCGACAGCCCCGGCATCGTAGCCGCGCCGCACCAGCTCACGCGTCACGCTCGGGCTTTCAGACGCATCGTGCCAGCCCTGCATCTCGCCGCCGCCATCGAAGTCGCTGCCGATCCCGACATGCTGAATGCCGATCCGGCGCACCGCATGGTCGATGTGATCGACGAAATCCGAAACCGACACCGCGTCCACCTTGCCGCCGGCGCGCAGGAAGCTGGGCACCGCGGTGACCTGCAGCAGGCCGCCGGTGGCCTTCAGCACGTCCAGCTGCGCGTCGTCCAGGTTGCGCGCGTGGTCGCACAGCGCGCGGCAGCAGGCATGCGTGGCCACGATCGGCACGCGACTGGCCTCCGCCGCCTGCAGCATGCCGGCGCGGCTCAGATGGCTCACGTCGATCAGCAGGCCGGTGCGGTTCATCTCGGCCACGGTGGCGCGGCCGAAGGCGGAAAGCCCGCCATGCTCGGCCTCGGCATCGTTCAGGTCGCGGCGCGGAATGGCACTGTCGGCGATGCGGTTGTGGCCGTTATGGGTCAGCGTGATGTAGCGGGCACCCAGGTCGCGCAGCAGCGCGATCCGCCCCAGATCGGCGCCGATCGCATAGCCGTTCTCGACAGCCGGGATCACGGCGGTGATGCGCTCGGCGGCGGCCTTTTCCACGGCGGCGGCGCTGGTGCACACGCGCGCGCCGGCGGCCTCGGCCATCATCGCGATCGCGCCCAGCATGGCGGCGGCGCGGGCGAAGGCGGCGTCCTCGCTGGCGGTGTCGCGCGGACCCTGCGGCACGTAGGCGGCATAGCAGCCGGCCTTCACGCCGCCCCGCCGGAGCCGCGCGATGTCGGCCCGCCGCCCGCCTTCCGTGGCGCGGCCAGGCGGCCAGGGAATATCGATATGCGTGTCGATCGTCAGCGTCGCGGCGTGCAGGGCGGCGGCGCGCTGGTCAAGCGTGGGGTCGGTCGAAACATCCATGCAAACGACCCTGCCGCGCCGGCGATGCATCGACAAGCCCCCGCCTGCCGCGCCACTTTGCGCGCCATGCCGCTTTCGCCCGAAGACCTGCTGGCCCGGCTCGATGCGCTTGGCATCGCCGCCGTCACGCACCGCCACGCGCCGGTCTTCACCGTGGCCGAGAGCCAGGCGCTGCGCGGCGCGCTGCCGGGCGGGCACTGCAAGTCGCTGTTCCTGCGCGACAAGCTGGGCGGCTTCTGGCTGGCCGTGATGCAGGAGCACCGGCGCGTCAGCGTGAACGCGCTGGCGCGCGCGCTGGCGGCGCCGAAAATGAGCTTCGCGTCGGCCGAGGAGCTGATGGCTGAGCTTGGCGTCATCCCCGGCGCGGTCACGCCGTTCGGCCTGGCCAACGACACGCGGCACCGCGTCACGCCGGTGCTGGACGCCGAGATGCTGGCGATCGATCCGCTGAACTACCATCCGCTGGACAACGCCATGACGACGGCGATTGCGCCCGGCGGCCTGCTGGCGTTCATCGCCGCGTGCGGGCACCGGCCGCGCATCGTGGCGCTCGATCCGCTGGATGCCGGCATGGCGCTTCCCTGACAGAATCTGGCGCGCCTGGCCCGCTTTGTGGCAAACGAACCGACGGTTCACCGGGTGGACCGGAGTCAAGGGCCGGGGGGGCAGGGGTCAGGGCGGGACGCACGGTCGGGCTCTCCGTATGCGTGGGGGTAGGCACATGATAGGTATAAATGCCTTGCTCCGCAAGGGCCAAACAGGTCAACGGAAAGACAACGCCCCGGCGCCAGCCCCAGCACCCCCCGCCTTGTTGACCCGCCCCTCCAGGCGCATCTAAGGGCCTGACCCCCCTTGCCCTGACCGCAACGCCGGAGCGCCTCGCGATGGACATCCTGTTCGACCCCGCCAAGACCAAGGCCGCCGCGGCCGCCGCCGAAGCCGCCCTGCCCGGCGCCGCCGCCGCCGACGTGATCCGCGACGGTACCGACGCCAACTTCATGGCCGAGATCGTCGAGGCCTCGAAGCAGTTGCCGATCATCGTCGATTTCTGGGCAACCTGGTGCGGGCCCTGCAAGCAACTGACGCCGACGCTGGAAAAGGTGGTGAAGGGCGCCGGCGGCCGGGTGCGGCTGGTGAAGGTGGATATCGACAAGAACCCCAAGCTCGCGCAGTCCTTCCGCATCCAGTCGGTGCCCACGGTCTATGCCATCTTCCAGGGCCAGCCGGTCGATGCCTTCCAGGGCGCGCTGCCGGAAAGCCAGGTGAAGCAGTTCGTGGAACGCGTGCTGGGGGCGGCCGGCGGCACCATGCCGCAGGCCGACCTGCTGGCCGAGGGCAAGGCGGCGCTGGCCGAAGGCGCGCTGCAGGACGCGGCCGAGATTTTTGGCGCACTCCTGGAACAGGAGCCCGAGAACGCCGCCGCCCTGGCGGGCCTGGCCACCACCTTCATGAAGGCCGGGCAGGAGGAGCAGGCCACGGCGCTGCTGGCCAGGCTGAACGCCAAGCAGGCCGAGCACGCCGACATCATCCAGATCAAGGCGGCGCTGGAACTGGCCGCGGCCGGGCGCAAGGCGCAATCGGCGCTGGGCGAATACCAGGCCCGGCTGGACGCCAACCCGAACGACCACCAGGCGCGGCTTGATCTGGCGACCGCGCTGAACGCCGCCGGCGAAAAGCACCAGGCGGCCGAGGCGCTGCTGGAGATCATCCGCCGCGACCGCAAGTGGAACGACGAGGCGGCGCGCACGCAGCTGCTGAAATTCTTCGAAAGCTGGGGCCTGATGGACGACGCCACGGTGGCGGCGCGGCGCCGGCTTTCCACCCTGCTGTTCAGCTGAAGCCCCGCGTCCGGTGCGGCCCGCCTTCCACCCTGGGCTTGCCGACCTGCCGGCCGAGATCGCCGTCTTCCCGCTGACCGGCGCGCTGCTGCTGCCCGGCGCCAGGCTGCCGCTCAACATCTTCGAGCCGCGCTACCTGGCCATGACGCTGGATGCGCTGGCGAACGGGCGCATGTTCGGCATGATCCAGCCCAACCCGGCCGAACCGCGCGTGCCGCAGGGGCCGGGCCTGTACCGCGTGGGCTGCCTGGGCCGGCTCAGCCAGTTCGCGGAAACCGAGGATGGGCGGCTGCTGATCACCCTGGCTGGGCTGACCCGCTTCGCGATCACGGCCGAGCTTGGTGGGCGAAGCGGCTATCGCCGCGTGCGCGCCGACTACGCGGCCTTCGCCGCCGACCTGGACGCCGAGGCCCAGGCCGATTTCGACCGCGAGTCGCTGGAAGGTGCGATGCGCGGCTATTTCCGCGCCCAGGGCATCGATGCCGACTGGGACGCGATCCGCGGCACGCCCGATGCCATGCTGGTGTCCACGCTGTCCATGGCGTGTCCGTTCGAGCCGCGCGAGAAACAGGCGCTGCTGGAAGCGCATGATGCGTCGGAACGGGCGCGCATGCTGGTGGCGCTGCTGGAGATCGGCGCCGCTTCCCCGCGCGAGGCCGGCCCGCGCGAGGACGACGCGCCGCGCGGCAGGCCGAGCTGAAAGACTTGGCCGAGCTGAAAGACTTGGCCCAGCCGACGATTCTTGAACCCGGGGATTTCGCCATGACCACCGTTGATCCGAAGCTGCTGGAAATCCTGGTCTGCCCGCTGACCAAGGCCACGCTGCGCTACGATGCCGCGGCGCAGGAGCTGGTCAGCGACCAGGCGGGGCTGGCCTATCCGATCCGCGACGGCATCCCCATCATGCTGGTCGAGGAAGCCCGCAAGCTGGACGACTCGCCGGCGCCGGCGCGTCCGTGACGTGCCCGCCTTGAAGACGCCCGCTTGCGTCGAAATCCGCCTGAAGCGGGCGGAAAAGCTGCTGGAGGTGGCGTTCGACGACGGCAGCCGGTTCAGCCTGCCGGCCGAGTACCTGCGCGTGGAAAGCCCCTCGGCCGAGGTGCAGGGGCACGGGCCGAAGCAGCGCGTGATCGTGCCGGGGCGCCGCCATGTCGGCATCATGCGGGTCGAGCCGGTGGGCAACTACGCCGTGCGCCTGGTGTTCGACGACCTGCACGACACCGGCATCTTCTCGTGGGACTACCTGCACGCGCTGGGCACCGAGCAGGCAACGCGCTGGCAGGCCTATCTCGACGCCCTGGCCGCGCAGGGACTTTCGCGCGAACCTGTGCGCCGCCGCGGGTGAATACCCGCAACCGGCCAGGGGGAACGACCGACCATGCCGACCACGCTGAAGCAGCTGTGCGCACCCGGAAAACTCGCAACCGGCCACTTCGTGGTCGAGTTCGCCAGCCCCGGCATCGGCCATATCCTGAAAGGCGCGGGCTGCGATTTCGTGTTCCTGGATACCGAGCATTCGGGCTTCAGCGACGAGACGGTGAAATGGCTGTTGCAGGCCTGCAAGGCGGCTGATCTTGCCGCGCTGGTGCGCGTGCGCAGCAAATCCTACACCCATGTGGCCCGCGTGCTGGACATGGGGGCGGAAGGCATCATGGTGCCGATGCTGGGCACGGAACAGGACGCCAGGGACCTCGCTTCCTGGTCGCGCTACCCGCCGGTGGGCACGCGCGGCTGCGCCTTCGGCATCGCGCATGACGACTACGCGCCCGGCCCGGCAGCGCCGAAGATGCAGGCGGCCAACGCACGCGTCACCACCTTCGCGCTGATCGAAACCGCGGAAGGGGTGGCGAACGTGGATGCCATCGCCGCCACGCCTGGCATCGACTGCCTGTGGGTCGGGCATTTCGACCTGTCGGCATCGCTGGGCGTGCCGGCCCAGTGGGAGCATCCGAAATTCCGCAACGCCACGCAGGCGATCTGCGCGGCGGCAAAGCAGCACGGCAAGGCGCTGGGCCGCCTGGTGTTCTCGATGTCCGAGGCCGAGCAGGCCTGGCGCGATGGCTTCCACATGCTGGCCTATGGCGCCGATGCCGGCCTGCTGCAGGCGGCAGTGGCGGATGGCGTGCAGGGCCTGCGGAAGCTGGCGGGCGCCTCGTCCTGACATTTGCGTAGGCGGGCTTGAAGTCGCGCCCTTCGCCAACGATTTCCGCGCAAAGCACCGGGTGCGAGGAGAGCGCGGCATGGTTGATCCGAAGGCGTTGCTGGAGAAGTTTTTGGGGCCGGATGCTGGCGCCCGCGCCGCGGGCGGCGTGCAGCAGGCGGGTGATGCCGCCAACCGCATGATGGGGCGCATCGGCGTGCCCACCAGCGGCATGGGTGGCCTGGCGGCGGGCGCGGCCGGCGCCGGGCTGCTGGCGGTGCTGCTGGGCGGCAAGGGCGTGCGCAAGGTCGCGGGCTATGGCGGTGCCGCGGCCCTTGGCGCGCTGGCCTTCAAGGCATTCCAGAACTGGCAGCAGGGCCAGGCCCAGGCGGCACCCGCCGCGCCGACGCCCGCCGACATCGCGGCCACGCCGCCGCAATACCTGCCCGGCGCCACGATGGCGGCGGACGGCACGCCGTTCGAGCTCGCCCTGATCCGCGCCATGGTCGGCGCCGCCAAGGCCGATGGCCATGTCGATGGCCCCGAGCAGGAAAAGATCTTCGCCGCCGTCGAGCGCATGGGCCTGGATGCCGAGGCGAAGGCGTTCGTGTTCGACGCACTCGCCAAGCCCGCCGATCCCGCGGCGATCGCCGCGGCCGCGCAGACGCGCGAACAGGCGGCCGAGATCTACCTGGTGTCGCGCATGGCGATCGACCCCGACCAGGCAAGCGAGCGCGCCTATCTGGACGCGCTGAAGCAGCGCCTGGCGCTGCCGCCCGACCTGGTGGTGCAGCTGGATCGCCAGGTCGCCGGGGCGCTGCCGGCACCCGTGTAGGCGCTTCCTCCGCGCCAGCCAGGGCCAGCCGCCGCTACGTGTTCGGCCAGGACAGGAATTCGGCCGGCGCCAGCACCGCGTCGCGCCCGATCGCCACGCTGTCGCGACCCATCATCAGCAGCGCCACGCGCATCTCCTCGGCCACCAGGTCCAGCATGGTGGCCACGCCCGCCTGCGCGCCCGCGGCCATGGCCCACAGCCAGGCGCGGCCCAGCAGCACGGCGCGGGCACCCAGCGCCAGCGCCCGCAGCACATCCACACCCCCCGAAATGCCGCCATCCAGGAACACCTCGGCGCGATGGCCGATGCGATCGACGATCGGCGCCAGCGCGCGGATGGCGCTTTGCGTGCCATCCAGCTGCCGGCCGCCATGGTTCGACACCACCACGCCATCCGCGCCGGCCCGCACGCAGGCTTCCGCGTCGGCCGGATCGAGCACGCCCTTCACCACCAAGGGCCCGTCCCAGATCTGCTTCAGCCAGGCAATGTCGGCGGGCGTGAGCGTGGGATCAAGCTGCGCGCTGACCGCCTTGGCGATGCTGACGGCACCGCCGAAGCCGCGCCCCTCGGCGTCGAAATTGGCGAAGCTGGGCGCGCCGGGCCACAGCACATCGAACGCCCAGGGCAGCCGCAACGCCACGTCGCGCACCGTGCCGGGCGTGACGCGGGGCGGGATGGTGTAGCCGTTGCGGATATCGCGCCTGCGCATGCCTTGCGCCGGCACGTCCACGGTGGGCATCAGCACGCGGAAGCCGGCGGCCTTGGCGCGCTCCACGAAGCGCCGGCACAGCGCGCGGTCGCGCGTGACGTAGAGCTGGAACCAGCGATCCGCGCCCGGCCCGGCCTTGGCCACATCCTCCAGCGTCACCGACGACATGGTGGACAGGCAGAACGGCACGCCGGCCGCGGCGGCGGCGCGCACGCCATGCAGCTCGCCCCGGTGGCGCACCATGCCGGCACCACCCGTGGGCGCGATCATGAAGGGCGCCCTGGCGGCGCGGCCCAGGATGGTTGTGGCCAGGCTCGGCGCGCCGGCACCGCCCAGCACGCGGGTGCGAAGCCCAATGCGGTCCAGCTCGGCGCGGTTGGCCTGGTGCGTGGTTTCGTCGCCGGCCGCGCCGTCGATGAAGTCGAACAGGAATCTTGGCAGCCGGCGCCGCGCGGCCAGGCGCAGGTCGCCGATCGAGGCAGGGGTCATCGTGCCACCCCTACCGCGAGATCCACAGCGTCAGGCCCGGGAACACGCTGATCAGGCCCAGCACCACCAGCGCCCAGGCCAGGAAGGGCAGCACCTCGATCGCCACCTTGCCCATCGGCACGCGGCCGACGCTGCCGACCACGAACAGCAGCAGCCCCACGGGCGGCGTGAGCAGGCCGATCATCAGGTTGATCACCATGACGGCGCCGTACTGGATCGGGTCGATGCCCGCCGCCTGGCCGATCGGCAGCAGCGCCGGCAGGAAGATGATCATCGCCGGCAGCGGTTCGATCAGGCAGCCGACGACCAGCAGGAACACGTTGACCAGCAGCATGGTGCCCACCGGGCCAAGCGCCAGCGCGGCAATCCAGTCGGCGGTGAAGGACGCCACGCGCGATTCCGCGACCAGCCAGCTGAACGGGCCGGCGGCGGCCAGCAGGAACAGGATCATGGCGCTGCCGCGCCCCGCCTCGAAGAACAGCTTTCCCAGGCCGGACGGCGCGAGGTCGCGATAGATCAGCAGGGTCACCAGCAGCGCGTAGGTCACGGCGACGGCGGCGACCTCGGTGTCGGTCACCCAGCCGGCGCGGATGCCAAGGATGATCATGACGGGCATGGCCAGCGCGAACACCGCATCGCCGGTGGCCCGCAGTTTCTCCCGGCCCGGCACCGGCGCGGTCTGCTCGAACCCGCGGCGGCGCGCCAGGATCGAGCAGATGGCGAAGAACCCCGCCGCCAGCAGCAGCCCCGGCAGCACGCCCGCCATGAACATGCGGATCACGCTGACATTCGCCAGCTGCGCATAGACCACCATCGGGATCGAGGGTGGGATGATCGGCCCCAGCAGCGCGCCGGCCGCGATCACGGCGGCGGCGAAGCCTTCGCCGTAGCCGCGTTGCTTCATCGCCGGGATCAGGGGCCGGCCGGTGGCCACGGCATCGGCCACCGCGCTGCCGGAAATGCCGGCCATCACCAGGTTGGTGACGATGGACACATGCCCCAGGCTGCCGCGCAGGCCGCCCACCATGGCGGAACTCCAGCCGATCAGCCGGCGGGTCAGCCCGCCCTGGTTCATCACCTCGCCCGCCAGGATGAACAGCGGGATCTGCACCAGCGCATAGAACGACACGCCGGAAACCAGCGTGGTGGGCAGCAGCACGGCGGAAACCGGGTTGTCCGGCTTCAGCTCGATGCCCAGCCAGGCCGACAGGATCATGGCGAAGCCGACATCCACGCCGACCACGACCAGCAGCAGGAATGACGCGAACAGGATCGCCAGCATCAGCGCCGCCGCAGCGTGTGCCGGACGCGGTGGCCCACGACCAGGACGCAGGCGGCAAAGCCCAGCAGCAGGCCCGCGATCGGCACCGCCAGCGTGAAGTCCGTGCCCAGGATGGTCTGGTACTGGCCCACCTGGAACACACGCCAGCCGTGCCACAGGGTCACCAGCAGCACCGCCAGCACCGCCAGATCGAAGGCGGCATCCAGCACGCGCCGGCCGCGTTCGGGCAGCGCATTGCGCACCATCTCCACACGCACCGTCTCGCCATCGGCAAGCGCGGCGGCCAGGCCGATGAAGGTCAGCCAGACGATGCCGACCTTGATGTATTCCTCGGCGCTGTCGGCGTGCCAAAGTTGCACGACATGCCGGTCGATGACCTGGCTGGCCACCAGGGCGAACAGGCAGAAGATCAGCAGGCCGACGCTGAGCTTCAGCAGCAGGCCGGCAGCGCGGGTGGCAAGGCTGATCAGGCGGGGTCTCTCAAGCGGGCCGCCAGTTCCGGATGCGCTCGACCAGGCCTTCCGGCCAGGCCCTGCCCTCGAACGGCTTGTGCACGTCGGCCAGTGCCGCGCGGAACGGCGCCAGATCGGTTTCGGTCACGACGACGCCGGCATTCTTCATGGTGGCCCAGCCCTCGTCCTCAAGCTGTGCCACGGCCTTGCTCATGTCGATGCCGCCCAGCCGGGCGCATTCGACCAGCAACTCGCGGTCGGCGGACGAGAAGCTCTGCCACACCCGCTCGTTCGCGTACCAGGTGCCGGTCTCGAATACGTGGTTGGCCTGCGTCCAGTGCTTCGCCACCTCGTACCAGCGGAAGCCCACCGCGGCGTCGATGCCGTTTTCCTGCCCATCCACCTGCTGGCGGCTGATCGCCATGTAGGTGTCGCCCAGTCCCAGCACGACCGGGCGGGCGCCAAGCTTCTCGAACATCGCGCGCAGCAGGTCGATCGGCGGCACCCGGATGCGCAGCCCCTGCATGTCGGCGGGCGCCTTCACCGCGCGCACGCTGTTCTGGATGCCGCGCGGGCTGCGGTGGCCATACACGGCGAACAGCCGCACGCCCGACTGCTTCGCGATCTCGTCGAACATCTCGCGGAAGATCGGGCTGTTGCCCACCGCTTCCGAGCGCTCCTTGGAATCATGCAGATAGGGCACGTAGGCCACGTTCAACGCGCCAGCGCCGCGCAGCACGCCGGCATTGCCCACACCCAGGAAGCTAATGTCCACGGTGCCAAGCTGCAGGCCGTTGATCAGGGCCTGGATGTCGCCAAGCTGGCTGTCGGGGAACACGCGCACCCGGATCCGGCCGTTGGTCCTTGCCTCCACCTCGCGCGGGAAGGTCACCAGGGCGGCGTGCGGCGTGCTGGTGGTGGACCATGGCGAGCCGAAGCGGATTTCGCGCGCCCCCTGGCCCCAGACATAGGCTGGGGCGGCAAGCAGCGGGGCGGCGCCCAGCAGGGCACGGCGGCGGATCGGCATGGCGTTTCCCTCCTGCGGCGTTGCCTGCCGCTTGCGCCGCATCATGCGCGGGGTCTTGCGCGCGTCAATCCACGCCGATCCGCGCGGCGCGGAACACCGGCAGCCATTTCGCGTTCTCGGCGCGCAGGAAGGCTGCGAACTCGGCGGGTGTCAGGCGCGGCATGGCCTCGAACCCCTGGGCGCCCAGCTTTTCGCGGATGGCGGGGTCGTCCAGCGCCTCGTTCAGCAGCGCGTGCAGGCGGGCGACGATCGGCTCCGGCGTGCCGGCGCGGAAGCCCGCACCCATCCAGGTGGTCATTTCGTATCCCGCGACACCCAGCGCATCCATGGTGGCAAGGTCGGGCAGGAAGGGCGAGCGTTGCGCCGAGGTCACGGCCAGGCCGCGCAGCAGCCCGCCCCTGATCTGCGTGAGGACCGTCGGGATGTTGTAGAAGGCGAAATCGACTTCCCTGGCCATCACCGCGGTGATGCCCTGGGGCGCGCCACGATACGGCACATGCACGAATTCGGCCCCCGTCATCTGCGCGAACAGGGCTGCCGAAATGTGGTGCGAGGTGCCGTTGCCGCCCGAGGAATAGGTCAGCACGCCGGGCCGCGCCCTGGCGGCCGCCACGATATCCTGCGGCGTGCGGAACGGGCTGTCGGGCGGCACGATCAGCGCGTTGGTGACCTGCGCCAGCGGCATCACCAGCGCGAAATCCGCCAGCGGATCATAGGGCATGGTCCTGTGCAGCGCGGTGTTGAAGACATGCGTGCCCTGGCTGACCAGCGCGATTGTGTGGCCATCGGCCGGCGCCCGCAGCAGCGTTTCCATGGCGATGAAGCCATGCGCTGCGGGCCGGTTGTCCACCACGAAGGCCTGGCCGGTCCTCCGCGCAAGCCAGTCGGCCATGGTGCGCGTCAGGATGTCGGCGGTCGATCCGGCGGCCAGCGGGCACAGCATCACCACCTGGCGGGTCGGCCAGGCCTGCGCGCGGGCCACGAACGGGAATGCGGCGGCGGCAAGCAGGGTGCGGCGGCGTGGCATGGCCAATCTCCTCAAGCGCGTTTCCTCAGGCCGGGATCAGATACACGGGGCTGGACCACACCACGTTGCCGTCCTCCAGCACCGCGCGCAGGTAAAGCGCGTTGTCGGCGTCCGAAGCGAGTGACACGGGCAGGTCGATCGCCATGCGCGTTTGCGGATTGCGATCGGGCAGGCGGAAGGCGCGCAGCCGCCGGCCCAGGCCGCCGGCATCCACCACCGCGTCATCCAGCCCCAGCGTGGCGATGTCGAGCGACAGCCTGGCATGCGGCGTCTCGACCATCAGCGTGCCGGCGTTCGGGTCTGCAAGCGTGGCCTCGAAGCCCGCGAAGCCGCCGGTGGTCACGCTTTCCCACGCCACCGACGTCGCATCGTGCACGAAGCGGCGATCAAGGTTCCAGCGATTGATCGGCGCGACATGCGCAAAACTGTTGCCGGCCAGCCGCGCCGTGCCGTCCCAGCGCGTTTCGCGGCCGCGGCCGCGATACTCGCTGCCCTCCCAGATCACCCGGATGCGGCTGCCCAGGTCGGCGGCGCCGAACGGGCGCAGCAGCGCCACGGGCTGCATGCGGTTGAACAGGGCGACGCGCTCGATCGGGCTGCCGGCCAGCAGCTCGGCGCGGAACACGGCGTGCCTGGCCGGACCGCGAAGAATGTCGCCCATGGCCGCGTGCCGGCCGCGGCCGATCGGCAGGGCGCCGGGAATGGCGGGGTCGTCCAGCAACACGTCGCAGTCCGCGTCGAACGTGACCGACACGTCCAGGTGCACGCGGCAGCCGGTGGTCGCGTAGTGCTTTCGCGCCCGCATCGCGGCGAAGATGCTTTCGCGGTCGAGCCGCCCGGCCAGGTAGCAGGTCAGCCCGCCATAACTCCCGAACATGCCGGCGCCGGGATGCGATGCGCCGTGCCTTCCTTTGTGCCCGTCGCTGTTGGCGGCGATGCCAACGCGCGCGCCGACCGCGAAGGCATCGTGCAGCAGCCAGTCGAAGGTGCCCCAGTCGCTGTGCACCTCCACCGCGCGTTCCAGGTTGCGATCATGCGCGTAGTGCAGGTTGGCGTAGCGCCCGCCGACATGCGGCAGCAGCAGGCAGGGTCTTTCGGCCAGTCTCGCATGCAGGTCGCGCGCATCGAAGGCATCGGCCGCGGCGTCGGAAAGGTCATCCACCAGCGCGTGGCAGGACCGGTGGATGGGCTGGTCCTGCGCCGCATAGATCACGTTGCGGTCGCCGCCCAGCATGGTGTTGCCGGACCATTCATAGCCGGGGAAGAACACGAATTTCCCGGGCTGGTCGAACGCGAGCGCCACCTGGTTCAGGTGGCGCCAGAATTCGCCGGTCATCTGGAAGTCGTTGCCCTGGTGGCAGATCGCATCGACGAAGGCCAGGTCGCGCGCGTATGCCGCATAGGCCTCGACGCTGTTGGTGCCGATGGTCTCGCCCGACTGGCCATGCAGGTCGGCCCAGAACGGCAGCAGCGCCGCATCCCGCACCAGCCGCAGCGGGTTCGACGTGGCGAGCACCGTGCCGTCCTGCGCCAGCAGCGTGATGGCAAGGTCGCCCGGTGCTGCCGAAAGCCCCCCGAACCGCAGTGCCTTTTCGCCCTCCGGCCAGTCGAAGTTCTGCGGCAGGCCGGCAACCGGCGCGCTCGGCACCAGCCGGAACTTTCCGCGCACCAGGTGCGAAGGGTTGCCCCAGCGGTCATCGGCGCGCAGCGCCAGCGCGAAAGGCTCGCCGGCGCGCCGCAGCGTGGGCAGCACGGCGCGGAACAGTTCTGGGGCGCCGGGCACCAGTTCGATCCAGGGCTGGTCCGGCAGCAGCGCCCAGTTGCCGGTGGCGAACACGTCGGCCAGCACGCGGAATTCGAACCGGTCCTCGCGAAAGGTCTGCAGGCGGAAGCCTGGCGTGCCGCCGAAGTCGATCGTGATCGTCTCGTTCGGCGCCAGGCAGCCGCGCACCACGGTGACCGTCAGTGTCTTGCCCCAGGGGCGCATGTTCAGCTTCGGGTCCCAGGTGCATTTCAGCACCGCGCCGTTCGACGCCGCGGCCGTGACGAAATTGGGTTTCGCGGGATCGCCGAATTGCGGCGTGCCCATGTCGCTGGGGAAGCGGAACACCACGCGCAGGCCGCCGGTGTCGTCCACGCCGAAGCGGCCGGCGGTGAAGGTCAGGCGGAATTTTCCGAAGCTGCCGGCCTCGAACGCGCCGCGCGGGGCGAGATCGACGGTGCCGATCGCGTCCGCCATGTAGGTGGTGTGGCGCGCGACATGGAAGCCCGGCGGCTCGGGCTTCTGGAACTGCGGCGGCGCTGCGCTGCGGCCACGCGGATCATCCGGCATCTGCGGCATCCCCCTGCTTGCAGTGTCTTGCCGAATGCCGTGCCGCGCAACACACTCGATGCCCATGCGCCGCCGTATCCTGCTTGCCGCAAGCCTTGCCCTGCCCGCCACCGGGCGCGCGCAGCCAGGCCCGGTGCGCTTCGTGGTGCCCTATCCGCCCGGCGGCGCGGTGGACGGCACGGCGCGGCTGTTCGCGGCCCGCATGGCGCAGGCCACCGGGCAGGCCTTCATCGTGGAGAACCGCGCCGGCGCCAACGGCACGATCGGCGGCGAATACGTGCGCCGCGCAGCACCCGATGGCACCACCTTCCTGTATTCCGCCAGCATCGCCGTGGCGCTGAAGCTGACGGTGAAGAACGTGCCGTACGACCCGATCGCCGATTTCGTGCCGGTGGCGCGCGTGGCCGAAGGCCCGCTGCTGATCAGCGTGCATCCGGCCGTGCCTGGCGCCACGCTGCACGAGGCGATGCTGTGGGCAAAGGCGAACCACGAACGCTTCAACTTCGCCACCTCCGGCCTGGGCAGCGCCGGCCACATCGCGATCGAGCAGTTGAAGCGGCGCTACGACATCCCCGGCCCGATCGCCGGCTATCGCGGCGCCGGCCCGGTGCTGAACGACCTGGCCGCGGGCGCGGTGCACATCTTTGCCGACCCGATCCTTTCCTCGCTGCCGGTGGCGCAGTCGGGCCGCATCCGCGCCATGGCGGTGACCAGCGAGGCGCGCAGCCCCGCGGCCCCCGAGGTGCCCACCACGGCCGAAGCGGGCGTGCCTGGCCTGCTGGGGTTTTCCTGGTATGCGCTGTGGGCGCCGCCAGGCACCCCGCCCGCGATCGTCGCCCGCCTGAACGCGCTGGCCAACGATGCCGCGCGCGACCCCGAGATCGTGCGCCGGCTGCAAGCGCTGGGCTTCGTGCCCGTCTCCGGCACGCCGCAGGATTTCGCCCGCTACCAGCAGGCAGAGTTCGACCGCACCGCCGCCATCGTGCGCGCAGCAGGGATCGAGCCGGAATGATGCTGCACCGACGCAGGCTGCTTGCCGCGGCAATGGCCACGCCCATGATCGCGCGCGGAGAAACCTGGGCGCCGTCCGGCACGGTGCGCCTGGTGGTGCCCTATCCGCCCGGCGGCTCCACCGACCTGCTGGCGCGCGCGCTGGCGCCCGGCCTGCAGGCGCGGCTGGGCCAGGCCGTGGTGGTCGAGAATCGCCCCGGCGCCTCGGGCAATATCGCGATGGGCCAGGTGGCCAACGCGGCGCCGGATGGGCTGACCATCGCCATGGCGCCGGCCAGCAACCTGGTGACCAACCAGTTCCTGTTCACGCTCGGCTTCGATCCGGTCGCCGCCTTCGCCCCCGTGGTGCTGCTGGCGGCGGCGCACAACATTCTCGTTGTCGCCGCGACACACCCGGCGCACGACATGCGCGCCCTGGTGGCCTGGGCGCGGGCACGCGACACCGTGACCTACGCCACGCCCGCGGTCGGCAGTGCGGCGCATCTGGGCATGGAGGCGTTGGCCCGCGCCGCCGGCTTCAGCGCCACGCACGTGCCCTATCGCGGCATTCCTCAGGCGCTCACCGACGTGGCGCGGGCCGAGGTTTCGATGATGCTGGCGCATGACGGCACGGCGCGGCCGCTGGTGGAAAGCGGCCGGCTGCGCGCGCTGGGCGTGGCCAGCCTGCGGCGCAGCCCCGGCAGCGTCGATGTGCCGACCATCGCCGAACAGGGTTTTCCGGGCTTCCAGGCCATGAGTTGGTTCGGCTTCGTGGTGCCGGCGGCCACGCCCGCGCCGATCGTGGCCCGCCTGAACGCCGAGGCCAACGCGCTGCTGGCGACCGAGGAGGTTGCCGCGATCTATGCCGCGCAGGGCGCCGAGCGCCTGGGCGGCTCGCCGCAGGATTTCGCCCGCCACATCCGCACCGAGGCCGCGCGCTGGGGCGAGGTGATCAGGGTGGCGGGCATCCGGATGCCGTAGCCGGTTCACACCAAGCTGGAGGTCGCACACCCATGCCACCGATGACCCGCCGCCACCTGCTGCTCGCCGCAACCGTGCCTGGCCCCGCGATGCTTGCCCTGCCCGGTGCCCATGCCCAGGCGCCCATGCCGGTGCGGCTGCGCGGCACCATCGCCGCGCTCGATGGCAACGTGCTGAGCGTGGCCACGCGCGAAGGCACGCGCGTGGCCGTGACCCTGGCCGACACGCTGACCGTGGCGGCGCTGCGGCGGGTGGAGCCGCGCGAGATCACCATCGGCACCGCGCTGGGCGTGGTCGCCGAACCGGGCGATGGCGAGACGCTGCGCGCCGTTGCCATCACCGTGCTGCCGCCGGGCGCCCGCATCACCGAGCGCCAGTTCGCCTGGGACCTGGCGCCGAACACCTCGATGAACAACGGCCCTGCGATTGCAGTGGTCGAGAGCAGCAGCGGGCACGACGTGACGCTTTCCATCAACGGCCGCAGCGTGTTGGTGCGCATCACGCCGGACACCGCGCTGCTGATGCCGATTGCGGCCACGCGCGACGACCTGAAGCCCGGCATGGCGGTGTTCATCAACGCCACGCCTGGTGCGAATGGCGCGCTGGCCGCCGATCGCGTGACCGTGGCCAAGGACGGCGTGGCGCCGGCGATCTGAGGACGGCGCAAGATCACTGTCGCGCTGACTGGAAACGGCGAAGCGCCCCTCACGCCTCTGTCCGCACCCCTCGGGAGAAGGGACCGTTCACGGAGAGGCCTCGCCAGGTAGGGTCCCCTCTCCCGAGGGGTGCGGACAGAGGCGTGAGGGGCGCTTGCCTTGCCGCCGCACAGTCAACACGACCGCGCCCTATCGCCGCGGCGTTGGCCGCCAATCGGGCGGGGCCAGTTCAAACCCCTCGAAGCGGAAGGCTGGCGCCACGGTGCAGCCCACCAGCGTCCAGCGGCCAAGGGCCGCGGCGGTCTGCCAATGGCCGGCCGGCACCGTGCATTGCAGGGCCTCGTGTGCGGCCAGGTCAGGGCCAAGCCGGTGCGCGGCCGCATCGTGGCCGTCGGGCGAGATGGTCAGCACCAGCGGGCCGCCGGCATGCCAGTGCCAGATCTCCACCGCATCCACGCGGTGCCAGTGCGACACCTCCTCGGCGCGCAGCAGGAACAGGATGCTGGTGGCGGCGCCGCGCGCGCCATGCGTCGGCGTGTCACGGAACACCTCGCGGTAGTGCCCGCCCTCGGGATGGGGATTGAGGTCCAGCGCCCGGATCACGTCGGCGGCAGACAGCGCCGGGTCGCGAAAATTCATCCGCGAAAACTGTTCTTGGCCTCGCGCCGGCGGGTGAACTCGGCCAGCGACCCGGCGCGCAGGAACGGGTTGGCGGCCAGCTCGTCGGCGATGCTGGTGGGCACGGTGGCCTTGCTCGCCGCGCGCAGCGCGCGGAATTTCTCGCCCTGCGCGCGCAGCGTTGCGTTGTCAGGCTCGACCGACAGCGCGAAAGCGAGGTTCGACAGCGTGTATTCGTGGCCCGAGCAGGCCAGCGTGTCGCCGGGCAGGGCAGCGAGCTTCATCAGGCTGTCGTGCATCTGCTGCATGGTGCCTTCGATCACCCGCCCGCAGCCCAGGGTGAACAGCGTGTCGGCGCACAGCAGCACCTTGGCCGCGGGGAAGTGGAAGGCGATGTGACCCACGGTGTGGCCGGGCGTGTCGATGACGGTGGCCGCGCTGGTGCCGACCATCACGGTGTCGCCGTCCCGCACCGCCTGGTCGAGCTTCGGCAGGCGGTGCGCATCGGCGGCGGCGCCGATCACCTTCGGCTGGTACTTCGCCACCAGCGCCGGCACGCCATCGATGTGGTCGGCGTGGTGATGCGTGATCAGGATCAGGTCAAGCCTGCGCCCGCGCGCGGCCAGCAGCGCCTCGATCGGCGCGGCGTCGGCCGGGTCGCAGATGGCGGTAACCGGGCCATCGGTCAGCAGCCAGGCGAAATTGTCGGACAGCAGGGGGATGGCTTCGCAGGTGAGCGTCATGGCGCAGGATTAGCACCCGGCGCGCGGCGGCTCCACTTCTGGTAAATGACGAAGCCGATGGCCGCGTCGCTTCCCATGCTGCAACGCTTCTATGCCACGCCGCGCGGCGCCGTGGCCGGGCGCGCGGTGCGCGTGGCGCTTCGCGACCTGTGGCCCGACCTGCGGGGCCTGGCCGTGCTGGGGCTGGGCTATGCGCCGCCCTATCTCCGGTTGTGGCGCACCCAGGCGGCGCGCGTGGCCGCCGTGATGCACCCCGAACAGGGCGCGCTGCGCTGGCCGCGCCACGCGCCGGGCGTGGCGGTGCTGGCCGACGAGGTGGCGCTGCCCTTCGCCGATCGCAGCTTCGACCGCGTGCTGCTGGTGCACGCGCTGGAGCACGCGGAAAGCGCGCGGCGCGCGATGCGCGAGGTGTGGCGCGTGCTGGCCGATGGCGGGCGGCTGATCGTGGTGGTGCCGAACCGGCGCGGCATGTGGGCGCATCTGGAGGGCACGCCGTTCGGCCAGGGCCGGCCCTATTCGCCGGGCCAGCTGGATCGGCTGCTGGAACAGCAATTGTTCACCGTGCGCGCGCGCCGCGCGGTGCTGTTCGTGCCGCCCTTCGGCTCGCGCGTGCTGCTGCGCACCGCGCCCGCCTGGAACGCGCTGGGCGGCACGCTGTTCCAGCGCTTCTGCGGCGTGGTCGTGGCCGAGGCCGAGAAGGAAGTGGCCGCGCCGCTGCTGGCGACCGAGGTGGCGCAGCCGCGGCGCAGCGTGGTGGTGGGCGAGACGGTGCGGTGAGGCCCGCGGGCGCCCCCTATCGCAGCGGGATCGCGTACATCAGCCCGCCGCGGGTCCACAGGTCGTTCATGCCGCGCGAGAGGCCGATGGGCGACTCCTTGCCCAGGTTGCGTTCGAACACCTCGCCGTAATTGCCGACCTGCCTGACGATGTTGAACACCCAGCGTTCGTCCACCCCCAGCGCGCGGCCATAGCCCGGCACCACGCCCAGCACGCGCTGGATGGTGGGGTCGGGGCTTTGCAGCATCGTCTCGACATTGGCTTGCGTGATGCCCAGCTCCTCGGCCTCGATCATCGCGATCAGCGCCCATTTCGCGATGTCGAACCACTGCTCGTCGCCCTGGCGCACGAAGGGGCCCAGCGGTTCCTTGCTGATCCGCTCGGGCAGCACCACGTGCTGGTCGGGGTTGGTGATGGCGGACACGCGCAGCGCCGCCAGCTGCGACGCATCGCTGGTCATGGCATCGCAGCGGCCGGCATTGTAGGCGGGCACCATCTCCTCGAACGTGCCCATCACCACGGGGCGCATGGTGATGCGCTCGCGCCGGGCGAAATCGGCCAGGTTCAGTTCGGTGGTTGAGCCTGACGTCACGCACACCGTGGCACCGTCCAGCTGCTTCGCGGCCGTCACGTTCAGGCGCTTCGGCACGATGAAGCCCTGCCCGTCGTAGAAATTCACCCCCGCCATGTTGAAGCCCAGCGCGGTATCGCGGGTGAGGGTCTGGGTGACGTTGCGGGCAAGGATGTCCACCTCGCCCGATTGCAGCGCCACGAAACGGGTTTGATGCGTGGTGCCGACGAAGCGCACCTTGGCCGCATCGCCGAACACGGCGGCGGCGATGGCGCGGCAGTAATCGGCATCCAGGCCGCGATAGTTGCCCTGGCTGTCGGGGGCCGAGAAGCCGGCCACGCCGCTATTGACCCGGCAGATAATGTGCCCGCGCGCGCGGATGGCGTCCAGCGTGGCGCCGGCATTCGCGGCAAGCGGCAGCAACAGGGCGGCTGCAGCAAGCATGGTGCGCATGAGAAGTCTCCCGTCGGTTCGTTGCACCGACGGTAGCGCGGGCCCTATCTGCGCGACAGCAGGAAAAGCCCCTGCTCGGCGAACAGGTTGGCGAGCCTGGCGTTGCGCCGCCAGGGCGAGCGCCGCCCGGCCTGGTCCACGCCCAGCCAGCGTTCCACGCGATAGCCCGCTTCGTCGCACAGCGCGAAGAAGTCGCTGATCGTGCACAGGTGGATGTTGGGCGTGTCGTACCACGCGCGGTCCAGCGTGGCCGTGCGCGGCATGCGGCCGGACAGCAGCAGCTGCGCGCGCACCTGCCAGTGGCCGAAATTGGGGAAGCTCACGATCGCCTGGCGGCCGATGCGCAGCATCTGCGCCAGCACGTCGCGCGGCCGTTCCGTGGCCTGCAGCGTACGGCTCAGCACCACCGTGTCGAACGCGTCGTCCGGATAGAATGCCAGGTCCATGTCCGCGTCGGCCTGGATCACCGGCAGGCCGGACGCGACGGCGCGCGAGACTTCGTCCATGTCGATCTCGATGCCGCGGCCATCCACGCCCTTTTCGTGCACCAGGAAATCCAGCAGCGCGCCATCGCCGCAGCCGATATCCAGCACCCGCGTGCCGGGCGCGATCATGTCGGCAATCAGCTTCAGGTCCAGGCGATCCGAAAGCGGCCGGCCGCGGGCAGTAACGTCAAGCATCAGCGCCGCGTCCAGGCGCCGCCCAGGAAGCCGGTCAAGGTCGCGTGGAAGGCAGGCTCGTCCAGCAGGAAGGCATCGTGGCCCTTGTCGGACGCGATCTCGACGAAGCTCACGTTCGCCGCGGCGGCATTGAGCGCGCGGAGAATCTCGCGCGAGTGCACGGTGGGGAACAGCCAGTCGCTGGTGAAGCTGACCACGCAGAATTTCACGCGGCTGCCCAGGAACGCCTGGCCCAGCACCCCGCCATGCGGCGCCGCCAGGTCGAACGCATCCATCGCGCGGGTGATCGCGACATAGCTGTTGGCATCGAAGCGCTGCACGAAGCTGCTGCCCTGGTGGCGCAGGTAGCTCTCCACCTGGAACATCTCCTCGGCCGCGCCTTCCTGCCGGCGGCGGCCGAATTTCCGGGTCAGCGCGTCCGCCGAAAGATAGGTGATGTGCGCCCCCATGCGCGCCACCGCCAGGCCGCGTGCCGGCACCACGCCATGCGCGGCATATTGGCCCGCGTGGAAATCGGGGTCGCTGAAGATCGCCTGGCGGCCCACCTCGTTGAAGGCGATGTTCTGCGCGCTGTGATAGGCGGCAGTGGCGACCGGCACCGCGGCCACCACGCGGTCGGGGTAGGTGGCGGCCCATTCCAGTACCTGCATGCCGCCCATGCTGCCGCCGATCACGGCAAACAGTTTTTCGATTCCCAGGCTGTGCACTAGCAGCGCCTGGGCGCGCACCATGTCCCTGATCGTCACTGCCGGAAACTCCAGGCCCCAGGGCCGGCCGGTGGCAGGGTTCGTGTCGGTCGGGCCGGAGGACCCCATGCAGCCGCCCAGCACGTTGGCGCAGATCACGAAGAACTTTTCCGTATCGATCACCAGGCCAGGGCCGACCAGCGCGTCCCACCAGCCGGGCTTCTCGGTCAGCGGATGCACCTCGGCCACATACTGGTCGCCGGTCAGCGCGTGGCAGACCAGCACGGCGTTGTCGCGCGCGGGCGAAAGCGTGCCGTAGGTGCGATAGGCCACGCGCAGCGGCGCCAGCCGCACGCCGCAATCCAGCACCAGCCCGTCCGCAAACGTTTCGGCCTGGTGCAGGATGGAAGGGGCAATGGCGAGCGGGGCGTTCACCGGGCTTCCTTTACGCCCGCCGGGCCATCGCGGGCAACGCGGCTTCCCCCACCGCCGGTTGCGGTGTATCCCCGCGCGGCCCATGCACACGCCCGCGCCCGACCTGCCGCCTGACGCTGATCTCCCCCAGTTGCGCGGGGAAATCGACCGGATCGACGACGCGCTGCACGACCTGCTGATGCGCCGCGCCGCGGTGGTGCGCCGGCTGACCGAAAGCCGCGCCAAGGGAACTGGCGCCGCGCTGCGCCCGGGGCGCGAGGCGCTGATCCTGCGCCGCCTGCTGGGCCGCCACCAGGGCGACCTGCCGCGGTCGGGCGTGGTGCGCATCTGGCGGGCCATCATCAACGCGCACACCGCCATGCAGGGGCCGTTCGCGGTGGCCGTGTTCAACACCGCCCCCGGCAGCGGCTATGTGGCGCTGGCACGCGAGCATTTCGGCGCGGTCACGCCGGTGCGCTCGATGAACTCGCCGGCCCAGGTGCTGGGTGCCGTTTCGGAAGCCGACGCCGCCGTGGGCGTGCTGCCCATGCCGGGCGAGGACGCCGACGCCGCCTGGTGGACCGCGCTGCTGGCGCGCGATGCGCCGCGGCTGTGGGCGGTGGCGCGGCTGCCGTTCTGGGCGCCGCGGGTGGAAGGGGCACCCCGCATCGAAGGCCTGGTGGTGGGCGCCATCCCGCCCGAGGCCACCGGCGCCGACCGTTCGCTGATCGCCTTCGAGGTCGAGGGCGAGGTTGCGCGCACCCGCATCTCGGCCGCGTTGACCGGCGTTGGCCTGCCGCCCAGCGCCATGCTGGTCTGCCGCCGCCAGGGCCTGCCCAGCGCCGTGCTGGTCGAGATCGACGGCTTCGTGCCGGAAACCGACGCGCGGCTTGCGCCACTTGCGCAGGCCGGCGCCGAAACCCCGGTTCTGGCCGGCGCCTATGCCATCCCGATCGACGAGGCCTGAGGCATGACCGGACCCGCGCCCCGCCCCAGCATCCTGGACATCGAGCCCTATGTGGCCGGCGAGTCGAAGCTGGCCGGCATCAACCGCGTGATCAAGCTCAGTTCCAACGAAGGCGCCTTCGGCCCGCCGCCAGGTGCCATCGCCGCGCACCAAGCGGCGGCGAGGGAAATCCACCGCTACCCGGATGGCAGTGCGGCCGACCTGCGCCGCGCCATCGGCCGCACGTTCAGCCTTGACCCCGCGCGCATCGTGTGCGGCGCGGGGTCGGACGAGCTGATCGGCCTGCTGGCCCAGATCTTTGGCGGCCCCGGCACCGAAACGCTGATCACCGAGCACGCCTTCGCGATGTACGCGATCTACGCGAAATTCGTTGGCTCCACGGTGGTGAAGGTGCGCGAACGCGGCCGCACCGCCGACGTCGATGCGCTACTGGCCGGCGTGTCGCCCCGCACCTCCATCGTGTTCCTGGCCAACCCCAACAACCCCACCGGCACCGTGCTGCCGAAATCCGACGTGCACCGGTTGCGCCGCGGCCTGCCGGACAACGTGCTGCTGGTGCTGGATGGCGCCTACGCCGAATACATGACGCGGCCCGATTATTCGGTGGGCAACGAGCTGGTGGACGCGGCCGACAACACCGTGGTCACCCGCACCTTCAGCAAGATTTTTGGCATGGGCGGGGCCCGCCTGGGCTGGGCCTATGCGCCGCCCCGCATCGTGGACCTGCTGAACCGCGTGCGCTCGCCCTTCAACACGGGGCTGGCGGCGCAGGCCGCCGGCATCGCCGCGCTGGCCGAGCCGGGCTGGATCGCGAAGAACGTCGCGCACAATCTGGCCGAGCGCGCCCGCGTGACCGAAAAACTGCGCGCCGCCGGCATCGACGTGCCGGACACCGAGGGCAACTTCATCCTGCCCGATTTCGGCACCACGTCCCGCGCCGACGCGGCCGATGCGTTCCTGAAGTCGCGCGGGCTGATCACCCGCCGCATGGGCGGCTACGGCCTGCCCGGGTGCCTGCGCATCACCATCGCCGCGACGGAGGAGAACGACCTGCTGGTCGAGGCGCTGGAAGCGTTCCAGGCGACGCACCGCGTCGATGCCTGAGCCGCTGTTCCGGCGCGTCGCGCTGATCGGCTTCGGCCTGATCGGCAGTTCCATCGCGCGTGCCTGCCGGGCGCGGGGCGACATGGCCGGCAGCATCGTGGCCAGCGCCCGCTCGGCCGAAACGCTTGCCACCGTGCAGCGCCTGGGCCTTGCCGACGTGATCGAGCCCGATCCGGCGCGCGCCGTGCAGGGCGCCGACCTGGTGATCCTGTGCACGCCCGTGGGCGTGCTGGGCAGCATTGCGGAACGCATCGCGCCGCACCTGAAGGCGGGCGCGATCCTGTCCGACGTCGGCAGCACCAAGGGCAGCGTGATCCGCGACATCGGCCCACACGTGCCGCCAGGCGTGCATTTCGTGCCGGCGCACCCGATGGCGGGCACGGAATTCTCCGGCCCCGAGGCTGGCTTCGCCGAGCTGTTCCAGGGCCGCTGGGTGCTGTTCACGCCGCTGCCGGCAACCGATGCGGGGGTGCTCGATCGGCTCGAAAGGTTCTGGCGGGGCATGGGCGCGATGACCGCGCGCATGGACCCCGGCCACCACGACCGCGTGTGTGCCATCGTGTCTCACCTGCCGCACCTGATCGCCTTCACCATCTGCAACACCGCCGACCACCTGGAGCAGGAAACCAAGGAGGAGGTGCTGGATTTCTCCGCCGCCGGCTTCCGCGACTTCACCCGGATCGCCGCCAGCGACCCGGACATGTGGCGCGACGTGTTCCTGAACAATCGCGAAGCCCTGCTGGAGATGCTGGCCCGCTTCACCGAGGACGTACAGGCCATGGCGCGCGCCGTGCGCTGGGGCGACGGCAGCTACATCGAGGACAGCATCGCGCGCGGGCGGAAGATCAGGCGGGCGTTGATCGAGAAGAAGCAGGCATAGGCGGGCGGGGCGCGCCGGGCGGACGGCGAAGCGCCCCTCACCCTGTCCCTCTCCCAAGGGAGAGGGAACACATGGAACCATCCGCCGTACGGTCCCCTCTCCCTCGGGAGAGGGACAGAGGCGTGAGGGGCGCTCGGCCGCAGCCCCGCCTACGCACCCCCACCGCCAGCACCCCCACCATCCGCGCCAGCGCCGCCGTGATCAGCGTGGCCATGCCCGGGTCCAGCCCATCGGCGCTGATCTCCACCATCACCTGCGCGCCGTGCCGGCGCAGCACGAAGCGGCCGGGCAACAGGCCGCGCTTGGCGAAGGGTTCCAGCAGGCGGGTGGGAAGGCCCGGATCAGCCTCGACGGTCAGGCGCAGATCGAGGCGGTCTTCGGCAACGTCGTGCAGCGCGTGCATCGGATCATCCTTCGGCAAGGGGGGCAGGGATCGCTGAACCCGGCCGCCGTGGCGGCCGGGCGGCGAATGCGCCCCTTACGGATGATCGCGAAGCTCACGAAATAATCTTGCGCGGCCGGTCTGGTTGGGTCAAGGCGGCCAATCCACCCGCGGCAGGCGCACCAGCGTGATCCGGCCGGCCGACAGCGTGCGGTCCTGCAGCGTCAGCGCCAGTTCCACCACCGGCGGCCCGCCCTCCGGCGGGCTACGGCTCATCAGCAGCAGCAGCGGGCGGGCAGTGGCGGCGGCGTTGCGCGGCACCAGGCCGCGCGCGGTCAGCAGGTCGAGTGTTTGCGCCACGCCGCCCACCCGCGTGGCCGCCTGGCCCATCGGCTGCAACGCCGGGTCCAGCGCCAGCGTGGCGGTGCCGGTCAGCGCCAGCGGGCCCCAGCGCAGGTCAACCCGCGACAGTTCCACCCAGCCATTGGCGTCGCGCCAGGTGGCCAGGCGCGCCGGCAGCGGGCCTGCGGCGGGCAGCGCGCCGACCAGTTGGAGCTCGATGCTGGCACTGGCGATCACCTCGCCCAACGGCGCGCCGGAATCCGGCGGCAGCATCAGGTTCTCCAGCGTCAGCGCCGCCAGCGCGCTGGGCTCGTCCGGCACGCCGGGCCAGCGCCGCTCGGCGCGCAGATCGACCGCGGTCGCGCTGAGCTGGCCCAGGCTGGTATCGAGCCGCGGGCCGCGCAGCGCCACCTGGATCGCGCTTTGCGCGCTGCCCGGGCTGAACGGCATGGTGGCGCGGGCCAGGTCGGCCGTGCCGCGGGCGAAGAAAACCTCGCCGCCGGCGGCGGTCGCGTTCAGCGCGAACGGGCCGGTCAGCACCAGCGCCAGCGCGGTCGGCTGCAGCAGGGCCAGTTCCAGATCGAGCGCCATGGCCTGCACATCCCAGCGCGTGCCGCCATCCACGCCTGCCACCGCCACTGCCGGCAGTTTCACGCGCGCATGCAGCGGCCAGCCGCCGCGCTCGGGCGGCCCGTGCGCCACGCTGCCGCCGGCGCTGCGCCGCGCCTCGGCCCAGCGCATGGCGCCATCTTCCAGCGCCACCACGGCGCGCCACCACAGCGCGCCGTGCAGCCCGGCGGCCAGCGCCAGCACGGCCAGTGCGATGAAGCCGATCCGTCTTGTCCTCACGTCAATGCCGCCATGTGCCGTTCCGCCACGAAGTGTTCCCCCGGATACCTTCATCCCGCCGCAACCTGTGGGTATTAACCTGTCGTGGGACTGCCCTCGAGTAACGAAACGCGATGCAACCGCTGCACGACGACCCGCCACAAGGGGATTTCTGGGTCTTCGCCTATGGCTCGCTGATTTGGAAGCCGGGCTTCCACTTCACCGATCGGGTTCCGGCCCGCCTGCGCGGCTATCACCGTCGCTTCTGCATCGTCAGCACCCGCTATCGCGGCACGCCGGAAGCGCCGGGCCTGGTGCTGGGGCTGGACCGCGGCGGCAGTTGCCATGGCCTGGCCTATCGCGTGCCGGCCGAGGCCGCTTCGGAAACCATCGCCTATCTCGATGCGCGCGAGATCCCCGATCCGGTATATCGGCGGCGCATGCTGCCGGTGCGCCTGGCCTGCGGCACCGCGGCGACCGCGCTGACCTATGTCGCGCGGCGCGACTGGCCGGGCTATTGCCGGGTGGCGCCCAGCCAGGCCGCGGCGATGATCGCGCGCGGCGCCGGCGCCATGGGAACCAATCGCGACTACCTGACGAACACGCTGGAAGGGTTGCGCGGCGTCGGCCTGGCCGACCCTGTGCTGGCCCGCTTGGTGGCGCTGCTTCCTGCCGGCTGAGCGGTTGAAAGGTCCTGCCCGGCACGCTCCATCCACAGGGAAAGTGTCTCGCGCCATGCGTGCAAAGCCTTGCGGAGACACACCTTCGCCTTTTGCGCGACAAGCCAGCGCAGTACTCGCGTCGCAAAATAATTGCCGAGACAGTTCAAATACTTACCTGGTCGCCGGCGCCATCCAGGTCGGCCGCTTGCGCCCGAAAATCAGCAATCCAGCCTATGCCGGCCTCACGGAAGCGTGTCATGCCAGACACTTGGGGGGGCCAGTTGGCGCCACCCCGCAAATGTCACACTTGGCTTTCCCCAGACTTGTCCACAGGGTTGGGCTGGTCCAGGGCGGTTTCGATCCGCGCGCGCAGCAGCGCCAGGAACGCGTCGCGGCCAAGCCCCGGCGGGATCGGGGGTGCCAACGCCACGGTGATCACGCCGGGCCGCTTCACGAAGGCCCGACGGCCCCAGAATTTCCCGGAATCGGTGCCCACCGGAAGCACCCCCAGCTTCGCCCGCCCGTACAGCGCGGCGATGCCGGGCTGATAGGGCGCGTGCTGGCCAGGTGCTACGCGCGTGCCTTCGGGGAAGATCACCACCTGGCGGCCGGCGGCCAGCGCCGCCTGGCCGTCCTGCAGCAGGCCGCGCATCGCCTGGGCGCCGGCGGCGCGATCCACCGCGATCATGCCGGCGCGGCGCGCGTACCAGCCATACAGTGGAATCCACAGCAGCTCGCGCTTCAGCACATAGGCACAATCCGGCAGCAGCGCCAGCCAGACGACGGTGTCGAAGGCCGACTGGTGCTGGGCCGCGATCAGGCTGGCACCCGCGCGCGGCAGGTGCCGGGCGCCGGTGATCCGGAAGCGCAAGCCCACGATCACGCCCAGCAGCCACAGCACGATCCGCGCCCACACCCGCAGCAGCGCCACGCTGGCCCCGCGTGGCAGCAGCAGCACCGGCAGGCTGGCAAGGCCCAGGCCGATCGTCAGCCCGAAGAAGGCCAGGTTGAACAGCAGCGCGCGCAGCACCGGGATCATGCCGCGGCCGCCTCGCGCGCGGGCGCCAGGCGGCTCAGGCCCGAGGCGGCGCCCAGGTATTTCAGGTACTCCACGACCATGATGCGCAGCGTCGCCGCCTCGCGCCACCAGGTGCCGTCGGCGAAGCGGCCGGTGGCCACGGGCTGCGGCACCAGGACGTGGCCCGGTGCCGCGCGGGAGATTTCCAGCAGCGCGCGCCGCATGTGGTAGCCGGCGGTCACCACGCGCACGCTATCGATGCCGCCCGCATCCGCCCAGGCCGCGATCTCGATGGCGTTGCCGCGCGTGCTGCGGGCCCAGCGGCCCAGCGTGATGCGCTGGGCATCATTGCCGGCATCGGTGCCTTCGGGCAGGCGAAGAATCTCGTTCAGCGTGGTGTCTTGGTACACCCCGGTGATCAGCAGCATGCGGCCATGGCCCTCGCGCAGCAGCGCCAGCGCGGTCTCGATGCGGCCGGCGCCGCCGGTCAGCACCGCGATGCCGTCGGCCGGCGCCGGGGCCTCCGCCGGCTGCGGCACGGTGGCGGCGAACCAGGCGAAGCCGGCGGCAAGGGCACAGGCCGGCAGCCCGATGGCGAGCCGCCAGCGCATCACAGCCGCCGCAGCCAGCGCCGCACGCTGATCGCAGCCGAAAGCCGCGCCAGCAGCAGCGCCACGGGCGGCAGCAGCAGCGGCGGCAGCCAGTGCGCGGGCGGCAGCGCCCAGGCGGCCTGCGCGCCGGCAAGCGGTGCCGCCAGCCAGGCGAATCCCGCCAGCACCGGCAGCGCCAGCAGCGCGCCGCCCAGCGCGCCCAGCAGCGCAAGCCGCCCGGCGCGGCGCGCAAAGTGCCGCGCCAGATAGGCATCGGACGCGCCCATATGGTGCAGCAGGCGCAATGCCTCGGCGTGCGCGGCCAGGGCGGCGCGCGTGGCCATCACCACCGCGGCGATCGCGGCCACGCCCACCAGCAGGGTCACAGCCCCGGCCAGCCACACCAGCGCCTGGGCGAATTCCAGCAGCCGTGCCACCTGCGCATCCGGCGGCTCGGCGGCGGCCCCCGGGGCGGCGCGGGCCAGCATGGCGGACAGCGCCGCCGGCGCCGGGCCGGGCGGCGCAAGCGTTGCCTCGATCATCGCCGGCAGCGCCAACTGGCCGGTCTGGTCGCCCAGCCACGGGCGCAGCAGGGCCCGCATGCGCGCTTCCGGCAAGGCCGCGGCGCGGGCCACGCCAGGCAGGGCGCGCAGCCCCTGCAGCACCGCATCCAGCCGCGACCCGCCCAGCGGCGACGCCCCGGCCGGGTCCGGCACCTGCACCAGCAGCAGCCCGCCGGCCGCCTGCTGCCAATTCCGCGCCTGGTTCAGCACCGACGCACCGCCCGCCAACGCCAGCGTCGCCAGCAGCACCATCACGCCGACCACCGCGATCGCCAGCCGGTCGGTGCGCGCGCGGGAAAGGCCCAGCGGGTCGGCACTCTGCCTAGCCATGCGCGACCAGCCGGCCGGCTTCCAGCCGCAGCGCGGGCGCCGGTTTCACGCGCGGCAGACGGGTGCTGTGGGTGGCCACGACCACGGTGGTGCCCAGCGCGTTCATCTCGGTGAACAGGTGCATCAGGCGGTCGGCGGCGGCGGCATCCAGGTTGCCGGTGGGCTCGTCGGCCAGCAGCAGTTTCGGCCCCGCGATCACGGCGCGCGCCACCGCCACGCGCTGCTGTTCGCCGCCGGACAGCTCGGTGGGCCAGGCGTGCAACCGGTCGGCCAGGCCCACCCAGCGCAGGATTTCCGTGACGTCGGGCGCAATCCGATCCTCGGCCCGGCCGGCCAGGCGCAGCGGGAGTGCCACGTTGTCGAAGGCGGACAGGCGCGGCAGCAGGCGGAAATCCTGATAGACGAAGCCGATCTGCCGGCGCAGCGCCGGCATTTTTGCGCGCGCCAGGCGGGCCGGGTCGTGGCCGAGAATCTCGATGCGCCCGGCGGTCGGGCGCGCGGCCAGGTGCATCAGCCGCAGCAGGCTGGTCTTGCCGGCGCCCGATGGCCCCAGCAGCCAGTGGAAGCTGGCCGGCGGCAATTCGAAGCTGATGCCCTGCAGGATCGCGCCTCCGGCCGCCCCCGGGCGGCCGGGGCCGACGCTGAGGGCAACTCGGTCGAATCGAACCACGAGCGGACGCTGGCATGCGGCGCGGGCCGCAGTCCATCATGCCGCTTCGCGCCGGCGGGGCCGGGTTCTATAAGGGTGTGCCCGCCCCGTTGCCGGATCGACTCCACCGCATGCGCCTGTCCTGTCCCGAATGCGACGCCGGCTACGAGCTGCCGGAAACCATGTTCCTGACCGGCCCGCGCATGGTGCGGTGCGTGCGCTGTTCGCATGCCTGGCTGGCCGGCAAGGTCGAGGCCTCGGCCGTGCCGGAAGCACCGCCGGCGCAAGCCGACCCGGCGCCGGCCGGGACGGAGGCCGAGGCCGAGGCGGAAGCAGGGCCCGCGCGCCGGCAAAGCCCGCTGCGCCGCCGCGCGGCCACGCCGGCGCCGCAGGAAGCCGCCCCCATCGCGCCGTTCGACATGGGGCTTGATCCACCGACCCGCCCGCGTACCGGCATGTGGGTGCTGGCCGGCTGGGTGTTCACCTTCGTGTTCCTGGGGGCCGCCGGCACGGGCTGCTGGCTGTACCAGGACGACATCATCCAGGCCTGGCCCGCCAGCGCCCGGCTTTACGAGGTCCTGGGCGCCCGGCAATCGGGTTAGCAGCCATTGCTATGGCGGTTTTTGCTCCGGGCCGGAGTTGGTTGGCTGTGGTTGCCGGACCTGTACGCCCCCGACCCGGAACCCGAACCACGCCGCATGGTGGCATGCCGATGATCGAGCGCCTGTTGGCGGGCTGGGCGGTGGCGGCCGCGAGACCGATCCACCAGGCCGCTTGGCAGTCCCAACCAACGCCGCCGGAAACCGTCGCCCAGATCGAGGCCAGCGCCGACCGGGCCCCTCCATCGCACGCGAGCTTGGCCTTGCGGGATCGACTGTCGGGCTGGCTTTGCGCCGAAGCGGCCTCAGCCGCCTCAAGGCCTTGGACCCCCGCGACACGCGTTCGGAGATGCGGCCGGACCTGGAGGTCGGCGGCTCATCGACTCCAGCGAGAGATCGCTGGCAAGCTCATCGGCCGTACAGGAGCTTGCCCAAGAATGATCATCGACTCGCAGGTCCACGCATACGAAGCGAATACGCCAAGGCGGCCCTGGCACACCGTGCCGAACTGGCCGGCGCACGTCACCGGTGACGAGATGGTGGCGGCGATGGACCAGGTCGGCGTCGATGGCGCCATCCTCGTCTCGCCGTTTTCGATGTACCGCTATGACGCGAGCTATGCCGCGGAGGTCCAGAAGGCGCATCCCGGCCGGTTTGGCATCGTGAAGCCCGTTGATCCGGACGATCCTGGGGTGGCCGAGATCATCGCCGACTGGAAGCGGACCCCCGGCACGGTCGGCATCCGCATCATGCTGCCCAGGGAGTCGGGCCGCGATGCCGGCGATCCCGGCATTGGCCGTATCCTGCGCGCGGCGGTGCGCCACGACCTTCCCGTCAACCTGCTCTGCTGGGACAATCTCGACGTCGGTGCTGCCATCATCGACAATCATCCTGATGCGCGCTTCGTCATCGACCACCTGGGCCTGCAGCAGCCAAGCGCGCCGCCGGCGCCGCCGCAGCCTTGGGCGGCGCTGCCGAAGGTGCTGGCGCTGGCCAGGCGGCCGAATGCGCTGATCAAGGTCAGCGGCGGCTGCACATTGTCGCGCGAGCCCTACCCCTTCAACGACATCTGGCCCCCGCTGGCCCGCGTCTTCGATGCCTGGGGCTTCGATCGCTGCCTGTGGGGCACGGACTGGACGCGCGCCTTCGCCGTCGTGAACTACGAGCAGTCCGTCGAGCCGTTCCGCATCACGGACCGGCTCAGTGACTCGGAACGGGCGATGCTCATGGGCGGCGCCTGCGCCAAGGCCTATGGCTGGGCGCCGGTTTAGGCGCTGTCGATCACCTGGCGGCAGCTCGCCGGCTTCGACTTCCGCGATCGCAACTCCAGCGGCGAGAGGTTGGCTTCGCTGCGGCAGGCGGACGAGTCCGTGGCCAGTCCGACGGCATCCTGGTTGCGGTCCCCGACATCGTACTGCGCCGGCCGGTGCTGCGGGAGCACAAGGTGCTCGGCAGAAGTCCTGCACCACCCGGCAAAGCGGGCCACCCTTCCCTTGAGCCGCGTGACCTGCATGATCGCAAAAATCACATGGCCTAATCGCATCCAGAGGCGGCGTAGGCTCCGCCCGTGTTCAACACGCTGGAGGATGAGGCGATGCTGTACGTAGGCCTGGACGTATCGCAGAAGGAAACGGAGATCTGCGTTCTTG
>JAESGU010000105.1_pt1 | contig 51358 bp, 43 predicted proteins | sample 9266271 | NCBI WGS metagenome assembly JAESGU01 (sample SAMN15740544, study PRJNA653495) | algae metagenome | isolation source: Scytonematopsis contorta HA4267-MV1 and co-occurring heterotrophs from mud... | place: USA: Palolo Valley Trail, Honolulu, Hawaii | collected 2009-07-25
ATTTTGTCTTGCTCAGGAGTGAGAAATACCCTTAAACGAGCGCCCATATTTCAGTCACCTCGGCAGATACATTCTACGTATTTATTTATCTTTACATAGTTTGGTTTTTTCGCGCCGACTTACTTAGGTGGGAAGGTTTTCTTGAGTTTACCAGTTTTAATATCCCAGAGTTTAATAGTTTTATCCCAACTTCCGGAGGCTAAAATTTGACCATTTGGGCTAAAGCTGACACTAAAAACTTTTTGTTTATGTCCCGTTAAAGGCTTAATTATTTTGTAGTTATTCATATCCCAGAGTTGAATATTTTTGTCCCAACCCGCTGAAGCTAAAACTTTACCATCGTGGCTAAACTCTATGTTATTTACCCTCTGTTTATTATGTCCACTAAGTATTGTTTTTCTTTTACCATTTTCTTTCCATTCAATAAGCGTACCATCCAAATTCCAAAACTTAATAGACCCATCATCACTAGCAGAAGCAATTATATTACCAGATGGATTAAATCTCACACTACGTATTTGTGATTGCCCTGATTCCCAACGGTTATTTTCTTGTGCCCAATAAAGTGCTTGCTGCAAAGCATTCATTACTTGAGTTTTGGTTTCGCTTTGTATGCTAATTGGCAATCGAGCCATAAATTTAAGCTTTTTCTCAGCTTTAATTCCATCAATTAATGCATCAAGTTGACGGTTTGAGGCAAAAAGAGATTCACTCGACGAAGCTAAAGTTCTAATTTCTGCATCCTGTGTTCTAATCCACTGGTTCAAAGCAACACCTGATATAAATAAAATTGCTAATGTAAAGCCACCTCGCCACAACCATACCTCTCGTTCTCTTCGCTTAACGCTTTGCTTAACAAATTCGGCTTCGACTTCGTTCAACCAACTTTTATCTGTAGATTTGATATTCTGTAAAACATCTAAATAAGGGTCATTATGCCATAAATAACTTCTGTTTTGTTTACTCTTCCACTCAGAAGCTGCTGGAGTTAAACGGCGTTGCAATCCCAGGTTTTTCTCGTCTTGCACCCAATCTTTCAACCTTTGCCATCCCTGCACCAAAGCATCATGAGCTGGTTCTACAAAGGGTTTATTGTCGCTATCTGTTCCGTTAACCAACAAGTGAACAGAGGAAAACTGTTTTATTACCTTCAGCACCTGTGGCTGAATTTTTTCGGGATATCCCAACTCCTCTAAATGTACTCTTCGCCTTGCTAATTCTCCACTACCCAGCGCAACCATCCGTAACATTACATTTTTCACGATTTGCTCGTAGGTCGCATCAAGTTGTACTAACTTGCAATATTCTTCGTCTGCGCGTCCGGTTAACGATTGAATTACCCCACCAATTTCTTTATAATCTTCAAGAGTAATTGCACGGTCAATTGTTTTACCCCCAATCGAAGCTTCCCGTTGACGTGCTAAATACTTCAAATACAATTCGCTCAAGGCAAATGACAGCAACGGCAAAGCACCAGGCATACCCGCTACCTCGTCTATTAATAATTCTACCAAGTCATGGGGGTCAAAATACATTACCCTTGTTTCTGCTGGCTTTTCAATTGCCTCCCGCAGTTCAGAGCGTGTCATCGCTGGTACAATAAATCGTCCAGTTTGCCAATTACTATTAAAAATCGTTTTACCAAAACGCTGCGTTGCGGTAATAAACTTTAAACCAGCTTCCCTTAATTGCGGTTCAAAATCAGAGCGTAACGTTATCTTATAGATGCTGAGCATAATGATTATGCAGTATTTTTAAATTAATATGATTGTTTTCTTCCTATACAAAAATTTTTGAAATTTATCTATCTTTAGATAGAATTTTGTAAAGGGTAGTGAAAATCCTTATGCTTATCCTTTGGAGAATTTGCGTAAGCGTTTAAAAGCTGGAAAGTATCAAGTTGAGTGTGAAAAAAGCTATGAGTTTGTGGATGTTCGCAGGTTAATTGATGATGTGAATTTGTCTGTTGAGCGGGATTATCGAGAAGCTCAGACAAGAGATACATCGTTAAAACAGGAATTAGAAAGAGAGAAAAATAAGTCTTTGAATGTAAGTCCAATTACTAAAAATATTCGGAGTTTATGTTCCGGTAATTGAATGGATGGGGAAATTAGCTTCTTCAGCAGGATTTAAATCTTTTGAGTTTGAAAAAATACGCAACCGAAATGTAAAATGGAAAAACCGAAAACATGATGTTCCTTTATGTGAAGGTTTTTTATGGGTGTACGGATAAGTTAAATATCAAAAAATGGCAGAGTCATTTTCTCATAAATGGGGTCAAATTGTCGGAAATCTTATCCAAGAATTTGTGGTTGAGATATTTCAACAATTTGCTAGCGAACATGGTTTATATTTAGACTACCAAAGAAAACGTAAAGCACGAAAGAGTAAAAAAGTTTCTTGGCAAGATAGATATGGAAATTTTCATGACCTAGACTACTTTGTGTGACAGACCCAAACCTAAGCGTACCTAGTATTTATAATTTGTCACAACAAAAAAAGGACGTGATGTAGTTATTACACGTGCGTAAGTTAAAGCGACGCCAAATATCATACGATTAATCATTAAATTATATATATGAATTACAGCACTTTGCGGGTAAATTAAGTATACAAAAAAATATCAAATCTCTTGTGGGGTGGGCATCCTTGCCCGCCCGTTTATACCCTGCTCATCTAAAATCTATTGTATGAAACCAAAAACCAAATGAATATTATTTTATATTAATCAATTCAATTTAAATTTAGAACGCACCCCGACCGACCCATTAGCAATTAACCATTAGCAATCAATAACCCTAAACCGGAGCAAAAGCACCAGGAGGTATCGGCACCAATCTTGGAGTAGACAAACAAATTCCCTGTCTGTACCAAGCTCCATCAGCTTCAAAAGCTTCAAACTGGGTAGTCAAAACAGCCCAAGATTGCTCATTCAACCCCGCAGAGTAAGTCCAAGTGAATTGCCTATCGATTTGTAACTTTCGTTCCAATTCTGCCAAATCAGACGGTAACCAAAATCGAGTCATTACTCTTTGCGTCGCAACCTCTGGGGGTGTATCCAACATATCAGCCATTGGCTGATTCACAATAATTTGTTTGCGGTTATCCTGCCTAACTATACTAATAGGTCGCTCGTGTTCCGCAGCAGCAACCATTCGTCGCAGTAATTCCACGGGTACTTCTAGCTGGCTACAAAAAACATTACCCCCTGATTTCAAAATCCGTTCGGCAGTTTCCGATTTTATCGGTGCTCCCTGGGATGCCATCCACCCGAAAAACTCAATTGGTCTTTTGCAGCCTTTCCACCCTATACGTACTTTCCCGTTGACTTTTGCAGCAGTTTCACTCAGTGCCTCTCCGTAGATTTGGGCAAGGTGAGTAGCATCTCGCTTCGTCGGAGCAAGGATAGAAATCCCTTCATAAGAGATTTTGTAGTTCCATCCCGGCAGGTTTAGGGTTTTAAGAATACTCGCACTCACCTTCTTTTATACCTCCAGACTCTTTATATAGTTTTACACTATTAAAATCATTTTCCACGGAAATTTTGAAAGTTTGCTGCCAAATCATTTTTCTTTCCTCCTCTGGGATGGCTAACGTAGATGTAATAATGGCGAAGTCTCCCGGTGTCGGCAATACTTCTCCTTTGGCAATAGCCTGTAAGTTTTTAACCCCGCAGTGTTTCAGTTTTGTCATGTTGACTCTAACCACATCGGCTACCGTTTTGGGAGCAGCCTCCTCACCCAAGGAGAAGTCTGGACCGCCTTTTTTGGTCACCCATTCATAAAGCATTTCTTCTAGTGCGTCGCTTTGGGACAACCCAATATGAGCACAAATACTCTTGAATGAGCGAGCTAGTTCTACTGGGACGTAGCCGCTCACCTGCTTATAGTCTTCAGAACGTCTTCTATCAGTCATTTTTTGAACCGTTCTATATCACGCTTTTTCCTATTCTCTCTCATGACAACTAAAAATGATGGCATTTTGTGCCGCTATTTTTAAATGACATATTGACATTAAAAAATGACACAGGATAGTATAAGGAAGTGAAGCAATAAAAACTTGAAGACAGAGGAAAGGCAGCACACCCTAGTAACTAGTCTCTGACACTGATGACTAGCCAATAACTTAAATTGAGGAATTCGAGGAAAGAATCCTCCTGTCTAACCAGTATATATTATTGCTTTCACTTCAGCAATACCATCCAAAAATTAGTAATCTACGTAATTCGGTGACTGAGGAATCGCGGAGGAGTCGTTGATTTGCTTTAATTCTATGGGATTGCCAAAAATTTCCGATTACCGATTTGGTTAAAAGCATGACACAGTTAACCTTTGAGCAATTCATCCACCCGTTATCAGAATTCCCTAAAGTGGTGAGTTTAAACGGAGATGAAGACCCCATGTTTGATTTTTACACAATGGCTGGGGTAATTCTGTATACCGCATGTGCCAATGACAACTATCAAGCAAGTGAGCATATACTGACAACATCGGCGATTAACGCAGGAATGCTAGATGTTGAATTATTATTTGAGCAGTGTAAAAAAGGAGACAGAGCGGCAATTTTACAAATGATAAGCTTGATTGCTTCTGGGATGGAAACGAATTTGTCTGACAATAACTGACTAGCAACGGATACAGACGAATGTAACGGATGACTTGTTCGTAGGTTGGGTTGTTCGCGCAGCGTGCCGCTTCGGCATGGCTTTGGGAAACCCAACATATTATTAAAAGCAAACGAGAAAATTGTTATTAATAAGCAGATAAAATCAAGCTAAATCCAGGCAATACGTTTTCACCGGATAATTGGGTGGGGAGATTTCGCACTTCTACGTTTTGTCCTTGACGATAAATCTCGACCTGCTGCTCTTGGGGGTTAACCAACCATCCTAATTGCACCCCAGCATTCATATATTCCTGCATTTTATTTTGTAGAGTTTCCAGGTCGTCTGTTGCAGACCTTAATTCGATAACGAAATCTGGTGCTATAGGAGGAAATTTGCGTCTTTGTTCGACCGTGAGTGCTTCCCAACGCTCCCGTTGAATCCATGCTGCATCTGGGGAACGGTCTGCACCATTAGGTAATTTAAAAACAGTGGAAGAACTGAAGGTAAAACCGAGATTTGTTTGCCGATTCCAAATTCCTAAATCGATTATTAAGTCAGCTTCTCGGTTGCCACTTTCTCCTCCAACTGGTGACATAATGATTAATTCTCCTTTAACCGTTCGTTCAAATTTAAACTCGCGGTTGTTTTGACATAACTGATAGAACTGTTCATCTGATAGGGGAATAGTGTCTAGGTTTAGCGTCAAAGGACTTATAACCATATGGTTAACCTGCATGTTGGTAGCGAGAATACCGTCTTTTATTATATCTAAATTTAACAAAAACGCGCAAGAGCATCACTTCCCTAACTAAGCTGACTGCGAAACCTATTAATACTAATACTCAACAGCACAACAGCAAAAGCTAATAACGCTAGAACATGCACCCAAAGGACATCTAACCCAACACCTTTAAGTAAAATACCTCTAACAATAGTAATATAATGGCGTAAAGGGTTAAGTAAAGAAAGTACCTGAAAAAATGGAGGCATAGCTTCAATTGGTGCGATTGCTCCAGAAGTTTGTACCATTGGTAAATTAATAAAAAATGCAGTTAATACTACTTGTTGTTGAGTTTTACAAATAGTTGCGAGCATAATCCCCACGCTCATTCCCACAAACAAATACATACCCGAAAGCCCGAAGAAAAGTGGGACACTACCGCGAAAAGGTAAATTAAATACTACCATTCCTAATGTTAAAGCCAGCAGCACATCACCCATCATCAAAATAACTAAGGGTACAATTTTTGCTAGCAAAATTTGCCAGTTTTCAGCCGGAGTCATTAACAATTGTTCAAGAGTACCCGTATCTTTTTCTTTTACAACCGTAACTGCTGAAACTAACGTTCCAATCAGCGTCACAACTAAACCCATGACTCCAGGTACAAAAAACCAGCTACTTGCTAGTCCTGGGTTATATAGAAAAACTACTTCTGGTATAATTGGTGGGTTTGCTTGTATTTGCGCTAAACGAAGATTATATTGTTGAATAATTTGGCTCATATAGCCATTAGCAATACCTGCCGTATTTGCATTTACCCCATCAACAAAAACCTGAATTTCTGCTGATTTATTTTCCAATTTACGAGGAAAATCTGGCGGAACAATTACCCCTACATCTAGTTTACCTTCTTCTACTAAAGTACTTAGCTCTTTTTCGCTAGTTGGTGCAGCATCAAGAACAAAAACATGATTTTCTGTCATTGCCGATACTAGTTCTCTACTTGACGCTACATTTGCATAGTCAATAACACCTAATCTCAAATTATGCACATCAGGATTAAGTGCAAAACCATAAAGCAATAACTGTAGGGTCGGCGGTATTATCAGTAATACAATCAACTGCTTATCTCGCAATATTTGATTAATTTCTTTGCGAATTAATGCCCATAATGTACTATCAAAAAATTTCATCATATGAGTAATTGGTAATTGGTAATTGGTAATTGGTAATTGGTAATTGGTAATTAATAATTGGTAATTGGTAATTGGTAATGGGTAATTGGTAATGGGTAATTGGTAATTGCTAATTGCTTGCTTGTTTTTCATAAATGACCAGTAATTAACTTGATAACTGCATCCGACTTAGTACTCTACGGGATACGTTGAAAAATACTAAGCCTACTAAAATGAGCATGATAAAATCAAACCAAACACTTGTCCACCCAGTACCCCGTACAAATACGTCACGAGTAATATCTATGTAATATCTAGCTGGAACTACGTTAGAAACTAGCGAAAGAGGAAAGGGTATATTATTAAGTGGGTAAATAAAACCTGATAATAATAAAGAAGTAATGAAGCCAACTAGAGAAACACCCTGTACGGCTGCGTTTTGATTACTAGTTCTGACTCCTAAAAGCAAACCAAATAAAACACTATCTATAACGAATATTAAAGTCCCTAATAATAAAATAATCGGGTTTCCAATTAAGCCTACTTGGAAAATTAACGACCCCAAACCAATGACTACTAATGCTTCGAGAATTGCGACTAGTGAATACGCAAATGCTTTACCTAGTAACAATTCAGTCGCACTAATACTAGAAGCATAGACTTGTAAGATTGTACCTTTTTCTTTTTCCCGCACCATTGCAATTGCAGTAAGCAAAGAAGGAAAAATCCACAAAACTACACCATAAACTCCTGGTACAATATATAACGATTCTAAGCGACCGGGGTTAAACCAAAGACGAATTCTAGCTGTAATGCTGCTGACAGATGGTAGTAGTCCTTGCTGCTGCATAAAAAAATTGGTCACCGCTTTAATACTATTTTTAATTACGCGAGCATTATTCACATCAGTTGCATCAACTAGTACTTGTACTTTAGTACTTCTACCAGCTTGAATATCCCTACTAAATTGGGGAGGGATAATCACCGCAGCCTTTGCGATACCCCTATCAATAGCATCTTGTGCGGGGTCATTTCCCGACCATTCTTTGGCTACAAATTGATTTGTGGCATATAATCGTTCTATATAGCTGTTACTTAAATTTGTTCGGTCAAAATCCTGTACAACTAAGGGAATATCTTTACTTTCTAAACGGATAGCAAACCCAAAAATTACCAGTGTCATAAATGGCAGCAAAAATGCCAACGCTAACGTTAATTTATCGCGGCAAAATTGTGCCAATTCTTTTATACATTGAGAAAGTATTCTTTTCATTGTGATTTTTAATGTGTAAAAAATACAGCGGGTTTCAAGTTAGTGAAGTATAAGTGGGCGGGCAAGGATGCCCACCCCACAATAGGTTTGATATTTATTAGGTGTGTCTTATTTACATGCAAAGTACTGTATCTCCCTATTTTTGCGCTCGTTGGACTATACTAATAAAGGCATCTTCCAAAGATAAGGGAACTGAACGTAGGGAACAAATTGTAATGTTGGCAGATTGTAAGAGTTTTTTTACTTGCTGAATTTCTTCGTTGGGGTTGTCTAAAACGACGTGTAAGCTGTTAGCAAAAATAGAAACACGCCAAGGTTCTAAATGTTTTTTGAGTACATCAGAAGCAGCTTGGTTTTTGCTGACGACTAGTTCTATTAACTGTCCTGGTTGCTTGGTTTTGATTTCGCTGGGGGAGCCTTCGGCTACAGTTTCTCCTGCGACCATAAAGCTCATGCGGTTACACTGTTCAGCTTCTTCTAAATAATGTGTTGTGACTAATATTGCTGTTCCGTTGCGAGCAAAGTCATTAATTAATTTCCAAAACTGACGACGAGCAAGGGGGTCTACTCCTGATGTTGGCTCATCAAGAAAAAGAATATCTGGCTCGTGCATTACCGAAGCACCAAAAGCTACCCGTTGTTTCCAACCACCCGGTAGTTGTTTGGTAAGCATATCTGAGCGTCCTTCTAATCCACAGGTCGCAATTACCCAATTAATTTTTTCTTTGCGTAATTTGCGCGGTACGTTATATACACCGCAATAAAATTCTAAGTTTTCTAATATTGTTAGGTCATCATAAAGCGTAAATTTTTGACTCATGTAGCCAATACGCTTTCTTAAATTCGCACTTCGCAAATTTCCCGTTTCTCCACCCAGAGTAATCTCACCGTCACTTTTTTCTAATAATCCACATAACATTTTTATGGTGGTGGTTTTTCCAGCACCATTTGCGCCTAAAAGCCCAAAAATTTCGCCGTAACGCACTTCCACGTTAACGCTTTTAACTGCTTGAAATTTACCAAACACCCGACTAAGGTTGCGAGCGTGGATTGCGAGTTCCCCATCCCAAGTCCCCAGTACCCCACTCCCCACTCCCCATTCCCTACTCCGGACTCTTGAACGAGGAAATGGAAAAAATTCTGGTGCTGAACCTTGCTGTCGCAACCGGGTGACGAAGACGTTTTCTAGGGTTGGTTCTGCTGATTCGATTTTGGGGGATGGTAATTGGTTTTGTTTTATTAAGGTGCGTACTTGGGTTTCTCCGATTGCTATATTTTTCACCAGCACATCGAGACGGTCACCAAATGTTTGTACATCAGCTATATCTGTTTGAGGATTTTGTAATAGTAGTTGTTCGACTGTTTCCAAATTTTGCGATCGCACTTCTAAACGATGCAAGCCTAAGTTGTCGCGTAATTCTCCAGGGGTACCAATTTCGTGTATTTGACCTTCGTACATCAACCCTACGCGGTGACAACGTTCGGCTTCATCTAAATAAGGTGTTGCAACGAGGATAGTCATACCGGACGCTGAAAGCTCTGCAAGCACATCCCAAAATTCTCGTCGTGATACGGGGTCAACACCGGTGGTCGGTTCATCTAGTAACAGAACTTGTGGTTGGGAAACTAAAGCGCAGCAAAGCGCCAATTTTTGTTTCATACCACCAGAAAGTTGACCAGCCAAGCGTTCACCAAATTTTTCTAAGCTCATCAACTTTAAATATTTATTACGACGTTCTCGTAACAAATCATCAGGTACTTGACGCAATCCGGATGCGTAGCGTATGTTTTCATCAATACTTAAATCTAAGTATAAAGAAAACTGCTGCGTTAGATAGCCCGTTATCAAACGCGCATCCCGTGAAGGCTGATTAAATATTCTCGCTTCCCCTGCTGTAGCTTGCATTACACCAGCGAGAATGTGGAAAGTGCTAGTTTTACCCGCACCATCCGGTCCAATTAAGCCAAACATCTCGCCCTTTTTTACCGTAAAGTTAATTCCTCGCACCGCAGCTAAGGAACCATAGTGCTTGTGCAGGTCGCGAACGCTGATAGCTTCAGTTGCTGAAGCAGGGTTTGGTGGAGAATTATCAGTACTAATTACTACTTGACTGCTCATTTCTTAGTCCCTTTTATTAGCAGTGATTTTATTGGTATCCAATACTCACCCTACTTTTGAGCCTCAGCTTTGAGTAAAATATCCGCATCAGCAGGCATTCCAATTTTGGCACAAGGTAAGTCTCCACCTGCGTAAGGGTTTTCGGGGTTAAAGCAGCCTGCTGGGTTTTCAACGCTGATACGAATACCCACAACTTGTCTTACCCTATCTTTTTGAAAGTAAATATTTTCTGGTGTAAATGAAGCTTGCGGGTCAATAGAAATTACTTTTCCTTGTAGGGGTTTATTCAATGCAGAATCTAAATAAATTTTTGCGACCTGTCCAACACGAACTTTGCCTATATCTCCTTGAGGAACAAAACCCCTTAAATAAATATTATTCGGGTCAACCACCGTCAAAATCTTGCTTTGGCTGCTAACTACCGCACCTGGTTCAACACTACGCGCTGTGATTACACCATCTAAAGGACTAATAACATTTAAATCTCTTTTAGAATCTTTTATTTGAGTAGCGATTTGTTGCTGCGATGCTAAAGCATCCTTAACTTTTGCTTGAGCGGATTTAACTTTGGCTTGTGCAGATTTTAATTGAGCGTTACTTTGCTCTCGCTTTCTATATAAAGCTGCTAACTGAGCATTGCGAATACCAGGATTTAAACCTGTCGTTTGCGCTTGAGTTAACGCTCCTTGAGCAGCGCTTAACTGTTGGGAAGCAGCGTTCACAGCGGCTTGTCTTGCTTCCAACGTAGCAACTGCAGTATCGTATGCTGTTTGCGTTTGGTCAAATTGCTGTTTGTTAATAGCTCCTTCAGCCACTAATTTAATGTATCGGTCGCGATTCACTTTCGCCAGTTTAACTTCTGCTGCTGTTTGTTTTGATTGCGCTTGTGCTTGTACTAATTGCGCTTTTGCTGCTGCGACATTAGACTGTGCTTGGCCAATCCTACCTTGAGCGTCACCTTGAGACTGTTGGACATTTAATTTTGCTTCGCTAATTTGACTGTTAATTTGTTCAATCCCACCCTGAGCTTGTTCAATATCAGAAATTGCTTGTTGTTCATCCGATTGAGCAGAAGCAACCCTCGCTTGGGCACCCTGCAATTGCTCTTGCAAAAGTTGGTCGTTACTATCATCCAGCCGAATTAAATTCTGACCCTTCTTAACTGCAGTACCTTCCCGCACAGCGATTGACTCAATTCGTCCCGAACGCTTGACTCCTATCTCAGTCTCGTAACCATCAATCCTTCCACTCACTTTAAGTACATTTGCGACAGGTTGCGGTTGCAAGCACCAAAAAACATAACCAATACCACCTATAGCTAAAAGTATTGCCACTACTAATAGAGGCTTCGGTTTTTTATGATGCTCCGGTTTGGGTGGTAACGCAGGAGCATTTGGAATACTTTCTGTCGATTTCGGGACAAGCTGAGTCATGGGAGTACCCTACATTACAAAATAATGGATACTTGGTTGACAATCATACTATACCGTCTAGTATGATAAATTCAAGAGTAACCAAAAAAACTTAATAAACTTCAGACTCCACACTCCACACAGCATCTTTTTTTATGTCAAAAATATCTGCTTCTCGAATTAAAATCCCCAAAGCCCCACTAAAGCAAAAGCGGGAGCAAATTTTGCACGGAGCTATGCGCGTATTTTTGCAGGATGGTTATGCTGGTACTAGTATGGATAGGGTAAGTGCAGTAGCGGGAGTTTCTAAGCAAACGGTATACAGTCACTTTCAGGATAAAGAAGGACTGTTTAAAGCATTAATGGAACAGGTAACAATTAATAATATTGGTAGTGTTTTTGGTATGCAAGAATTAAAAGGCGAACCAGCATTTTTACTTCGCCAACTTGCTGAAAAGTATTTTTCTTTAGTCGCTGATAATCCAGATTATATAGCGTTGTTGCGGGTAATTATTGCCGAATCAGAGCGGTTTCCTGAGTTAGCAAAACTTTACACTAAAACAGTTATTTTGCATGGGAGACAGTTATTGAGTCAATATTTCTTGGAGCATTCAGAATTAGGTATTAGCGACCCAGAAGCGACAGCGCAAATTTTTTTTGGTTCTCTTGTATCTTACGTGGTGACCCAAGAAGTTCTCTATGGTAATGAATTGATGCACCTGTCACGTTCTCGCATTCTTGATAACTTAGTTAATTTGATACTAAAAAACTAAGTATTTTTGTAGCTAAAAGTTTTGAATATCTCGCATCCAAAGAGCGGTTAATCAGCAGTTGATGTACAACGTTCTGCTATCTCTTGAACTACCGTGAGGAATTGGCGCAGCAAAATCGAATCGGTCGGTGCTGGCTGTAACAAAGCCTTAATATCTGACCGTCGCCATACTACCGCAATTTGTCGAGCGAACGGGGTATCTTCAAGCTCTCGGTAAACCACTCCTTGACGTTGAAGCGTTTGCACGTTATCCGGTAATATAGATACGCCTGCACCTGCTGCTACTAAGCTAAGGTTAATCACCATCCAAGTTGCTTTGACCGTTTCTAGCAATGTTGGCTTAAATCCCCGAAGCTCAAATTCTGATAAGACCACTTTGTAGGACGGCACTGCATCAAGCGGTGGCAAAATGAGCGGTTCGTGCTTGAGTGCTTCCAGTGGAATGCGTGATTGTGCCGTCAGGGGATGATGTTCTGGCAATGCGACCACAAAAGACTCTTGCACAATTGGGAGAAAATTCAGAGTTGAATCATCTGAGTAAGGATTGGGCAGATGTTCAAATCCAACATCGATTGAATTCTCCCGTAGTCCTTGTATCATTTCCTCAATCGTCATTGATTGTAGTTCCAATTCCACGTTTGGATAACGATTCCGAAAGGTTTTGAGAATATCCGGAAGTAAGCTATTTGCAATTGCTGTGTTCACCACCACAACTAGCTTTCCAATTTCGCCACGACTTGCTTCCTGTGCGCGTTTCATCGCCCGTTCCAGCGCAGTAGTGGCAAGCTGAAGCTCTGTGAGAAAAACTTTTCCCGCCATCGTCAACACTGGAGGACGACGAGTGCGGTCAAAAAGTTCTACACTCAACGTCGCTTCCAATGAGGCAATCGTTTTGCTGAGGTAGGATTGTTCCACATCTAAACGCTCAGCTGCTTTGCTAAAGCTTTTTTTCTCACCCACTTCCGCAACCAGCTCCATAAAATACTGTAGCTGTCTTATCTCAAGTTGATTCCAAGGTCGAAGGGGCATCACCAAAATAATATAATTAAAATGACATACTAACATATTTAAAAGTACCTTACTAGAATACTAATAATTGTTTAAGCTTACTGTTAGAACTACTAGTAATCGGACAGTGTTTATGAAAACGGAATCTACATTCTCTTCAATATGCCCACAAGCTATTGCTCTAACCTCTAGCCGTTTAAATCGAGATATTGAATTAACCCCTGCAGTAAAAGCCCAATTTGGGGAAATTTGTTCCAAAACAATCGCCTATTGTCACGAAGCTTTGGACAACAGCCGCTTTTTTAGCCTACTGAAAGCTGGCACTGTAAGCGAAGCATTGATGCAATATACGTTCCTCCAGTACCATCATTGGCGGGATAGGCTGCATCAGTGGTTTGGCTTATGTATCGTCAAAGCTGGTAGTTGTACTGACCCAGATGAGAAATCTGCCATTATGTCTTTAGCTGACCATACCTTCACAGATTTGGAAGATGGTCATAGTGAGATGTATATAGAATTTCTTCACGAGCTTGGATTAAGTGATGCTGAAATTATCGCAGTTCAACGAAGTGCCGCAACTATATCGTATGAACGTTCATTTTTCGATGAATTTGGCTATGGAACCGACAACTTTTACGAAGCCCTGGCAGCTTTGAGTGGTCGAGAACTGTGTGTGTCAGTCCGAAATGTGAGGCTTCTTCATTCTTACTTTGATGCTCGTGGTATGAACCACCCAGCTTGGCTAAGCTTGCACGCGGAATTAGAGGTGAATCATTTCCAAGATTCTATCCGTCCGGTGCTGACTCGCTACGATGGGGATTCAACCAAACTATCCAGCGTAATCAAAGCTGTTGAGCGTGGGATTAATCGACACGTACAGTATTTCGATGATTTGCTGCATGAGTACAAATCTCAAGTTGATTCTAGAAACGAATGCTAGCTGCCTATTTAAAAGACTTCCAAATTAAAAAATATCCAATTTTATAGTATTATACACTACAAAATTGGATAAATATTTTTATTCTGTGTGCCAATTGGGTAAGTGCTATTTATAAAGAAACTATCAGCATAAATTAAGAATTTGTTAAAGCTTATTGGCAATAATTTTTCTAACAGATATACTCATTTTAAATCTTCTTGATTCGTCAAGAAAATCTTTTTATATCATCAACATCAGCGGTTAGCTCTATTTTAGTTATTTATTTAGGTGGTTGGTAATTGGCAATTTAAAAACTATTTACTCACAACCTATTAATTTTGAATACTAAATTATTATTTTTATTCTATTTTTTTGAATAATCTATATTAATATGAAAATAAATTATCAGCCATTAATCATTGCGCTGGGGTTTTCGCTTACCTTTGCACAATGTCAAATTGCTATAGCTTCAGATTTATCTAGGAGCCAAATTTACGCAAAGTCAAGAAAAATTACAGTATTAATAGCTGGCTCTAATTCTAGATTTGGCTCCGGAGTAATTGTCAAAAAAGAAGGTAATGTTTATACTGTGGTCACTAACACACATGTAATTAACTATAAAAATGTTAAGCATGAAGTGGTTACATATAATAATCAGCGCTACCCTATCAATTTAAAAAATATTAAAACAATACCTGGTTTTGATTTAGCAAGTGTTCAATTTCTCAGTCAAAATAATTATGAGACAGCTACGTTAGGTGACTCTAGTAATATTGGCATTCCAATAGTTTTTAAAGATTACATGGTTTATAGTGCTGGGTTCATTAGAAGTTTGAGCAGCAACAAGCCCACATATAATTTTTTACTAGGAAAAGTGTTGGAAAATACATCCGAGCAACAGTATAAACCTCAGTTTCATGATGAAGGTTATGATTTATCACATACAAGCCAGATAAGAGATGGAATGAGTGGTGGTCCAATATTAAATATAAAGGGTGAGCTAGTCGGAATTAATGGCAGAGTAATATATCGCGGAAAATTTAAAGAGTTATATAAAAGCCTTGGGATTCCCATTAATACAATTAAAACTCATTTATTGCCAGACACCCCAACTATAACTACTTCAAAAGCTTTGGGATGTAGTAAAAATATTTTTGTTAATGTTGCTAATGTTTGTATTACTTACCCGTCCACCTCATCTTCCTTGTCTTCTTTTTAAATTAACCACAGGTTTGATGCCGTATAGTGACAATATTTTCGTAGTGGTACAGAATTATTTTTGTAGTCATACATATTTTTTATTATTTGATAGCTTACTTCTTTTTAAGCTACTGAGTCAAAAACCTGTTGAGCCGTTAGATTTAACTGTGGGAAAGTAGGAGATACAACGCGGTCATTACCTCTAAAAGGTGTCATTTGATATTCTCTGTCTATTAATTCACACACAAAGATAGTAGGAACTTTAGGATTTCCAATAAATACACGTCCGCCCAATGCAGCATAATCTACAATCCAGTATTCAGGAATTCCCATAGCTTCATAGTCACGAAGTTTATTATAATAATCATCCTGCCAATTGCTACTAACAACTTCTACTATCAATTTAACCGAACTTGCATTTTGAATAATTGATTCATTTTCCCAGCGTGTCTCAGTGCCAATAGTTTCTTGATTCAAAACAATAATGTCTGGTTCGTAGCCTGTTAAGTTATTAGGCTTAACAATAGATTCTTTAGGTATAGTCAAAATTCTACGTTTACCCATCTCTCTAATGGTTATCAGTAATTCTTCTATTAAATAACCTGTTAAATCTGAATGTTTCCCTTTAGGCTTAGGCATTTCAACAATTGCTCCATCATGCAATTCGTAATGTACTTCCGAATTTTCGGGATACCATTCGATAAATTCATCGAACGTGTGTAGTTTTAGTTCGGGTAAGGTTTGTGTCATTTTAGTTTCTCATCTTTTTTAAGCGAAGTGCTTTCTATTTTTGACTTCCAGTTCTCCCTGTCGCGAACCACTAGCTCTAACAGCACAGCAGCAAGGTTGCTTACAGACCGTCTTTCTTCGTCAGCCCATTTTTTCTAACAAATCATATACTCCATCCGGTAAATAGGTCGTTAAACGTTTAGTAATACTGCCAATAGGACAAGATAAGAAATAATCGTTAAACTCATGAATGGTCATTTGGAGTAAAATTTTCAACCATACCTCATTTTTAGCAAAAATTTTGGAATGTGTAACGGGTTGTGATGCTTGGACTTCCTACTTATGATGGGTTGTGTGACGGCTGTATCCCTTGTGGGCGACAGGTGTGACGGGTGGTGTGATGGATGTTTTCTAAATTCATTTCCAGAACTGATTGTTCCGTTTCGAGATAAAATTTAAGTAACAGTCCATTTCAACCAACCTACTTACCACGTTGATGGTAGTATCGACGGATATGGGAATACCCAACAAAACTACCATTACTCGCTCGAATTCATCCACCCAAATAAAAGCAGCGATGCTCCGAAAGACGCACCTAACCTGAAAATACGATTTAGCTTGAAAAGTAGAGTTTGAAAATGCCATATAGTGCTTTTAGTTTTAACAAAGTCAAAAAAGATTTCAAGCTTAATGTTGTCGAAAACCAAGATTTATTCTTAAATACACCTGGTGTTCAACCCACAGATTATCTAAATATTATTCTGACAGAACATCTACCTTTAGTAACGGCAATTAATACAGAAAAAGCACGTTCCGAACTCGTAATTATGCCTGTTTTAATTGAAGTTAGGCGCTATTTAAAATATCAAATTAGCGTTTTTTCTGGCTCGGAATTTAATGTTGATGCATCCAAAGGTTTAGAAGGACGTTGTGATTTTATTCTATGTGGTTCCCAGGAACAATATGATATTACTAGTCCAATCGTCATGATTGTAGAAGCTAAAAATGAGAGTATCAAATCAGGTTTAGGACAATGTATTGCAACAATGATTGCAGCAAATATATTCAATCAGCAACAGGAAAATGTAACCGATGTCATGTATGGTGTTGTGACAACAGGAACCGATTGGAAGTTTTTAAAAATTCACGACAATACCGTATTTATTGACAGAAGCGATTATTTTATTAAAGAAGTAGATAAAATTCTCGGTATTCTCTCAACTATGGTAAATATTTCAAATTAAATAACTTTTTAAATAACATGCTTCGCAATAAACGAAACTTTTAAACAGTGTTAAAAACGATAAGCTAAAAAAGGAATCAACATTTCAGCACGACTAACACCACCATGTACCCCATTTTTCGCAGGACGACCTTCCGCAGAACTGGGTTCTCCCGATTGTTCCGAGGAAATCCAGTCCTCACGGGGAATTAATATCAAATCACCAATACGTTGCAAATATTCTCTGCAGGGAGGTTGACTGGGTTCTCCAAACAAACCAATTTCAATAGCCTCAATTTTAGACAAAGCAAAGAAATGTTCACCAAAGTTTTGTTGAATATAATTTAAAGCATCAGGTAAAGCATCATAATCAGTATCTCGCATCAAATGCAAGAAGCGACATTGCGTTTCTCCTGTAGATGGCATAGAAAACATTTGTGTCAGTTGAGGATGTTGGTCAAGCCAAAGAGTTTTATCCGCATAACCAGAACGTTGACCGTGGTCAGCAACTAATATTAATACAGTATCATTACGACCCGCTAAAGGTTCTAATAATTCTCGTCTTAAAGAAAAATCAATACCCGCGATTTCAGCACGATAATTAAAACTCAGAGGTCCATAACGGTGAGCAAACATATCAATATTAGGGATATATATATGAGTAAAACTCTTATCTTTATCCAAATTAGCCAATAAACGTTCCCTCACCTGAGCAAAACCATCCGCAGGAGTTTGATAACCAAAATATTTATCTCTACCAGCTTGACTGTCAACGCTAGTAAAACGGGTAATGCCAGAATTACGAAATAGTTGAGAATTGACAATTTCTACATTTACACCCGCTTTTTCCATCCGTAAATATAAATTAGGTACTGATAAAAGCTTATCTGGATTGAATTGAGTATCAGAATAAGATGTAGAACTAGGAGAATTTAAAGGTTTAAATCTAATTAAATCTATAATATTACCCATTCGGGGAAAAAACATACGAGTAGACATTAATCCATGTTGAGCAGGAGCATAAGCAGTCGCTGCACAAGTAAGAGCATTAACAGTAGCGCTGGGAAAAACAGAAGTAGCAGGGATAAAAAAAGCCCGCGATTGGTGACAGGCTGTTTTAATTCCTGGTGTGACATCCTCGTCCATCAAAGTTCGCAACTGGTCATAACCCAAACCATCCATTATCAAAAACACCACATGTTTTATCGGTGCTTGTTGTTGCCAATTTTTCCAAGCGTCCGTTACCGCTTTTACTTCTAATAATTCTGGGTTGAAGGGAGGTAAAGATGGCTGTTCGTGTAATTGTGGAGCATCCGGACATAGCCATTCCACCGCTAAAGCAGCAACATTAGGCAATCCCAAACCATCGTAGCTGGGTTTAACCGCATCCGCACCCAATATAGGTAATTTTTGTCGATTTAATAATGCTTCTTCTGCAAGGGTAGCGATTTCTATTGGTGACACTTTTTAAATTCCTTTGCAAAGTTAGGTTGACCAAGTATTATTTTATCAAAAAACACATACTGATAGTGAAAAAGTTAAATGCTACCCCAAATAAAGGTTCTATCAAGTAATATATATTTTTAATGAAGTGAGAAAATTGTTTGAGACATGGGAACTATAAATACGAAGTCTAATTTTTAATTACTTTGTAAATATGTTTTTCTCCAAACGTTTATCTTACATTGCTGTTGGTATTTGTTTATTTGGTATTACTCTGTTTGCTGAAAAAGCTTCTGCACAAATAAATGTCTCACCCCTAGTAATCGAAACACAACCGCAAGAAGGACAAACCGAAACTTTTATTACGCTGACAAATACTACTAGTACTCCATCTCGTGTGCGTATTTACGCTGAACAATTTACCTATGAAAGCGACAATGGTTTTCAACCCTTACCATCAAGTCCGGATAACCAAAAACCATATTTACAATTCTCTCCTCGTGAGTTTACTCTAAAATCTGGTGGAAGCCGACAGGTACGTGTTGTCAGTCGCTTCCCCAGCAATTTACCAGCAGGAAAATATCGGGTAGTAATATTTCATGAAACCTTAAGCGGTGTTCAAGATTTCGACGGTAATCATGTAAGTTTAGTAGCCCCAATCGGCGTTACATTGTATTTCAATCAAGGAAATACTTTATCTAATTCAACAATACAAAATTCCGCCTCAAAACAAAAATAATCCCTGATTAAAACCCTGTAGAGACGCGATTAATCGCGTCTCTACATTTTTGTGGTCAATAATTGCTAATTGCTAATTGCTAATTGATTTAAGACGCGATATATCGCGTCTCTACATTTTCGTGGCAAATAATTGCTAATTGCGTAAGCGCTCCGCTCCACTGCGTGTTCGCGTCAGCGTCCGCTTGCGGATACGCGCAGCGTGCTCATAAAGGCTTATTGCGAATTGCTTCAGGCTTCTCCCCCGACAACAACACCGGATATCCTTAAACTTGGTCCACCACATCCGACAGATAAACCATTTTGTCCACCTTTACCACAACCCCCAGACTCATCCCAGTAAAAATCATCTCCTATTGCTTCAATATCTCCTAAAGTTTGAAAAACATTTCCCGAAAGTGTTACATCCTTAACTGGTTCAGCAATTTTACCGTTTCTTATCATCCAAGCTTCCCCTGCTGAGAAAGTAAACATTTCCCCGTTGGTCATCCCCCCCAACCAATTTTTCGCGTAAACCCCTTCCGATATATCGCTAAACAAATCGGACACAGGTGTTTTACCCCGCTCAATCCAAGTATTTGTCATTCTGACGATAGGCGCAAAGTGATAATCGAGACAACGTGCATTACCTGTAGGAGTTTCACCTAATTTACCTGCTGTTTCTCGCGAATGTAACCTTCCCACTAATACACCATCTTTAATTAGTTGCGTAGTTGTCGCAGGTGTCCCTTCATCATCATAAAAATAACTACCTCTATGACCTACGGGAGCAGCACCATCAAAAATTTGTAATTCCTTATGTCCGAAACGTCGTCCCAGAGTCATCACTTCTAATATGTCCGGGTTTTCGTAAGCCATATCAGCTTCGCTCAGGTGTCCAAAGGCTTCGTGAACGAATAATCCTGTCAAAATCGGGTCTATAACTACAGTATAAGTGTTGCCTTTGACTGAGGGGAGAGATAAAGCTGATACGGCTCTCTGTGCTGCACTTTTTACTTGTTCGTCTAGATTGTTTAAATCTTCGTAAGCTTTTCGAGAGCCATTAGTTTCCCTCCCTGTTTGTACAGTATCACCATTTCTTGCTGTTGCAGCAAAACGCATTTCCATATCCGTCCAGGATTGCTCAATAAGAGAACCATCGCTTGTCGCAATAATTACTCTCTGTGATGTATCTGCGTAACGAACAGATGTAGTTGTAATATATTTATCTACACTTTTAAGTAATTCAGAGTAATGTTCGCACAATGCTTTTTTTTGTGATAAAGAAATATGGCGTGGGTTAGTACCAGTAAGAGGAAATTCACATATAGCTTGTACAGGTGTCACCGGAGCGAGAATAGTTTTTTCGTCTCCCACCATTCGAGAAGCAACGATAGCCTCTTCGATACGGTCAGCAATAGTAGAAAGTTGATTGAAACTACTTAATCCCCAGCCTCCTTTGTAACATGCTCGCACGTGACCACCGATGGAAATTGCTTCGCTAAGGGTCTCTATTTTATCTCCACGCAGTAAAATATCAGTCCCATCAGCTTCTTCCAGACGAATCATGAGATAATCAACACGATGGGAATAACGCGCAACCAGGTCAGTGAGTAGATTTTGGACATCTTTTAGTAAATTGGTCATGGGGAATGGGGAATGGGGAATGGGGAATGGGTAATGGGGAATGGGTAATGGGGAATGGGGAATGGGGAATGGGGAATGGGTAATGGGGGATTACCAATTACCAATTACCAATTGACAATTGACAATAATGTATCACTCGCTACTGTTATAAAGTTAATATTAAAAAAAGATAAAAAAAACAGTGACTATACTCACAGCAATTGCCACACTTGTATTTTGAGATAAATGTAGAAACTTATCAATTTGTAACCGGCTGGGGCATTAGGTATATGAAGATATTAGTCCTAACATGGGAATTTCCACCTAGGATTGTTGGCGGAATTGCGCGACATGTGGCAGAGTTATATCCGGAACTAGTTAAATTAGGTCACCAAGTTCACTTAATAACAGTGGAGTTCGGTAGTGCCCCAATGTACGAGATTGTTGAGGGTGTACATATACATCGTGTACCCGTTGCTCCTGCTAAAGACTTTTTCCACTGGGTCGCCAACATGAACGATAGCATGGGGCTTCAAGGTGGTAAATTATTGTTGGAAGAAGGCGGTTTTGATATTATCCATGCCCATGATTGGCTAGTCGGTGACGCGGCGATCGCACTCAAGCACACGTTCAAAATTCCTTTGGTCTCCACTATCCACGCGACTGAGTATGGCAGGTATAATGGAATTCACAATGAGCAACAACTGTATATTAACGGGAAAGAAACTATATTTACTTATAATGCTTGGCGAGTGATTGTTTGCACTGATTACATGCGGCAAGAGGTTGTGCGAGCACTACGTAATCCTTGGGATAAGATAGATGTTATTTATAACGGAATACGCCCAGAGAAGAAACGCCACCACGAAAATTTTCACGCAGGTGATTTCCGCCGTCAATTTTCAGAAGATGGGGAAAAAATAGTATATTATGTTGGACGCATGACCTATGAGAAGGGTGTAAATGTTTTGCTAGATGCAGCACCCAAAGTATTGGCAGAAATGGGCGGGTATGTGAAATTTGTCATAATTGGTGGCGGTAATACTGATAATTTGAAAAAACAGGCTTGGGATTTAGGAATTTGGAGTAAATGCTATTTTACAGGCTTTATCGCGGATGATTATTTAGATAAATTTCAAACTGTTGCTGATTGTGCGGTATTTCCCAGCCTTTATGAACCCTTTGGGATAGTGGCTTTAGAGAGTTTTGCATCTAAGGTACCCGTAGTTGTTTCAGACACAGGCGGTTTTCCGGAAGTAGTACAACACACTAAAACAGGAATTGTGACTTACACCAATAATCCAGACTCCCTAGCATGGGGAATACTAGAAGTCTTAAAAAATCCTGGTTACCGTCAATGGTTAGTAGATAATGCCTACGAAGACCTAGAAAAACGCTTTAACTGGTCAAATTTAGCCAAACAAACTCAGGAAGTTTACCAGCGAGCCCTTAAAGAGCGACAGCAAACAGACTGGTAAAACAATAAAGACCTAACCCCCCTACCCCCCACAGACCGATGAGGGAAGGGGGAATTAATAAAATGTAGAGAACGTGGGATGTTAACCGAGGAAGAATAGATTCCAACCGTTGCTCTGTGTGGTCTGTTCAACCGCTTCGCACAGGTCATATTTTTTCTAGTGTTATTACTGAATTGAATATTTTATTTCACATACCTATCTAAAAAATATAATCGCAATAGCGTCAGTATTATCCTTATATAAAAGTAAAACTTAATCTGAATTGAAATTTTCTGTGAAATCCAATACTTTTTATCGACAGTACAAAGAATTGGGTCTTAAGCTAAGAGACATGTAACAAATCTGTAACGTATAGTTTTGAGCGGTTATCATAACTAAGTTCAAAAAATAATTCCTCTTAATATCAGGTGTCAGGTGCAAATATCCTTACAGAACAACAACCACAGAAAATTCAAGAACAGTAATTTTTAGGAAAGACTATGATTTCTCTACGTCATCTGAATCATCAAAAAGCTATCGTAGCTTTGGGTCTCGTTACTTTGGGCTTAGTTACAGCACCTACCCAAGCTCAAGCTGTTTCAATTACTCGTTTGACAGACGAGAGTGCTATAAGCGATGGCAAAAATAAATATGATGTTGATGGGGATGGGGATTATGATGACATCGATTTTGAAAAACAGATGGATAGATACTCAGACAACATCAAGGGTAATGATGGATTTAAAGAGTTGTTCGTTGCGGAAGGTCGTATGGGGAATAATTCTTTAGGAACAGCAGAACGCGAATTAGGTATAAACAGAGATGTTAGAGATACAACTCTTGGTGCAGACGGCAAACCTATAGGTGGTAAACCTGTTTCCGCAGCAGAATTTATTTGGGGCAATGGCAGCTTATTGGACTTCGTTCTAGAATATGACGGCAGCGAAGTTAAATACACAATTGGCAATAAAGATTACAAGGTTGGTACTACTACTGTTGGTCAACGCTCGCTAACCACAACAGCTTTCACTGGTCCGGTAAATGAAATATTCTTCCGTACCCGTGCTGCGAACAATAGTAAGATGACTTTAAGTGATTTAGTTTATAGTATCAATAATACAACAACCACTCTTGGTAATCTTTTTTCAGAAGGGAAAGGCACTAGCGACGTGGACTACTTACGTCTTAGTGGGATATCAGCCGGATTTAAAGTTACAGGTAAAGCATCAATGAGTTGGGCTACAGGTACGGGTACAACAATGCCTAAAAATTCTGCTTTGGCTTTCCAAATGAAGGTTGGTAATTCTGAGAAGAAGAAGAAAAAAGTCCCTGAACCCACTGCAATTGCTGGTATTGTCTTAGCCGGAATCGCAATGGCTGGAAGTAAACGTAAAAAAGAAATAGAAAACGCAGAGGGTTAATTTTTACGTTGGTCTTCAAAGACTGTTATTTGTTGCGTCTATTTGTTGGGTCAAGCGCTCCGCTCCACTGCGTGAACGTTCCTCGACCCAACCTAACAAGATTTTATATCATATCTTTTAATACTTAAAAATGAGAATTAGCTGATAAATTCATAAAAATTCTTTAGGCAAAATCTTAGGAAAGAGTAACATCGCGACTAGTTATTCAAGCAATAATTCATTTAAAGTTGACACCAAGAGTTCCAACACGAATCTATATTGCATAAGGGAATTTTAGTCATGAAGTTAAGAAAATTTTTGTTCCTTAGCCTAATTTCTTTGGTCGTAGTTGCCTGTACCAGAGAAAGTATCTCAGCAAACAAACCGGTTGCTATAACTAGTCAAGCAACTCCTACAACTCAGGTAGTCCAATCAGAAAATATAAATGTTGTCAGTTCCGGAACTTTTGTTTCAGGAGAGCATAAAACTGAAGGAAAAGTAAATATTATAAGCAAGAAAGGTAAATCATTTTTAGAACTCGATAAATCATTTAAAACATCTAATATGGGACCAGATTTGGTCGTAATTTTGCATCGTTCAGATAACGTAATTGCTTCCACTAATCCACCTGCTTATCCTTTAAAAAAAGGAGATTATGTAGTCCTTGCTCCTTTAAAAAAATTTAGTGGCAATCAAAGCTATGAAATTCCTAATAACATTAACTTAGCTAATTACAAATCTGCTGCTATCTGGTGTCGCAAATTCAATGCTACTTTTGGTGCTGCGAAGTTGGGTAGTAGCTAAATTGTTGGCTGTTAACTGTTGGTGTTTCAGTTAAAGCTCTTGCTGGCTATACCCTTTAAAAAACATACGTAAAGCACGACCAACATATGCTTCCCATGATTCATTTGTTGGTTGAAAAATTAATGCATAAAGCATAATTCCACTTATCATATCAAAAACTAACCCAGCATCTAAATCCTGTTGAATTTCATTTCTTGCTTTTGCTCGTTCAAGCACAATCGCAAAAGCTTGTCGTCGGGGTTGCAAATATTTTGTTCGATATATATCAGCAAACTGAGTGTTACTTGATGCACTGCTGATAATCATAGCAACAGTCTGTCGTCCTAAAGCACTAAGAGTTATACCCGCAGCATTTTCGATTAGTGCTTCAAAATCGCTCCAGAAATTGCCTGTGTCGGGAATTACAACATCTTGTCTAATACTTTCGATTGCATCAGCAACTAGTTCTTCTTTACTTGTATAACGTCGGTAAATAGTCGTCTTACCAACTCTCGCACGAGCAGCAATTGCATCAATACTCATAGCATCATACCCAACTTCTGCCAGCAACTCCAGAGTCGCTTGCAGCATTGCTTGGTGAGATTCGTTACTACGGGGTCTACCTAGTGGCTTTTTTATATTATCGCTCATAGGTGCTATTATATTTTTACGAAACGGTATCGTATCGTAATTTGGCGATACTATTCTGGATTTTATTGTATATTTATTGACTTTTTTTTGTGCGTAATTTTAATGTATAATCGGCACTTAAATTTGTAGGAAGTAACAAGTAATCCTAAATTGAGGCGTTCTGTTCGGAATTCAATAAGTAAAACCTGTATATATATTTAGTAAGTTTGCTTTCACTTATGTCGCTATCTATTGACCAAATTGAGAAGATAATAGAAGAAATCGAGCGCCTTGTTGACCCCTCAAGCAGTGGTTACGGACGTTTACTCAACTGGCAAAATCCATCTGACCCTTTCTGGCACTACGGTATCGGTCTATCAAATACACATATATTTGATACAGGTCGCGCATTGTGTCCAGTTGAAAGAAAAGAAGCTAAATTTGTTACTGGAATTGAAGAAATAGCTTTTGAACCCAAGCAAACAATCGAGAGACTCAAACAAGCCCTTCATGTTTTTGCTACTTGGGAATACAATCATACTGGTTGGAATAGCGAACACCTTGCCCGGTTAATTGCTACAGACCAACCAAGATGCTATCAAAGTATTCCTATATGGATGCTGTGCGATTTATCTCCAGAAGGTGACCATAAAACAGCACATAAAATATTTAGGGATTATTTACAAAAGGTAAATCCTGCTATCAGCCAATAGCTATTAAATATAGTTATCCAAAGAACTCAACTGAGGCTGAGGTTGAGTTTTTTATAACATTTTAGAACAAATATTACGCAACACCAAAGTTAGTGTACTGCCGTACGTAAGGAGCTTGGAAACCAAGAATAATATCTTCTTTAGGAATTCCCATTGCAACTAATTCCTGAGCAATTTGTCTTTCGGTAGTATTTTGTTGCAACCAGATTTTTCCGTTGATGATGTCTAAATGTAAAATACAACCATGTACGCGACGATGCCCATTCCAACCAACGCTCATAACTTGATAGCGGTCGCGTTCCGTATCAAAGATAAGCTGAGAATCAATTTCGCCATTAGCAATAGGAACAGAAGCATAATCTGTCAAAATTTTTTTAATTGCTGTTCTATATTGCTCTAATTTATCCATTGAGTAATCACCTCGTTTTTAGGGTCGTCTGTAATAACCCACTGCTCTTTCTGAAGAGCGACTTTGACAGCGTTATGAAAGAGGTCTTTAGCTCCCATCTCAAACTTACCTGACTACAATTTTATTTTAACGGTTTCCTCCATACTTGGTCACAAGTAGTCATCTAAGGATTTAAAGTAACTGCTAATAACTCCTAAAAAATGCTGCAAGAGTTAAAATCGAGCCGTGAGGATTGTAAAAAATTGCGTTTTCAATAGCCCTTAATAACAGCCTCAGCATTAATGAAACATGCTCGAAACATCTACCCAGCGGAATGTATAAATTTATGTGTATCGAATTTGGGCGAGAAATTTGCGGTAACCTCGACATTGCTGAGTCACGGGAATGGTTAGTCACCAATGGTATCGGTGGTTATGCTTCCGGAACTGTAGCAGGTTTGCTGACCCGTCGTTATCACGGCTTATTAGTAGCAGCATTAAAGCCCCCTCTCGGTCGCACCTTGATGCTGGCAAAGTTGGATGAAACAGTAATTTATGATAGCCGTTCCTATCCTTTATATAGTAACCGTTGGGCAGATGGTATCGTCAGTCCCCAAGGCTATCGATACATAGAACATTTTTCTCTGGAAGGAACAATTCCTGTATGGCGTTTTGCTTTTGCTGATGCTCTGTTAGAAAAACGGGTATGGATGGAGCAAGGAGCGAACACAACCTATGTCCAATATAACTTGCTTCGCGCCACCCAACCTATAAAGTTAACGTTGAAAGCAATGGTCAACTATCGGGACTATCACGGTAACACCCATGCAAATGGTTGGAATATGTCCCTCACAACTATTGAACAGGGAATTTGTGTGACAGCTTATCCAGAAGCGGTGCCATTATATTTACAAAGTAATCGACAAAGCGAGCAACAAAACGAGCAACAAAGCCCATCCCCTATACACAATTGGTACTACGATTTTGACTTAGCTATAGAACGCTACCGAGGATTAAGCGATTCCGAAGACCACCTGCATGCAGCGACATTTGAGGTCATAATTAATCCTGGAGAATCCCTGACTTTTGTTGCCAGCACCGAAAAACAAGTAGATTTAAATGGGGAAGCTGCGCTCAAAAATCGTCGAACTCGTGAACAAAAATTAATCGGCTTTTGGAAATCCGACCGACCCAATAGTAAAGATATTCCCGCTTGGTTAAATCAATTGGTATTAGCGGCAGACCAATTTATTGTAGACCGTCCCGTACTAGCAGACCCCCAGGGTAAAAGCATCATCGCTGGTTATCACTGGTTTGGAGATTGGGGACGTGACACCATGATTAGTTTACCAGGATTAACTCTTGCTACTGGTCGTCCAGAAATTGCCCGTTCAATTCTTCGCACTTTTGCCAAATATGTAGACCAAGGAATGCTACCAAATCGTTTTCCCGACGCAGGAGAAATACCAGAATACAACACTGTTGATGCGACTCTTTGGTACTTTGAAGCTATCCGCGCTTACTATGAAGTTACTAAAGATGATGATTTACTACGCGAACTTTTTCCCGTGCTAGCGGATATCATCGACTGGCACTGTCGAGGTACACGCTATAATATTCGTCTCGATTCCAGCGATGGTTTACTTTATGCTGGGGAAAATGGTGTGCAACTTACTTGGATGGATGCCAAAGTGGACAATTGGGTTGTCACACCACGTATTGGTAAACCCGTGGAAATAAACGCTCTTTGGTTCAATGCTTTAAAAACAATTGCAAAATTTGCCCGTCAGATTAATTTACCTTACCAAGAATACGAGGCAATTGCCGAACGCGCTCAAGTCAGATTTTCGCGTTTCTGGAATCACGAAACAAACTATTGCTACGATGTGCTAGACAGTCCCGACGGAGATGACCCATCGTTGCGTCCTAACCAGATATTTGCTGTATCTTTACCCGAAAGTCCACTGACAACTGCACAGCAACAACAAATAGTAGATGTTTGTGGAAGAATGTTGCTGACTTCGCATGGACTGCGTTCTTTAAGCCCTGACCATCCACAATACCAGGGGAAATACGGTGGTAGCCAGTATCAAAGAGACGGAGCTTACCATCAAGGAACTGTTTGGGGTTGGCTGTTGGGTACGTTTGTGACAGCACACCTAAAGATTTATAAAAATCCTCAACAGGCTCGTAAATTTTTAGAACCAATGGCCAATCATCTTTACGACCGAGGAGTTGGTAGTCTCAGCGAAATTTTTGATGGAGATGTACCCATAACTCCGCGAGGATGTATTGCTCAAGCTTGGACGGTGGCAGAAGTTTTGCGTGCTTGGGTGAGAACGGAAAATTTATAAGTGCGTTTTTTTATACAAATTGCAGTAATTGTCGAGAAATTATTTCTAGGAGACGCTGTTGGCTAAAGTGCAGAAAAAAGTGATTCCCAGGAAGCATAAAAAGAGAAAAAGATGAGTGGGTTTGTTCCTCCCACTTTTTAATTAAATCAGATGTTTCGATTGAATCTTCTATTCCACCAAAAGCCGAGATAGAACAATTAAGAGGAGGTTCGCTCAAAAAATTATAAGTGCCACAAATTGAAAAATCTGCTCGCAAAGTAGGTAATAAAATTTCCATTAATTCAGAGTTTTCTAGCACCTTCTCATTTGTACCATTATAGCAACGTAGTTCTGACAAAAACTCCTTTTCTGGTAAGGTATGCATCAAAGGATTGCGGTCAGGTAGCTGAGGCGCACGACGAGCAGAAACAAACAGATGAACTGGACATACTTCTTGTTGAATACGAAGTTGACGAGCAAGTTCAAAACAAATTAGCGCCCCCATACTGTGACCAAAAAAAGCAAATGGGACATTTAAATATGGACGAATAACTTGTGTAATAGTCTGAACCAAAGGTGATATATGAGTAAAAGGTGATTCCCTGAGTCGTCCCTCTCGACCAGGAATTTGAATAGCACAAACTTCTATATTAGAAGGTAAACTGTTTGACCAAGTACGGAAAATAGAAGCACCACCTCCCGCATATGGAAAACAAAATAACCGAAAGACGGTATTCGGATTTGGGTTTAAACATTTAATCCAAGAATTAGAATTGAACATAAATACTTAAAAAAGCTCAGCCGGTTCAGCCTTACGCAATCGACGAATAGCAATAAAACCCGAAATTACACACATAAATATAGTCAACACCATTACTAGTAAAGCACGGTTAGTTTCCATTTCAATCGGTAACGCAGTCGCACCTTTAGTTAAATCATATAATCCCAATGTTAAAGCAAAACCAGGAACATAACCTAAACTAGCTAAAATTATCGCCTCCTGAAAAACGACAAACTCTAAATATGTATTTCTAAACCCCATAGCTTTTAAAGTCGCATATTCAGATAAATGGTCAGTCACATCAGAAAAAAGAATTTGATAAACAATCACCGTACCAACAATAAACCCCATACTAACCCCCAAAGTAAAGATAAACCCAATTGATGTACTTGTTTGCCAATAGCTTTTCTCAAAATCGACAAACTCTTGATGGGTTAAAACTTTCACATCTTTAGGTAGTATAGACTTTATTTGTTTTAAAATATTTTGAGTATTAGTATGAGATTTTAGTTTAATCAAGCCAATATCAATTTCTCCCATTTTACGATTACCAGAAAATAAACGGAGAAAATTAGAATCACTCATGATAATATTTCCATCCGCTCCAAAAGAAGGCCCCAGCGTAAATAAACCAACAATATTAACTGTTTTACCAGCTAACTCAGTTGAAATTGCTTTTCCCTGCTCAAATTCTTTAGCGATAGAACCATACTCCTGACGAGAAGCTCTATCAAATAAAATATTCTCATTTAGTTGAAGTTGACTCAGGTTCTCATCCACTTCAGGAAATTTAAACACAGAATCTCCAGGTTGAAAACCATAAACATATATAGCTCTAAAATTTCCATTGTTCGGATTTCTCCAGTCTCCAAACCCTACATATACAGGACTTATAGACTCTACACCATCAAAGCTGTAAACTTGATATAAACGACGCCAAGAAAAAGTTCTCATATAACCCAAAGACTTAGAGCGAGCGCTAATTAAAACTAAGTCTCCTTTTAAACTTTGATGAAATCTTGTTGCACTATCAAAAAGAGATGCTTGGAATCCTAATTGCATGAACATGAGAATAACAGCAAAAGCAATCCCAGCTAAAGCAGTCAGCAAACGACCTTTTTGTCGAGTTAGTTGCAGCCATGCTAAAGGTGTATTAACAAAAAATATTCTCATGGTTACTGTTAATAAAAAATCATGATAAAAAGCTTTATTCTTATTCCCCTTCCCTTATAGGGAAGGGGTTAGAGGTTAGGTTCCTAGTTAGTATCAATCAATATCTTAACTTGTAAATTAGTAAAAGCTGAAGCCTTCTTACTAGACTCTGGGTCTAAACGAACTTTTACCTCGACAATTCGACTATTAACATCTGCTGTTGGGTCGGTACTTAGAACATCTTGTGGATTTACTTGCAAACCGATTTCAGCTACTTTACCATGTAGTTCACCAGGAAATACATTACTCGTAATAGTAGCTTTTTGACCAACTCGCACTTTGTTCACATCTAATTCATAAACTTCTGCCATTACATTCATCTGGTCAGTTTGTCCTAAAGCAATTATTCCTTTATTGCCAACTGTCTCTCCTGGTCTAGTATGAATTTTCAAAACTTGTCCGCTTATAGGAGCACGGATATAAGATAGTTCTACATCAGCTTGAACTTTAGCAACGTTAGCCAGCGCTTTGTCAATTTCAGCATTAGCCGCTTGTATATCGGTCGGTCGAACTTCAGCCATTTTTCTTAAAGTCGCTTTGGCTGCTTTTATTTGTTCGGTCGTAGTTGCTTCAATCCGATTACGATTGATTTTTGCTTCCGAAAGTTCTTCTCGTGAGCTTTTCATCGCTAGTTGCTTACTATCTAGTTGGGAAGCTGCAACAGCACCATTTACAAACAGTTTATGATAGCGTTCATACTCGGATTCCGCTGTATTCAACTCAGCTTGTAAACGTAAAATGGTTTTACTCCTCGCGCTCAGCTGTCCTTGTAATTCGGCTTCCAAGCCTTCAATTGTTGCTTTCTGAGCTTCTAATTCTCCTATTTTTGCACCTGCTTTCACCTGAGCAAGATTAGCTTTAGCTACTTTGACTTGTTCCTGAGCTAATAGTAGGGATGCTAGCAAATTTTGATAGTTATCCAAAATAGCAATTACTTGTCCTGCTTTAACTTTATTACCCTCCTTGACTAAAAGTTTGGCAACTCGACTTCCTCCAAACCCATTCAGGGTGCTTGGTGGAGACAAGTAAATAACTTCTCCTTCTGGTATCAAATGTCCCAAAGCTGAAACTGCTATTTTGGGGGGACTGGTCGTTATAGGAGTAGGTGAAGAGGCTTGTAAATCACGTTGAAAATGTAAGACATAGGCCAAAGTTGCCCCTATCAAGGCAATACCTGTGAGAACTGTAGCAATGGTAACTAATAATCTTGAACGCTCCAAAAATGGCTTATTTTTTGAGTAAACCTCAGGCTTCTTATATTCTTTACAAGTCACAATTAATGCTTGCTCCACTTGAATTTTTATGGAAAAATACGCTCTTTAGCTTATATTTCACAATGCTTCGGTCTAATTTGTAGTCATAATTTGTACAGACAATATTTGTACAATATACAAAATGTAACAACTTTATCAAGCATCATCCAACAATATGGGGCTGTTGTGGAAGAGACTTAATTAGAAATCACCTAATATCTACCCTTTGACAGATATATGCAATCATTACCTCTTAAGATAGATGTGTAACAAATATACAAAAACTATGTGTTGCTTCATGTTATATTGACACAATATATACTAAGCTTCATGGAATCTTTACATAAATGTAGAGCATAGTGGAACAGAATTTTTGTAATATTGCGTGAGAAATAGTGAAAAACAATCATAATCCGAGGAGTAGTCTAAAAATTGATTTATGTTTTCGATGTATAAATTTGCCTGAAAATCTTCTTAGTAAGGTAACTTGTGGTTTTAATCCAACAAGTGACTGAATAATATTGGTTCATTCCCTCAATTAAACTTACGTATTTTCACTGTTCTTAACTAATCCTTTACAGTATTGCCAAGTATACTGTTTTGTCGCTTTTATGTGTTCTGGCTAGTTCTCAGCATTTCATAAAATCACATTGCTTGTGGAATCTAAAGATTTATTATCAAGGTCACGATAGCTACACAATAGAAGTAACGAAAACTCACAAAACAATAGTACTAATCAAACCTTTTAATGTGAAACTAAGTGGTAGTAATTTGTGAGTAGTCTAGACTCTACCTCTTTCAAAAGAACTAGAAATAATCCAATACACCCAACTCTCATAGATTTGTGCAGGAGTATTTAATGACTACTTGTTTGACTGGTTTAACCGAAATAGGGCAGGAACTTTCGACTGTTTCAACCTTGGTAGACCTCCTTCGTTTTAGAGTGCTAAATCAACCTAACTTAACGGCTTATACCTTTTTACTGGACGGGGAAACAGAAACCCTTAGTCTGACTTATGCAGAATTAGACCGACAAGCACGGGTAATTGCAATTAAACTGCGAAGTATGAACGTAGCTGGTAGCCGTGCTTTGCTACTTTATCCGCCAGGATTGGACTTCATTGCCGCTTTTTTTGGGTGCTTGTACGCCGGAGTTGTGGCAATCCCCGCTTACCCTCCCCGAGCTAATCAGAATATGTCTCGGTTGCAATCAATCGTTTCAGACGCCCAAGCAACTCTAGCCTTGACAACTACAAGTCTGTTAGACAACATCAACAGTAGTTTTGCGACAAATTCAGAATTTCAACAATTGTGCTGGCTAGCCACCGACAGTATTACAAGTATTACCAGTAACCTAGCTGAAGAATGGCAAGAACCAAGCTTATCTGGTAGCAACCTGGCTTTTCTTCAGTACACATCAGGCTCTACAGGTACTCCGAAAGGCGTCATGGTAAGTCACAGCAATATTCTGCACAATTTAGGATTGATTAAAAAAAGTTTCGCTGATACACCTAAAAGCCGAGGTGTAAGCTGGCTACCGCCATATCATGATATGGGACTAATCGGGGGAGTGCTGCAACCCCTATATGTGGGAGCTGAAATGATTTTAATGTCACCATTGGCGTTCATGCAAAAGCCTTTGCGTTGGCTAAAAGCTATTTCCCGCTTCCAAGTAACTACCAGCGGAGGACCAAATTTTGCTTACGACCTGTGTATTCGTAAAACAACACCAGAACAACGAGCTAGTCTCGACCTAAGTAGTTGGGAAGTGGCTTTTACAGGAGCCGAACCCATTCGTGCTGAAACCCTGACACAATTTGTTAGTACTTTCGCAGATTGTGGTTTTCGTATGGAAGCATTTCACCCCTGTTACGGAATGGCTGAAACAACTCTGATTGTTTCCGGAAGTGTAAAATCATCTCCACCCATTATTAGCTACCTTGACGGAGTAGCACTAGAAAAAAATCAAGTAGTAGCAGTTGCAGATAAACGTGAGAGTACGACCCGAGAAATCGTAAGTAGTGGTGGTTGTTTAGGTCAAAAAGTTCTGATTGTTGAACCAGAATCTTTAACAACTTGTCCAGATAACCAAATAGGAGAAATTTGGGTATCAAGTCCTTCTGTTGCTGGTGGCTATTGGAATAATTCAGAACTGACACAACAAACTTTCCAGGCTTACGTTTCAGATACAGGTGAGGGTCCATTTTTACGTACAGGAGATTTAGGATTCTTAAAAGATGGAGAATTATTTATTACCGGACGCATCAAAGACGTCATCATTATTCGTGGGCAAAATCATTATCCTCAGGATATTGAACTAACTGTAGAAAAAAGCCACCCGGCACTTAAGACTGGAAGTGGAGCCGCATTTACTGTAGAAGCAAGGGGTAAAGAGCAATTGGTTATTGTACAAGAAATAGAGCGGAATTATTTGCGTAAGTTAAATGTAAATGAAGTCGTAGGAAATATCTCTCAGGCTATTGCAGCCGAACACGGACTTCAAATTTATGCCGCAGTTCTGGTTAAAACTGGCAGCATTCCTAAAACTTCTAGCGGTAAAATTCAACGTTACGCTTGTCGAACCGGATTTTTAAATGGAACTTTGAATGTAGTAGAAGACTGGAGCGAGAATCCCCAGAGCAAAGCAAAGTTTTTGGATTTACAAGCAGAAGTTGAATCTGTATTACAAAAACTAAGTTAAAACAGATTCAAATCCTATAAATTTATGTAGAGACGTTATATATAGCGTCTCAATTTACATGTAAAGTCTTCATCATGAGCATTAGTTGCAAAGGTAAGGGTGTGAAATGCAGACAATATGTTCGTTCAATGAATGGCTCGCGGGGATACATAAAAATGGTGAAATTCAATCAGAAATATATGAATTTTTACAAGACGCAAGAGAAGCTGACTGCATAGAAGCATCAAGGCGTTACGACATTATAGCCCCATATTTAATGGGAGAAAAACCTGAGTCATTTCCAGTCCCTGAGCGAACCTTTTATCGCTGGGTAGAAAACTGGAGAAAAGCTTTATCTGAATATGGGTGTGGCTATATAGGTTTATTACCTCGTAAAAGTCGTAGAGGAAACCGTACTGCCAAGCTTCCATTGGAAACTCAAAAATTGATGGATGAATTCATTGCATCAAATTTTGATAACCACAATCAGAAAGGTAAATTTGCTGCTTATTGTTCCTTCAAAAAGGCTTGTTGTCTAAAAGGAATAATGGCACCAAGCTATAAAACTTTTGTTTTAAATATTAATAAAAATACACGACTTTTACTAGCTACTCAATGATAAATTCACCTTTTAATAGTAGAAGCATAATGTGGCAATTAGCTACTTGAAGTATAAAATGGCAGCAATTTAGTAGAAGGATAAAATGGCAATAAATTTATTGAAGCATAATGTGGCAGAGGATTATGGAATCATAAAATGACAATTTATACTGCCATTTTATGGTGAAGTAATAATCAACAACTTTGAAGCATAATTTAAAAGGCAGACTGATTCTATTTAATTTATTTACAGAGCCAAATTATTAATTTTCCTTATCCGTAAGTAAAAAAAAATACCTCTTTAGTCATATACATTCATGAAATTATGTTATGATAATGTATAAGACAAATAACAAAAGTAAAAATTTTCGATAATGTGTTTTTCGTTTTGTGAAGCTCGTTCTCCTGTGCGTCATATATTAGAATCCGGATATATAGGAATATGACTGAACTCTAACGCCAAACAAAAGTTCACGAATAGAGTTGGACTCCTTAGTCTGGAAATTATTCTGGAAATATTCTGGAAATATTCTGGAAATATTCTGGAAATATTCTGGAAATATTCTGGAAAATAGAAATACACAATCCTCAAATAACAATGCTAATAGATACTAAAAGCAATGAGAGCAAAGGTTCTCCTACGGGCACAGAAATACAAGCATGGATAGTATCTTATCTCGCTGAACTGCTAGAAATAGACTCAGATGAAGTTAACGTTACGATTCCTTTTGACCGATACGGTTTAGATTCTTCGGTAGCAGTTGGTTTGACTGGTGACCTAGAGGATTGGCTAGGAACAAAACTTGACCCAACCCTATTGTACGATTACCCCACAATTGAAGCTTTGTCTCGTCACTTAGCCTCGGAACTCAAAGTACAAGTGTAATTGCTTGATTGCTTGAATGTAAGAATAACTCAGAATTAGCACTTGAACTTTGCACCTTAACACTGTGAGGAAAAATTTATGCTGGATATCACCAAATCTCCAGAGTTGAAAGACGAATTTGCGACGCCATCCGAGAAGGTCAAAAAGCACGTAAAACTGACAGAAATTAATTATCGGCGCAATATCGAATCCGACTACACAGAAAAAATAGAGGAACTCGACAAAAATTTTGACTACAGTAGCAACAGCAATCATTATTGGAGTCAGCCAGAGCTTTCACTTCTTTACGGGACTCCACTTTACGAAGAAGCTTCCCCTTCGCAAAAGATAGCCCTGAATCACCTTTATTGGGCTACGCAATATAACCAAACAGCTGCGACAGAAGCGAATACCGTACTTTATAATCAGGTGACCGCTGGTGTTTTTGGAAATGTTGGTGGTTATGATGCGCTTTGCAAAGAGCTACATTTGGAAACAGAGCAAGAACGCCATCACATTCACGCCTTCCACACAATCGGTTACAAAACCAAAAAAGCGCTATTAGGTCAAGCTGCATTTCATGCTTCTAGCCAGGGTAAATTCTACAAAAATGATTTGGCTAAAAGAGCAATATCTGGACACAAGCAATTATTCTCCTTTAACTGGCAAACATCTCCTTTATCAGCATATGGAGAATCTGTATTGCGGTTTGCGACCAATAAAGTCTTGCTTAGAAATCAAGCACACTTGTATTCCGATTATTTAAAACAGTTGGATAACAAAGGTGAGTCCATACCAGCGCAAACTACGGGTCTGTTGGGACAATTAGCACCTAAGCCATTATTACAGTTCTTTACTTTGAATTGTGGAACTTCACCTTTCATGGCTTGCTTGTTCTACGTCACGCGCTTTATGGCGAATATGCTGATTAAGAACTATGAATATCGCTATTCCGTATATTATCGGGATTTAGAAAGAAATGGCGAATTCATTCCAGCCCCAGTCGCTGTATCTCATAACCATGTTTTGGACGAAGCTTTTCATACTACAACTTCTCAGTTGATTGCCCAAGAATTGTACAAAGATTTCTCTAAACCAACGGAATACGAGAAATTCTTAGCAAATTTGACAATCTACAGAGCGCAAGTTGTCGGTTTGAGTGGTCTTTCCGGTGGGTTACCAGCTATATTCCGCACTGACGCATCTTTTATACTTTCTTTCTACAAGCTACTTCAGTCTCCTGTATTTAATATGTCTAGCGAAGAAGCGCTTGAGTGGCTTAAGAAATGCTTGTGCCAAGAACACGAAGGCTTTCATGTGACACTGAAGTATCACGAGAGGCTTCTCACAGATTTGAGACGACTTTTCGACCCCATTGATTACCTTTGGGCTGTTAATCGGGATATGCGCGTTATGGCAAAAGGTGGCTCGATTAGCAAAGCAATTGAGAACAACACCAAAGCATTCCAGCAGTTTTCCAGGTCTGTAACCTAAATGTGTAGAGACGCGATATATCGCGTCTCAATATATAATATTGTTTCAATAAATTGTTTCAATAAATTGTTTCAGCATGTTGTGTATATGCGGGCGGGCAAGGATGCCCACCCCACAAGAGTTGGATTTAAACAATTTATATTACTGATGGGTGAATAGTCTATCATAGGGGGTTTATTTAGTGGAACCTATAGCAATTATTGGTATTGGTTGTCGTTTTCCTAAAGCCGAAAATCCGGAATCTTTTTGGCAACTCTTGCGTAACGGGGTGGATGCTATTACAGAAGTACCCAAGGAACGCTGGGATATTGATGCATTTTATGACGCAGAACCAGGTATACCCGAAAAGATGAGTACTCGTTGGGGTGGTTTTCTAGAACAGGTTGACGAGTTTGACCCTAGTTTTTTTGGTATTTCCCCCCGCGAAGTAGAACGGATGGACCCCCAGCAAAGGCTAGCTTTGGAAGTAGCATGGGAAGCTTTGGAAAACGCAGGGATTGCACCAGAAAAACTGAGTGACACTCAGACTGCGGTTTTTATGGGAATTGGTAACTACGATTACTGTAGGTTACTAACTAAGGATTTGAGTTTAGTAAATGCTTATGATGGTACTGGTAATACTCTTTCTATTACCGCTAATCGCTTGTCTTACATCCTGAATTTACGGGGACCAAGTGCGGTAATTGAAACTGCTTGTTCTTCGTCTTTAGTTGCATTGCATTATGCTTGTCGGAGTTTGCAGACTGAGGAGTCCAGTTTAAGCATAGTTGGTGGAGTCAGTTTAATGCTGTCTCCGGAACCGTTTATAACTTATTCTCATGCACGAATGATGGCATCTGATGGCCGTTGTAAAACCTTTGATGCTAGTGCAGATGGTTATGTGCGCGGGGAAGGGTGTGGTGTTGTTATTCTTAAACGTCTCTCTGATGCACAAAGGGATGAAGATAATATTTTGGCGGTCATTAAGGGTTCTGCAGTTAACCAAGATGGACAGAGCAATGGGCTGACTGCTCCCAATGGTCCTTCCCAACAAGCAGTTATTCGTCAAGCTTTGGGAAATGCTGGCGTCACACCAGCAGAAATTAGCTATGTAGAAGCTCACGGCACTGGCACTTCCTTGGGAGACCCTATTGAATTTAAATCATTAAAAGCCGTGCTGATGCAGAACCGTAGAGCAGACCATCCTTGTTGGCTTGGTTCAGCTAAAACTAATATTGGTCATTTGGAAGCAGCTTCTGGAATTGCTAGCGTTATCAAAGTGGTATTAGCGCTACAAAATAAAGAAATTCCGCCTCATTTACACTTCAAGGAACTTAATCCATATATATCTTTAGAGGGTACGACTTTTGCAATTCCAAATGAGTGCCAGCCTTGGGTTCCTGGAACCGGAAGCCGTTTAGCTGGGGTAAGTGCCTTTGGGTTTGGTGGTACTAATTGCCATGTCATCTTAGAGGAAGCACCAAGGAAAAGCCAAAAGGTAAAAGTTAAAAGTCAAAAGAAAAAGCAAAAGGAGCGTCCCTCACATCTTCTTGCGCTTTCGACTAAAACTGAGAAAGCTTTGGTGGAACTAGCACAGCGTTGCATTGATTTCTTAAATACTCATCCTGAAGCATCTCTGGCAGATGTTTGCTTTACTGCGAACACTGGACGGTCTCATTTTGAGAAGCGTTTTGCTGCGGTTGCCGAATCTAGTGTACAACTGCGCCAACATTTGGAAATCTTCATTGCCAAAAATGGAATCGGCAAAGAAGCCATCACAAAAGAAGACAATGGAAAACTCAACAGTAAAAAGTGCCCAAAAATTGCCTTTCTTTTCACAGGTCAGGGTTCGCAATATGTGGACATGGGACGCCAACTCTACGAAACCCAACTGATATTCCGTCAAGCCCTAGACCGTTGTAATGAAATTTTGCGCCCATACTTAGAAACATCTTTACTAGAACTTTTATATCCAGACACTCAAGTTTCTCATCCAAAATTAGATAAAACCGCTTACACCCAACCTGCTTTATTTGCCATAGAATACGCACTTGGACAATTATGGAAATCTTGGGGTATAGAACCGACGGCAGTTATGGGGCATAGTGTGGGAGAATATGCTGCTGCTTGTGTCGCTGGGGTATTTAGCTTAGAAGATGGTTTAAAGTTGATTGCCGCACGTGCTCGTTTGATGCAAGCACTACCTGAAAATGGTGAGATGGTGGCTGTGTTTGCTTCAGAAGGTCAAGTACAAGCAGCAATAAAACCTTATGCTCAACAAGTCTCAATTGCGGCTATTAACGGGCCCCAAAGTATTGTAATTTCCGGTGAGCGTGATTGCATCGAGGCTGTAATAAGCTTCCTACAAAAAGAAGGAGTGAAGACGAAATAATTAAACGTCTCTCACGCTTTTCATTCTCCTTTAATGCAACCTATTTTAGCTGATTTTGAGGAGGTTGCAAAAGAAGTAACATACTCTAAACCTTGCATTAAGTTAATTTCCAATGTTACTGGGGAATTTGCCACGGAAGATATAGCAACCCCTGAATATTGGTGTCGTCATATTAGCCAGCCAGTAAAATTTGCTGCAAGCATGGAAACTCTAAATAAAAAGGGTTTTGACGTATTTGTGGAGATTGGTCCCAAGCCCATTTTGTTGGGGATGGGTCGCTACTGTTTACCAGACGCTACAGACAGTCAAGATACAGTAAATCGCCTCTGGCTACCGAGCTTGTATCCAGGGCAACAAGAATGGCAACAAATACTTAAAAGTTTGGGAGAATTATACGTACGTGGTGTCTCAGTAAACTGGTGTAAATTTGACCAGGATTACCAGCGTCACCGCTTGCAACTACCAACTTATCCGTTTCAGCGTCAGCGCTATTGGGCAGATATTCCCGGTAATGGGCATACCAAAGTAGGGAATTTATCCCCAGAAATATCCTCAGAAAAAGTTCAAACTCCTATCATTAAACTTTTTAGCCAAGGGGATACTCAACAGTTAGCTCAAATAGTTCAAAATTTAGAAAACACAGAAGAACTTTCATCTTCAGAGTTGAAATTACTGCCAAAGTTGCTGGAACTATTAGTTAAGCAAAACCAAAAGCAGCTTGCAGCTGTATCTGTTAAAGATTGGTTTTATACTACAGAATGGCAACTCCAACCACGTCAATTGGCAACTCAAGAAAAAAATGGATTTGATAAACTGGGCAGTTGGTTAATTTTTGCTGATTTTTCCGGAGTAGGACAAACCCTTGCTAAATTATTACGTGAACAAGGTCACAAATTTGTTTTAGTTTATCCAGGGGATAAATATAAGTCTAAAAAAGACGCGACTTGGATTATTAATCCTTCCAAAAAAGAAGATTTTGAGCGTTTATTCCAAGAGGCTTTAGGAACTCTGAAGCAACCCTTACAGAAAGTAGTTCATTTGTGGGGTTTAGATGCAGAACAGGCTTGCGAGTTAACCAGTTCATCTTTAGAAAAAGCTCAAACACTTGGTGTTGGTAGCTATTTGCATTTGCTGCAAACCTTAGTCAAACACAACCAAAATAATAATAATAATAATGTAGAGACCGGGTTAATACGGTCTCTACCCCAATTATGGCTAGCCACACGAGGTGCTGTCCCCGTCGGTTCGCAGCTTCCTAACCCAACCCAAGCTTCTTTATGGGGAATGGGCAAAGTGGTTGCATTGGAACATCCAGAACTCTGGGGAGGAATGATTGATTTAGCCCCTCAACCCTCGGATTGTGAAACCACGGAACTGCTAGCTGAAATTACTGATTCGCAAAAAGAAGACCATCTTGCATTTCGTGATAGCTTCGCTGTCACCAAAGGCGATCGCAATCGATATGTAGCCCGTTTAGTAAATAAACAACTCCCAGAATCCCAAGAAATAAGACTACGCTCAGATAGCACTTACCTGATTACTGGTGGTCTGGGTGCTTTAGGACTCGATGTTGCTCGATGGATGGTGCAGCAGGGAGCTAGACAATTAGTACTAATCGGAAGACGTGAGCCATCCAATGAAACACTCCAACATTTGAAGGAATTGGAGAAGCTGGGAGCATCGGTCGTAGTAAAAAAAGCAGATGTCTCAAATGAAGCTGATATGATGTCAGTATTTGAGCAAATAAAAACATCAATGCCACCTTTACGGGGAATTGTTCACGCAGCAGGTGTGCTAGACGATAGGATACTTTTACAACAAGACTGGGAACGCTTTACAAAAGTAATGGCTCCAAAATTGCAAGGAGCTTGGAATTTACACGAATTAACCCAAAATCTACCGCTAGATTTCTTTGTTTTATTTTCCTCAGCAGCTTCGTTACTGGGTTCACCAGGTCAAGGGAATTACGCAGCGGCTAATGCATTCATGGATACCCTAGCCCATTATCGTGCTTCAATGGGGCTACCTGGACTAAGTATCAACTGGGGTCCTTGGAGTAATAGTGGAATGGCAGCTAGTCTGAGTAGCCGTTACCAGGCACGCTTAGCAGCCCAAGGAATGAATAGCATTGCTCCAGAACAAGGATTACGGATACTAGAGCAGTTAATAGCACAACATCAGACGCAAATTGGTATCTTACCGTTTGATTGGTCGGTATTTAAACAGCAACTAAGTTCAGGTAAACAATTACCATTGCTGGAAAAATTACTTACAGAAACAAACCAAACGGAAGAAGCCGAGGAAGTCTCAGCACAACGGTATGAACTTTTACAAAAATTGAAGGAGGCAACAGTAAGTGAGCGAGAAAAGCTTTTAATTGCTTACCTTCAAGAAAAAGCAGCTAATGTAATGGGTCTTTCTAGCAGTAACTTGGATATAGAGCAGTCTCTCCAAGACCTAGGATTTGACTCCTTAATGGCTGTTGATTTAACCAGCATAATACGAAAAGAACTACAAGTTGAATTACCTGTCAGAGCTTTTATTGAGGAGCCTAGTATTGCTAACCTTGCGACTTTGTTAATTGAGCAACTGGGTCCAGGAAGCGCAAAAACAGATGTTGTAGTCAATGTCCTGGATTTAAATAAAGAGAGAGTACTTGACCCGGCAATTTACCCAGCTATCAGCTCTGATAATTCTGATAATTTAAATGTTAAGCTAAATAGCGAACCCAATTCCATCTTTTTAACTGGTGCAACTGGCTTTTTAGGAGCATTTTTAATCCAAGAACTCCTCGACCAAACTAAAGCGGATATTTATTGTCTGGTACGTTCTGCTAATTTAGAGTCAGCTAAAATAAGGCTACAAAATAATTTGCAGGACTATGAACTTTGGAACCCAGATTACAGTTCCAGGATTATACCTGTTTTAGGTGATTTATCTCAGCCTCTGTTGGGTCTTTCCAGTGAAGAGTTTGATAATTTGTCTGGCGTTATCGATACCATATATCATAATGGTGCTTTACTAAATTACGTTTATCCTTACTCCAAATTTAAAGCAATCAACGTCCTAGGAACCCAAGAAGTTTTAAGATTAGCTTGCAAAACCAAAGTCAAGCCTGTCCATCATATATCTAGTGTTGCAGTTCTTGAGTCAGAAGCTTATTACGGAAAAAGGGTAACAGAATCAGACCCAGTTGATTGCAGCGAAGGAATTTACCTTGGTTATTCCCAAAGTAAATGGGTCTCAGAGAAGTTGGTTCAAATAGCAGGTGAACGAGGGCTTCCAATTACTATCCACAGACCACCATTAGTGTCTGGTCATAGCAAAACAGGTCTTTGGAATACGGATGGTTTCTTGTGTCGAATGATTCAAGGATGCGTCCAAATGGGATGTATAATGACAGACTTAGACCTAATGTTGGATTTATCTCCTGTTGACTATAACAGCCGAGCTATCGTCTATTTATCCCAACAAAAAAACTCATTAGGAAAAACCTTCCATTTACAAAATCCTTACCTACTGCATTGGAGTCAACTAGTTGATTTTATTTGCTCTATGGGCTATCCAATGGAACAGGTTTCTTATGAAGAATGGCAAATCAGGCTAAGTAATTCTAGGGGAAATCCTTTGTATCCTCTGTTGCCTTTCTTTAGCCATAAGTGGTCTGATGAGCAATTAACTTACATCGAGTTAAATCAACAAGATAAAAGACCTCAAATTGGCTGTGATGATACTCTGGCTGCACTTTCAGGTACTTCTATTTCTTGTCCTCCCCTAGACCAGAAATTGCTAGAGATTTACTTTAAGTATTTCATTCGCAGTGGTTTTTTGGAAGCACCAAAAGTGATGCACTCTGTCAAATAAGTTTAATAGGTTTGTAGTTGAACTTAGCTCTAATTTCCATAGATTAATTAATTGCGCTAAAGCGCGACTACGAACCGAATCAAAGTATTAATATAAATTTAGTCAGGTGTTGAAGTGAAAACAGTAGATATAATTTATCATGATGCAGGTGGCGCACACCGTAGTACTACTAATGCATTACATCAAGAGCTTCAAAAGCGAGGTGATGTAAATCCACGACGGATTAATCTTTATGAGACCGGAATACTCAAGGCAATGGATTTTTCCTTTGCACAGGGAATTAACATATACAATTTCATGCTAAAAATGGGTTTAACATTCATAGACCCACTATATCTTTTTCTATGCAAGCTAAACATTAGCTATAATTATTCTGCTGGAGTTCGCTTCATGGAAAGTTATTGGCGAGAACATCAGCCTGACGTGGTAGTCTCTACTATTCCGTTTCTTAACCGAATGCTTTACGAAAGCTTACAAAGAGCAAAACCAGGAACACCTTTTTTCACTCTTTTAGTAGATTTTGCCGACTGTTCTCCTTTCTATGATTATTGGATAGAACCACAAAAGCAATTCTCAAATTTATTCGTCTTTTGTCCTACCCAACGTGCAGTTGAACAAGCCCAATCGCGAGGTTATCCAAAGGAGAGCATTTTAAGGATATCAGGGGCAGTCATTAATTCTAGATTCCATAAACCTATTACCGCTGACCGTCGAATTGAAAGACAACGCTTGGGTCTTAATCCAGATTTACCTACTGGCTTGGTAATGTTTGGTGGCTATGGGTCAATGCAGATGCTAGAGATTGCTAAACGCTTGGAACGCTCGTTTCTAAATTTACAATTGATTTTTATTTGTGGACGCAACGAAAAAGTTGCACGTATGCTGCGTCGTATTCCAAGTACAAAACCAAGGTTTATTGAAACGTTTACGAATGAAATCCCTTACTACATGTATTTGTCAGATTTTTTCATTGGTAAAACTGGTTGTGCAAGTACTACCGAAGCTTTAGCCATGAATTTACCAATTATTACGGAGTGCAATTTCTCAACATTGGTGCAAGAGCAATATAATGCTGAGTGGCTTGTGGAAAATGAAGCTGGTATTGTACTCCGTAATTTTCGGGACGTTGATAAGGCTGTAGCAAAATTGATAGAACCTAAAAACTTTGCCTACTATCGGAAAGCAGCCACATCTATCAACAATAAAGCTGTGTTTGAGGTGACTGAAATTTTGGATAATATCCTTGAATTAACAACCTGTGGTAGTCCGAAATAAAGTCTTAAATCATTTGTTTAACCGTAAGTGGATGCAGCTTTGATTTGATAAATATGTTGCATCCACAAAACGGTGTATTTAATCGCAGTTTTTCTCCTAAACAACGTTTATGGTGCTTACTTGCACATGCTTTAAAGTTGCCAGTAAGTCGTCACCTGCACTAATTAAAGTATCACTTCCACTAATACTTAAAGCCAAATTCTGACTGTTAGGAATGCCATTACCTCGACTGAAGGAGTCATTGGTTGTAAAACCATAGATAATCACCGAGCCAATTCCTGCGTCTAGAATAAATCTGTCAGCTCCACCACCAACATATACCATATCGTTGCCTGTTCCAGCAAAAATAGTATTGTTACCTTCGCTTGCCTGAATTGTATCATCGCCAGCACCTGTGCTGATAAAATCGTTACCAAAACCAGTAACTACAGAGTCATTTCCTGCTCCAGTATTGATAATATTATTACCTTCACTTGCTTGAATTGTATCATTACCTGCGCCTGTGTTGATAGTATCATCCCCAAAGCCAGCGAACACAGAGTTATTCCCTCCTCCAGCATTGACGAGATTCTTCCCTTCACCAGCGTAGATTATATCATTGCCATTACCTGCGCGAATATCGTCATTACCAGAGCCAGCAAAAACAGAGTTATTCCCTGCTCCAGCATCTACAATATTGTTGCCACCCTCAGCATATATGATGTCATCACCATCACCTGAGTTAATACGGTCATTTCCGGAACCACTGTTGATATGGTCGTTACCAGCACCTGTAAAGATTGTGTTATTGCCTTCATAACCGTAGACTATGACATTATTATTGGTACTTCTAGTATCAATAAAATCATCACCTGGAGTGCCGTGGAAAACAGTAGGTCCCTGTGGGTTACCTGGTGATGGATTTACTGAAGTTCCATTAAAGTTTTGCAACTTTCCAGATGCGGCATCTAATTTTGCTGTCCAAGCATCAAAAGACCCAGCATTGAGAGACCCAAGAGAACCTTGTGTACCTCCTGCAACATAAAGGTTGCCAAAATCATCAGCAGCAACACTTGCGGCTTCTTCTTGGTCAGGAGTTCCAAACTGCGTAATCCAACCCTGATTGCCATTAGTGTCAAATTTAGTTACAAAGGCATCAAAAGACCCAGCATTTACTCCGGACAAGTTGCCACGAGTAAATCCAGTTATGAAGATATTGTCATTTTTATCAATATATAGATTACGAGCTTCATCATCCTCGCTAGAGCCAAACTGCTTAATCCACACCAGGTTACCTTGACTATCATACTTTGTTAAGTAAGCATCATAAGACCCAGCATTTGCTCCTCCTAAACTACCTAGAGTCCATCCTGTAGTGTAAACATTATTCTGACTATCGGTAGCAACACTCCATGACCATTCATAATCTGAAGTTCCATACTGTCTAGTCCACTGAACAGCTCCAGTTGTGTTATCAAACTTGGCTAGCCAGTTATCATAAAGCCCTTGATTAGTTGCTGCTAAATTGCCATTCGTCCATCCTGTTGCATAAACACTACCATCATTGGCGACGGTGATACCGTAAGATTCATCAAAATTCAAGAACCCAGAAGTTCCAATCTCTACATCCCACTTTAAGTTGCCATTAGTGTCAAATTTAATAACGTAAGCATCATCTGGATTCGCTATATCAGTGGGTGTGACATCAGGGCCAGATATGAAGACATCACCAGTATTACGGTCAACAGCAAGGGTAAAGGTAGGAAACTGAAAATTTCGTCCTACTTGTCTAATCCACAGTTGGTTCCCATTGTTGTCATACTTAGCTACAAAAGCATCAGCTAGTTCAGATTGCCTTGGTCCGCCTAGAGAGCTATCGGTATATCCAGATACGTAAAAGTTACCTTGATTATCGGTTTCTACACCAAATATATCTTCATAACCTGATGTGCCAAGCTGTCTATTAAACAACAGATTACCTTGGTTGTCATACTTAGTAATAAAACCATCAAACATACCAGCATTAGGTGCTCCTATGGAACCACCAGTAGTTCCGCCGATATAGACGTTACCACTAGGGTCTGTGGCGACGCTACGAACAGAATCAAAACCCAAAGTTCCTAATTGCCTAACTTGCGGTACTACTGGTCCCGGTGGTGGAGTGATACCTCTGAATTCAAAATAATCATCATTTAGGCTTAAATTAGGATTCCCAAGTACAAGACCAATAGGGTCAAATCCAGTTGGTGTTTGAAAAAGTATTGCTGTGCCAAAATCAGCACTCACTAGTTGATAGTTGTTGGCACTGCCATATAGCTGAATTGAATCTTGAGTGCGGTTGAAATCAAAAATAATAGCAAGGTCATCAAAACCTTTGTTGGCATAGTATGGAGCTTCCCAATTACCCAGGACAAATGTGTCCTCCCACTGACGTAAAGCAGGGTCATCTATAGCAAAATCACCAATTAAAACGTCTATGGAATTAGGAGCGTTAGGGTTTGGATAGGCTGGAACAGGTTGCATACCTATAAGAATCCCGTTTCCGCTACGCTCCCAAATGATTTGATTTGGTCTCTGAGCTGTTGCAACATCACTACCAGGGTTGTACAGCGCAATAGTAAATGATGGAAGTGAGCTAATCTGCATTTTCCTCGAACTCCTCTTAAGAAATTGATAGTATAATTTAGTGCAAGGATTAATTAACTTGCATCCTTACTTTCAAGCTATGCTCTATGAAAACTCAGTAAATTGTCTTAACCCTGGCAGAATCAATTGTTACAAGCTTTACTCTTATTATCATAGGTTTTTCAAAAAATTGTGTATTTAAAAAAACAAGAGCAAGATAGACTTTAGCTTTTTGGAAGTGGCTGCAAGCCAAAAAAATGTCAATAAATTACAAAAAAAAGTAAATAGACGCGAAGAATTACTTAGTCGAGCAACCTTGTAAGCCTTCTATCTTCTCCCTTAAGAGCATATTGACATTAATACATCAGAAATGTCGATACTTTTCTGATGTCTTCATCAAAAATCTAAGTAGTATTATTCAGGTAGAGCCACTAGTATATTAATTTACTTTTTCTATCTAAGAATGAATACGTAAGTATTTAAGGCTTTTATAAAAAATAGCGGGATAATTATGAAGTTATAGAATATACTTACGCACTTGGAAAACAGAGTAGCGATTAAGACTAAGTGTAAGGTTGAAAAATATATATATTTCAGTAACTATGAATTTTATCCTTTTTTCTCACTGACGGAATAAAATTCTTTGACAATCTGCTACCAAAAATTTGCCTGTTTATAACGAAAATGAGGCTAGGTGTAACTGTAACCCACCCACACAAGGTCCTCCTATTTTAAAATTATTCAGCATTGTGGCGGTATTATTGCGTTACCTCTGCCAGTTTGACTCATAGCACTATATATATAGACATGCTATTTAATGGATTGCTTTAGCCAATCACGTCCAGCTTTATGTGCTGCTACTGGAGTCGAATAAATTTTGCTTTCCCCAAATACATAACCCTCAGGGCTAATAACCCGGAATTGCCAGCATTGAGGTTCCGAGAAAAATACGACTAGGATTGAGTTGTAATAGCAAACACAAGTATAAATTTTAGTAGTGTTCATGGTAGAGTTTTATCTAATTTGTCTTTAATGCATAATGCATTCCAAAAATACCTACAACAGGACAAATTGAATATAAATTCTTTATATAAAAGATTCTTTTAATATTTACAAATTAAGTATTTATACAGTTGCCAAAATGTATTTATGCAATCATGTTCGCTGTAGAGACGTGAAATTTCGCGTCTCTACATTTGTTGTAAAAACTTTATATATATTGACTGAATTTAAAAAAGCTACCTAGCACCTGCTAATAACTCTACTCCCCACTTTTATCTGCTTGTCTTTGTGCTGCCGAGCTATACTGGCGATACAATTTCGTCCTAATTTGCGCTTCCTTATAACGACTGTGGTTGGATGGCACTTTACTCATTAAATCAGAAGCCCGTTGCCAACTAGCAGCTATTTCTAACCACTGAGTTGAATTAGTAGCTTTTTTACCACTTCCAGAAATTTGATTCGCAATTCTTACTGCGTCAGCAAAAGGGTCATCATTTTGTATAGAATTAATTTGAATCGGAACTTTTGGCTTTATTTCGTTATTATTTGCCGATTGTAAAGATTTTGTAGTTGATGGTAAAGATTTCGCTGTTTCAACTTCAAGCAAATTTTTCGGTCTAACCCCCACCAGGGTGGCAATAGCCCAGCTAATTGTTAACAGCACCAAGCATGAACTAGGGATAATTAGCATCCATCCCCAGAGTGATTTTTTTTGTTTATTGCTATTAGCAACTACTGTCGGAAACGAAGATTGAGTTTTTGGTAAAGAAGCAGAAACTGACTCAGGCTTTTTCTCTTTAAAATCTTTAATTATTTGTTGAAAAAAACTTGGCTGTTCTAACTCGATTTCCTCTGACCAAATTAATTGGTTTTCTCGGTCGCGGTTGATTTCTTCTAGCCAAAGTAATTGCTCTTCGCGTACAATACGGCTGTTAATATTAACCCGACGAATGTTACGCGGTGCAATAGACTCCAGGATTTGGTGAACTTGGGTTACTAAAGTTGATTTTTCAAGACTTTCCAGGGTACGAGCTTCACATAACAGTTGTAACACCCCGTCTGCAAAAACTGCTCTAGTTCTGACACCAGAGTCAGCTAGTTTTTGGTTTAATATTTGGATAATAGCTGCAACACTACCCTGGCTTGCTTGCCAAGCTATATCATTTATACGGTCTAGCATCATCATTGGCGTCTTGCCTATAGCCCTTTACCCTAGATTGTTAACAAATTAATTAAATTAAGATATTTAGACTTGTGTTTTAAGCAACAAAAGCCTGTTATTAGATTGTATGAGGAAAAAGTTTATCTTGCCAAATAAACAGCCAAAATCAAGCTACTTCAGGGTATGAAGGAAGTTTGGATTTGGGTTGTTATTTATTAAGTATTATTACGTATTCCAGGGTATTACCTTAAACTTGTTAGTGATGTTACATTTCAATCTCCACATAATTTCTGGCATAACCATAGAGTTTTAGAAAGAAAATCAGTAGTTTTCCGTAATTCTTAATGTTTAAGTGGTAGCCCTTATAAGAATAATTAAAGCGAACACAGGCATAAAAAAGTGGGAAAACGCTATCAGAAGCATCAAATGTCCCGTGCTTATTGTGCATGGTTCTTTAGATACATATATCCCTTTTGCAAATGGGAAAAAATTATTTAATGCTGCACCGTCACCTAAAGAATTTTATGAAATTCCTCAAGCTTCTCATGAAACAATGCTTAGAAAGGGAGGTGATGAATTGCGAAGAAAAATTATTGGTTTTGTATTAAATAGAAATTGACGGCATAGGGTGTTCAACTGCATAAAATTGAGTTAGATTTATAAAAAAGTGAGCGATTTGGCAATGAGGACGCAAGCTAAATGGTCTGTGGATGAGTATCACCGCATGATTGAAGCAGGTATTCTGCATAATCGCCGCGTGGAGTTGTTAGCAGGCGAAATTGTTGAGATGAGTCCAGAAACGCCGATACATTACAGCACTGCCAAACGAGGTGCTAAGTACTTAGAAGAATTACTCGTTGATAAAGCAGATGTTCGTTTCAATGGGCCTATTACTTTATCCAACTCCGAACCAGAACCAGATATCGCTATAGTAAAATTACCAGAGTCAGCTTACGATAATCGTCATCCCCAGCCAAAAGATATTTTTTGGGTTGTGGAGGTTGCCAAAACCAGCCAGAAAAAAGATTTAGATATTAAAACTTCTATTTATGCTAGTGCTGGAATCAAGGAATATTGGGTTTTAAATTTATCCGCTAAACAAATAACTATATTTAGAGAACCTAAAAATGGTAAGTACGCTAGCGAACAAATCATCAGAGAGGGAAAGCTTACACCATTAGCATTCCCCGATATTCAAATATCAGTTGAGAGACTTCTGCTGTTGTAAAAAAATTAAGGCTTGTGAATAATTAAATCTTGTGAATAATTAAATCTTGTGGGGTGGGCATCCTTGCCCGCCCTGTATTTATTTAAAATTAACTGTATTTATTTAAAATTAACTGTATTTATTTAAAATTAACTGTATTTATTTAAAACAAACCCCCAAACAAATGTAGAGACGCGATTAATCGCGTCTCTACATTTTATGTAATATTGCCCTGGCATCGAGCAATTGTTGCGGGAGACAACTCTCCAACTATCGTAGCCGCAGCAGCGTTTCACAACTGAGTTCGGGATGGGTTCAGAGTGGTTCCACCGCGCCATAGACA
>JAESGU010000106.1_pt1 | contig 51179 bp, 39 predicted proteins | sample 9266271 | NCBI WGS metagenome assembly JAESGU01 (sample SAMN15740544, study PRJNA653495) | algae metagenome | isolation source: Scytonematopsis contorta HA4267-MV1 and co-occurring heterotrophs from mud... | place: USA: Palolo Valley Trail, Honolulu, Hawaii | collected 2009-07-25
CTGAATGAAAGGTTGCCGATTGAAACTGCGGCTTGAATGCTGAGAGAATCCAGTTATAATAAGCTTTATAATCTAAACTAAACTGTTTAGTTTGCCCCTGGTGACAGCTTCGCTATATTTGCCCCTAATTAGTTTCTAAAAGTAAGGTGCTTGCTGCCACTAACCGACGCTCGATAATCCAATTATTAACGGTTTTTCCAGTAAGTTTTCGCACTAAGTCAGTTAAGTAAGCAGAGGAATAGCCGACTGCTCGAGCTACTTCTTTTAGTTTAATATTTTTATGATAATTCAATTCAATGAACTCAAAAACCTCAGGTAATCGAGGAATAGATGGAAATATAGACTCAGTAGTCTTTAATTTTGTACTTTCGATGGTAGTAGAGAATTTTTCATGTGCTAGCTGAACGCGAACAAGACCATTTTCCGTGCTAATAACATCAAATCCTGCTGTCTCCAAGCATTTCATTAATAGGTTTTTGGTTTCAGGATGTTCATCAATTAATAAAATATTGCTCATACTTTCTCCTACTATTTATTTTAATCCCTTCAATATGACAGAGTAAGCGCGCTCATTTTTTTGTCTATTGACTAAATTCTAGTAGTGTGGTTTTACTATCAAATGGGCAAGAATCTGGGATGGCTCGACACAACAATCGCGCCAATTTATCATTATGCATTTGATAGCATCAAGCTTTATATACAGCGGATTTCTGTTAAGCGCAGTATAAGCGGGCGGGCAAGGATGCCCACCCCACAAAAGCTTAGATATCAAATTGGTGTACCTCATTTACCTGCAAAGTGCTGTATATAATGGTGTGATTCAAAGTACTTATAGTTGCTGAGAAAATCTACTTATGCACTTTTACTCAACCGCAATGAGTCTAAAAAGAATATTGGATGCTTCCACAAAAAGAGTTGCCTTTTATATTCAATAAATTAGTGCATAAGTAGATTTTATAGAAACTATAAATACTTTGAATCAAATCTCAACTTATTTAAAGGAAAACATCTGAATGCGAAATTGCCTTTGAGTCAATGTAGCTATAGATATATACTTATGATGATTTGTGCATCACACAATTGTGGTATTGCCAATGACAAAGTTAGTTGCCTTAAAGCTAGATGGCGATTTACAGCAGGGCGTACGGGTAACGCTTTCAATTGCTAATGAAGGTTTTAGCCCCCATAAAGAAGTCACTGGGAATCTACCACCAGTTACAGAATTACAAACCAAAATTGACCAGTGGCGGTCAAATTATCGTAGTTTGGGGAGTTCTACTCGCGCTCTCAAAGCGATAAAAGTTACTTACTCAGGTTCCATTACTGAGAAGTACGAAGACTGCAAAAAATCAGCGTCGGAGTTGCAAAAACGACTAAATAACTGGCTGCGTTCGGAGTCTTTTCGCCCCATCCGCGAGAGTTGGTTAAAGGAATTACAAGAAAAAGAATTGGTGCGCGTGTTAATTCGCACATCTAGTCAGCAGTTGCGACAAATACCTTGGCATCTTTGGGATTTGGTGGAAGAATATCCCAATGCGGAACTGGCTTTGAGTGCAACCGATTATCAAAAAACTATAACAGCGAAAACGCCTACCTCCAGAGATAAAGTCAAAATTCTGGCGATTTTGGGCAACAGCACTGGTATTGATGTGGAAACAGACCAAAGGTTGCTCAACAGTTTACCTGATGCCGATGTCACTTTTCTGGTGCAGCCCCAACGTCACGAAATCAACGATTCCTTGTGGGAGAGACCTTGGGATATCCTGTTTTTTGCAGGTCATAGCCAAACTGTGGGAGATAGTGGTCGAATATACATTAATCAAAACAAAGAAAGCTTAACTACCGATGACCTCAAATATGGCTTGAAAAAAGCTACCAGCAACGGCTTAGCTGTGGCGATTTTCAATTCCTGTGATGGTTTGGGGTTAGCCTCCGAGTTAGAAGCGCTACAGATTCCCCAAATTATTGTCATGCGGGAACAAGTGCCAGATGAAGTGGCACAGGTATTTTTAAAGCATTTTCTAGTCGCTTTTGCCAATGGTGGCAAGTCCTTATATCAAGCAGCGAAGGAAGCAAGGTTAAAGTTGCATGGTCTTGAGGATAAATATCCCTGTGCCTCTTGGTTGCCAATGATTTGTCAAAATGTCGGTACAGCCCCACAAAGTTGGCTAGACTTAGGTCGTCGTCCCACCGAAATAAGTCCCTATCGCGGTTTGTTCGCTTTTCGGGAGGAGGATGCACAATTCTTTTTTGGACGGGAATCTTTCGCTGATATGTTGGTGGATGCGGTGCAAAATCAACCCTTGGTTGCGGTCATTGGTTCTAGTGGCAGTGGTAAGTCTAGTGTGGTGTTCGCTGGTCTGGTGAAGCGTCTGCGGGATTCTGGAAACTGGCATATTATTGACTTTCGACCTGGTTCTAGACCCTTATTTAATCTTGCAACTGCTCTTGCAACTGCCCTTGTTTCCCAAAAGGAACTCCATTTTAGTACAGCCCACCATCAAAAAAAGTCCCAAATCATGCCACCCGTACTTAGTCGCACTGAACGCTTGCGGGAGATTAGAAATCTTGCTAGCGACCTGCAACAGTGTGATAATGGGTTGCGGGATGTCGTGGATAATATCCTCTTTGAAGACCCCAGCCAGCGTTTATTGCTAGTTGCCGACCAATTTGAAGAACTTTACACCCTTTGCCGAGACCCACAAGAGCGCAAAGCTTTCTTAGATAGATTATTGTCAGCAATTAATAATTGTCGTAATTTTACTTTTGTCATCACTCTCAGGGCAGATTTTTTGGGGCAAGCGTTGTCTTATCGTCCCTTTGCTGATGCGTTGCAGTATGCAGACTTAAAACTTGGTCCGATGACGGACGAGGAATTGCAAGCAGCGGTAGAAAAGCCTGCTAAGTTGCTGGGTGTAACAATTGAACAGGGGCTAGTGGAACGCATTCTTTCCACTGTGAGTGCTGAACCAGGGGATTTACCTTTACTGGAGTTTGCCTTAGCTAGGCTTTGGACAAAACAGCTTTCGGTCCAGTTGACCCATGCTGCTTACGATGAAATTGGGGGGGTGGAAGCAGCATTGGCTGGTTATGCTGACCAAGCATATAACCAGCTGAACTTCGAGGAAAAAGAAAGGACGCAGCGAATTTTTATCCAACTTGTGCATCCAGGAGAAGGAACGGAAGATATCCGCCGCGTAGCTACCCGCACTGAGGTGGGTGAGGAAAATTGGGATTTGGTAACCCGCTTGGCTAATGCCCGTTTAGTGGTGACGGGACGGGATGAGAAAACTGGTTTAGATACGGTAGAGGTTGTTCATGAAGCCTTAATACGTAGTTGGGGAAAATTACATCAGTGGATGCAACTAGACCGGGACTTTCGCCACTGGCAAGAGCAGTTGCGGGCAGCAATGCGTACTTGGGAGGCTTGCGGCAATGATGAAGGGGCCTTGTTGCGAGGAAAGCCACTGGCAGATGCAGAATATTGGGAAAGACAACGTTTTTTAGAATTGAGTTCAGTAGAGAGAAGTTTTATTGGGCTAAGTGTGGAATTTCGGGAGCGTGAGAGTAGGAAGAAAAAGCGCGGGCGACAACTGACTATTTTAGGACTGACGAGTGGTTTAGTGTTAGCTTTGATGCTGGCTGGAATAGCTTGGTGGCAAGGGCAGAATACTAATAAGAATGAAATCGAAGCTCTCAATGCCACAACTGCAGCGCAGCTGATATCAAATCGGGATTTTGATGCACTAATCACAAGTTTAAAGACATCGAAAAAACTCAGTAATATCAGCCCTTTAGCATTTATTCTTGACGAAAAAGCTCATACTCAAAAAGAAATTAGTGGTTTATTGCAAGAAGCGGTTTACAAAGTCAAAGAACGCAACAGATTAATAGGACATTCAGATGAAATCATAGATGTTACCTTTAGTCCTGATGGTAAAATAATTGCTACTACCAGTGGAGACACAACAGTTAAACTATGGAGTTTAGACGGGAGACAAATCACAACCCTAAAAGGACACACAGCTTTAGTTCACAGCGTTAGTTTTAGCCTCGACCAAAAAATAATTGCTACTGCGAGTTGGGACAAAACTATCAAATTGTGGACAATCTCAGGTCAATTAATTACTACCATTAATGCCTATGAAAATCCAGTTTACAGTGTGACTTTTAGTCCTAAAAATCAAACATTTGCTACTGCTGATTATGGCGGAAATGTAAAAATTTGGAATCTAAATGGGAAGCAAATCAAAGCTTTTAAAGCACACAATCAGGCGATATATTGTGTCAACTTTAGCCCAGATAGTCAGACTCTTGCTACTGCTAGTGCTGATGGTACAGTAAAGCTTTGGAATATAAACGGTGAAGAATTACAAACATTTAAAGGGCATAAAGATTGGGTTTGGTACGTAAACTTTAGCCCGAATGGTAAGTTGATTGCCACTGCAAGCCAAGATGGTACAGCCAAGTTTTGGAATATTAACGGTAAAGAAATTAAAAGTTTAAATGACCACAAAGATTCAGTAACTAGTGTTAGTTTTAGCCACAATGGTGAAATGATTGCTACTACCAGTACTGATAAAACCGTAATTATTTGGAATAAGAATGGTCAGAAACTGCAAACTCTTATCGGACATAAAAACTGGGTTTGGCGAGCTAGTTTTAGTCCTGACAATAAAATGATTGCGACTGCAAGTAAAGACAAAAGCGTCAAACTTTGGCAGATACAAGGTAAGAAGCTTCAAGTAATACCGGCACATCAAAGTGCTATTTATAGTATTGCTTCTAGTCCAGATGGTAAGCGAATTGCTACTGCTAGCGCCGATAAAACTGTCAAATTTTGGACCCCATCTGGTAAGTTAATTAGCATTTTACTAAAACATAATAGTCGTGTAAATGATGTTAGTTTTGCTCCTAATGGACAGCAAATTGCTACGGCAACTGAAGACGGAACTGTGATTCTTTGGAATAACAAAGCTGAGAAAATTCGCACATTCAAAGGTCATGACGGTTTGATTTGGAGTGTTAAATTTAGCCCCGACAGTCAGAGTTTCGCTACTGCTAGCGCAGATAAAACTGTCAAGCTATGGAACAAATATGGCAAGTTAATCAAGAGTATTGACGGGCACAAAGACATAGTTAATAGTGTTGATTTTAGCCCAGATAGCAAAATGATTGCCACTGCAAGTTGGGACACAAATGCCAAACTTTGGACACGAGAAGGTAAATTAATTAAAACTCTTTCCAGGCATCAAGATGGAGTTCATAGTATCAGCTTTAGTCCTAACGGCAAAATGATTGCTACTGCTAGCGAAGATAAAACTGTTATACTTTGGACAAATAAGGGTGAATTAATCACTACTTTGACAGGTCATGAAGCTGGAGTTTTTCGAGTCAGATTTAGCCCAGATAGCAAGATGATAGCCACGGCTAGCAAGGACTATAATGTTAAGCTTTGGAGTATAGATGGCAAAAAGTTAAAAACTTATCAAGGACATAATGATTCAGTTTTGAGCCTCAATTTTATTCCTAATAGTCATACCCTTGCTTCTGCTGATAATATGGGAAGATTAATTTTTTGGAATTTATATTTAGATTTTGAAGGATTACGAGCCTACGGCTGTCATTGGGTGCATGATTATTTAGAAAATAATCCCAATATTAGCAATCAAGATAAGAAAATCTGTGATGGAATGGCAAGGATGTGACGGGTTTTTTAATAAAGCATAAGGTTCATCCTTATTTACTGGTTTTATGGGTTCGGCTGTTCGCTCTGGTATCAGTAGTGTATTGCTTGCCCTTTACCAGATATACTATAACTTCCTATTAGGAAGCTGGTATAAACTGAAAATTACTAATAATAACCTCTACTTCTTGTAAATCAGTTGGTGGCTGACCTTGAAACAGCCAAAGGTTCATATGTACTCTCAAAGGCTGCTGGGGAATCCTCTCAAGACTATCATCGGGCTGGTAAGACCAAGCGGCTATTTGATTTTCATTATTGTTACTATGACCGTGAAGACTTTGAAATTCTACCTTTTTACTAGTCCAATCGAATCGATGTGTTGTGTAAGTTCCGTTCAGAGAAAAACTGAAGTTATGCCAAGTTCTATCTAGTTCAGTAACACTAGGCCAAACAACAAAATTACCATTTGGATTCTCAGAACTGCTCCACCTTGCTATTTCAATATCTATTTCATTTGTTTCTTCTTTATCTGGAGCCACAGATTCAGGAAAATTGAATAATCCCAATACGATATTTGGGTCAAACTGGTCTATGCGACCAATTACGTAAAATTGGTACTTTCCAAATCCCAAATTCATTGTTGTGTAAATTTCGGCACAGTACCATTTTCCATCTTGTTGAGTAATCTTGAGGTGTAAATAACCATCTTTGTCAATCCAGACATTATCGCTGCTCCAATTGTTTGAACCAGGGTTACCTGTTCCATTACGTCTCACTTGCCACTCATAGCCTGAAAAATTAATAATTTTTGTGTCAGCCATTTTTCTTTCTCTTGTGAATATTGGTGTAAAAAGCCTTATATATCTCCAGTAATTTTAACTCACATCTTGCACCAATAAAAATTGATGGAAATCAAGTAGGAAAAGTACCCATCAGGGTAATACTATCCCACTAAATTGTGTGTTAATGACGTTACTAAAAGCAACTTTGAAACTTTTGTTAAGTTTTGTTAAAAATAGTCATATTTCAGATAAAGAGGTTTTTTATTGACCGAGTAATGTGTAGAGCAACCTCGAATTTGTCCCATTATCCAACTTGTAATATCAATATTAGGAAAAACTATGAGTAATATTTTATTAATTGATGAACATCCTGAAACAAAAAACCTCTTAATGAAATGCTTAAAGACAGCAGGATTTGAGGTGAATATCACAGATAATGGTCTTGTCAATGTTCAGTTAGGACATCAGAAATTATCTACTACCACCGAAAATAAAAAATCAAATACTCAGAAATCCATATTTCCATCTATTCCCCGACTGCGTGAGGTTTTCGAGTTCATTGAATTGAATTATCATCAAAATATTAAACTAAAAGAAGTAGCTCAAGCTGTTGGTTATTCTTCAGCTTATTTGACCGACTTAGTGCGAAGACTGACCGGAAAAACTGTCAATAATTGGATTATTGAGCGCCGACTAGTAGCAGCAAGTAGCTTACTTTTAGAAACTAATTACTCTGTTGAGCAGATTGCTTTAGATGTAGGCTATCAAAATATCAATCATTTTTACTGCCAGTTTCGTGATTACTATAAAAATACTCCGCGTACTTGGAGAGAATCACAGTGTTGTCAAGTAGCTTAGAACCAAACAGAAACAAGAAAATTTAAATAATAGTTATAATTAAGCAACGTACTACTATTTGAAAGTGAAATTATCTCAATTAATAAGGCTAAATAAAGGAGATAAACCTGGTTATAAATTCTTGCAGTAGTGAGTAATTGTTTCGGCAGTTCCTCACTAATTCTTTTTTTATAAGCTTTTTCATATTCATCTATTTCTCCTGAATTAATCAAATACAGCTTATATAGAGAAAAAACTTATTACTACCTACAAATAATTAATTATCGCTTCTATAAGTACCAAAAAATAGTTAATTATCAAACCAATTAGAAAAGAATAGTATTGATATTAAGAAAGAGCAAAGGGGTTAGCAAAAAAGCTAAACCTTGCCTTTTCCAAAAAACTCTATTTATCAAAGGAAAAAAAACATGACTACTATCACTTTAAATCAAGCACAAAGCACAGCTAACACAAGCAACTTGGAACAGTTTTTCCAAGCAGTATTGAGCAACCAAGAACTACAAAACAAACTCAAAATAGCAACCGATTTGGAAAGTCTTTCCCAGATGGCACTTGAGTTTGGTCAAAAGTACGGCTACTACTTTACCATCGAGGAACTACAAGCCGCTACCGCAGTGGAAGCTGCAATAGGTAACTTGTGGCGGACTTTGGATGATTCACGGATGAGGAGTATTGATTTCGATGTGCCTTCCGCAGGTGGGAGCTATTCTACTTGCAGTAATTGCATAGGGCTTGATTAAGAAGGCAGAAGGCAGAAGGCAGAAGGAATCCCCATAAATTTAGGGGAAATAACTGCGGTTGAACATTTCTGTTTGTTTTAGTTTTAGTCAATGATTTTCAGACCAGCCATTAGCTGGCTACCTTAGCAGTAATTGCTGGTCATTATTCTTTATCCAGATTTGTACTTTCTCCCTACCCTGTGCAGCAATATTTAACTACTTCAAGATGGAAATACAAATAAATGTTGACATCAAATAAATTTGCCCTAACTCAATCCGCTCTCACAGATATTGTGGCTCAAGCTAGCCCATTATCCGAACGTCTTAATCATAATTTATTTGGAATTGATGCCACCGAAGCCAATAAAAAAAAATTGAGTGATGAACACCTTAATTACTGGTGTCAGGTAGTTGCTAGTGGAAACTGGGAAAAATTTCAAAAGCGGCTGCGTTGGGCTGGATGGAATATTGATACCGTGCGTTCAGCCACGGGAACAGTGAAAGTTATGGATACTCAAACTCTCCCAGGTTGGGCGACAACCTTAAAAGAAATTATTCAAACTGCTCATGAGCAATCCATCAAAAATCTAAAATTTGAAGCCCCTATTGACCCCAAAAAACCTGTACCATTTGAAGACTTACTACTGCCAGCTTGCTTTGTGGCTCGACAGAAATTACTAACCCGTCTAGGTTTTGATTCATTATCTCCTGACTGTTTACCTTTAGAACTGCTCTCTAAAGAAGCATACTTAGCAATAGAGCGCAGCTTACTCTCCAATTTGCTAAATCTATGTGAAAAAACCCTGGAATTGGAATTTTCTCATTTTCGTCCTCTAGGGGAAAGTTTACTAAACATTCTGCTAAAAGAAACCAAAGCTACACCTAACAAAACTTACTACCAGGAATTCGTACAGAAACTGCTAAAGGATGGACTACTAAGTTTTTTCCAAAAATATCCTGTACTCGGTAGATTAATCGCAACTAGAATTGATTTTTGGGTAGAAGCAACAGCAGAATTTTTGCAATACTTAAAAGCGGATAAATCCGAAATTGAGCAAGCTTTTATTCACTCACAATCAAATGTTGATAGAGTTAGTCAGTCTCAAATAGAGCTAGGAAAAGTTGTTGAAATCAAATCGAATTTATCTGACCTCCATAAGGGAGGACGTTGTGTCATTGCCCTAACTTTTGAGTCAGGTCTAAAGCTAGTTTATAAACCTAGAAATTTAAGTTTAGAAGTTGCTTTTAACGAGCTTTTAGAATGGTGCAATCAGCAAGATGTACTTTTACATTTTAAGATACTTAAGGTACTCAATCGCCCAACCTATGGCTGGGTGGAATATGTGGAACAACAACCTTGTGAGAACGAGGCAGCAGCGCGGCGGTTTTATCAACGGGCAGGAATGCTCCTGTGCTTGTTGTATACCTTGGGGGGGAATGACTGTCACCATGAGAATTTAATCGCCAGTGGCGAACATTTGGTACTGATAGACATGGAAACCCTGATGCACCCAGAACAGAAGCATTTAGAAGATTTTCCACAAGCCACAGTTCAAATGGTTTCTAATGAAAAGTTCTGGAATGATTCAGTTCTTCGCACAGGCTTGCTGCCTTGCTGGGATATTAACAAAGATAACCGCATTGTTTACGATATCAGCGGTCTGGGAAGCATTGACCCACAGGCATCACCCTGGCGTTTACTGCAATGGAAGTCTGTTAATACAGATAATATGCACCAGGTATACCAGACTGTGACGATACCAGTTGCAAAAAATGTGGCTATTTTAAATGGAATGCCTCTATCCCCAAATGATTATCTTGAGGAGCTAGTTGAGGGATTTAGGAAGATGTATCACTTCTTAATTGACAAAAGACAATTCTTGTTAGGAAAGCCTAGCCCTCTGGCAACCCTACAAGCCCAGTCAGTACGTTTTATTTTCCGTGCTACTAAAGTATACGGTATCCTCTTACAAAAAACTTTGACTCCCGAACTTCTCCAAAATGGGATTGACCGCAGCATTGAAATGGATATTTTAGCCCGTGCTTTTTTGACAACAGAGAATCAGCCAAAAGCTTGGTCAATTTTGCACTCAGAACTAAGGGCAATGGAACAGTTAGATATTCCCTATTTTGAAACCAATTCCAACAGTGATAACCTTACCTTTGGACTCGATAGACCAATTGAAGAATTTTTTGTTGCACCCAGTTATAATCAAGTGCTTTCTCGGTTACAAAAACTTGATGAGGCAGATTTAGCCCAACAATTAGCAATTATCCAGGGAGCTTTTTATGCCAGAGTAGCTCGGTCAATCAGCGAATTACCTTCAAATGGACAACCATTTGCAGTTTCGACTCTCTGTAAAGAAGAAGAGCAAAGTCTCTCAGTAAACAGCGAACAATTGCTAGCTTCTGCTGATACGATTGCGGCTGAGATTTATTCCAAAGCTATCGTTGAAGCTGATGGCAGTGTTTACTGGATTGCCTTAAGCTATATTCCCAACGTCGAACGATTCCAACTCCAACCTCTGGATGAAAGTCTTTACAGTGGCAATTGTGGCATTGCTCTTTTTCTGGCAGCTTTGGATTATCTTAGAGGTAGCAGTCAGTATCGCCATCTGGCTTTGGGCGCTTTACAGTATACGTGCAAAGTTTTACAGTCAGACAATGCAGATTTGACTCAAAGATTTGCTAAAAACATTAGTATTGGTGGTGCTAGTGGACTTGGTTCAATCATTTATTCTCTAGTTAAAATCAGCCATTTTCTAAAAGAACCAGCCCTGGTTGAAGATGCCCTCTTATTTGCTAAATTAATTACTCCCGAACTAATTGCTGCTGACCAACAGTTGGATGTGATGGGTGGAGCAGCAGGAGCTATTTTAGGACTGTTGGCACTTTACCACAAAACTGGTGAAAAGACAGTTTTAGACAAAGCAGTAGCCTGTGGTCAGCATTTGCTAGAACATCGGATTAGTATTAATGGTTCCCCTAAAACTTGGAAAAGTTTTGAGAATAAGCCATTAACAGGTTTTTCTCACGGAGCGGCTGGCATTGCCTATGCCCTACTAAGACTTTACTCAGTAACGCAGGACAGCAACTATTTAGAGGCTGCCTCTGATGGAATTGCTTATGAAAGCAGTGTTTTTTCAACAAAAGCTGCTAACTGGCCTGATTTCCGTTCTTTTACTCAACAAAATGGTCAACCGGGTTTTAATACAGTTAGTTGGTGTCATGGTGCTACGGGCATTGGCTTAGGACGGTTGGGTGGTTTGTCGATTTTAGAAACCTCGGAAATCCATCAAGATATAGAAGTAGCATTGCAGACGACTCATTCGTATAGCTTGCAAGGGGTAGACCATCTCTGCTGTGGCAATTTAGGTCGCTGCGAAGTGTTGTTGCTGGGGGCACAAAAACTATCTCGCCCTGAATTGCTGACAATGGCACAACAAAAAGCTGCTTGGGTATTAGCCAGAGCAAAACTTGCGGGAGGATATCAATTGTTTGCTAACTTGCCCAACCATGTATTCAACCCCGGCTTCTTTCAGGGAACGGCTGGCATTGGCTACGAGTTACTTCGGTTGGCATACCCAGAAGCACTACCCTCAGTATTGCTGTGGGAATAAATTCTCTTGATTCATCAGTCATAAAAACCTATTTTCGTTTCCCTTAAATAGGGACAAATAGATGATTTGGGCAGCAAAAAATATGATAAACTTCCCCACGCACATTGGCATGAGAGTTTTCATTCTCATCTTGTTTGCACAACTGGTTTCCCTAATCGGTTCCAGCCTCACTGATTTTGCTTTAGGCATCTGGGTTTACCAGCGCACTGGGTCAATTACCCAGTTTTCCCTAATTATTATATCTGGTGCCCTACCACTGATTGTTGCCTCTCCGTTGGCTGGTGTCTTAGTAGACCGATGGAATCGCCGCTGGGTTATGATTCTCAGTGACTCCGGTGCTGCTTTGGCTACTGGGGCGATCGCTCTTCTCATTGTCACCAATCGGATTGAAATCTGGCACATTTACCTGGCTACTGCTATTAGTTCAACCTTCTATGCCATGCAGGGACTAGCTTATACTGCTACCACCACCCTGCTAGTGCCTAAACAGCATCTTAGCCGCGCTAGCGGCATGATGCAACTAACGGGGTCTGCTACCCAATTAATTTCACCTGTACTAGGAGGAATACTACTGGGAATTATCCACATTGAGGGAATTATTCTATTAGACTTCGCTACGTTTTTTGTTTCTTTAATTACTTTATTTTTAGTTAGATTCCCTGAAATTAATACTGTTAAGACTGATGATACAAAACAAGTGGGCAGAAATTCGCTATTGCAAGAGATTAATTATGGCTGGACTTACATTACTGACAGACAAGGATTGCTAGGATTGCTGATTTTCATGGCTACTAACAGCTTCTTCTTCGCTATCTTTAACGTGCTATTTACCCCATTTGTGCTGTCAATAACCTCAACTAATGTCGTTGGTATCATAGTATCTATCGGTGGTATTGGTTCAGTGGCAAGCAGTCTATTGATTAGTACTTGGGGAGGTTCGCAACAACTGATTTACAGCTTATTCGGCTTTCAATTGCTTGGAGGACTGTGTATTTTATTTATGGGCTTATACACCTCCCTCCCACTCCTCACCCTTTCTATTTTCCTTATCTCTTTTGCTTCACCAATCATCTATGGTTCTAATCAAGTCATTTGGCAAAGAAAAGTTCCACCTGACTTACAGGGAAGGGCTTTTGCAGTGAGAAGTATGATTGGTAGTTTGTTCCGCTTACTAGCTTATCTGGTCTCTGGACCATTAGTAGAAAAAATCTTTCAACCTTTAATGATGGACAATAGTCTAATCGCAGTCAGTATCGGAAAAATTATCGGTACAGGAACTCATGCAGGTATGAGCTTAATATTCATTGTTGTAGGTTGTTGTACTATGCTAACGACTATCGCTGCCTACCAGTATCCGCCCCTGCGGTTAGTGGAGGATAAATTACCAGACATAATACCGACAAGCAAAACGTCCTTCTAAAATCGTGGGGACTAATACAAAAAACCTTTTTTGGTGCGATGACCCCTAGGCTAGGCTGTTGACTTTGATGTTTTTGATGTCAGCTAAATTAATACATTAATACTGTAAAGAACAAGTAGCTAAAAATAATGATTTAGATGAATCCTGTTGTTTAAAACCTTATTTGGTATGAGTTCAAACAAAGTATCATGAGAAAGATTTATCACTTTGGTAGCCCAATCAACTAGTTTCTCAACATTGAAAAAACGACATTGAGACCGTTGTTGAGGGGGAATACCATCAAACTTTGGGATGTTGCAGAGCGTGAAGAAATCGCCCCCCTTACGGGACATAGCAGCTCGGTCGTTAGCGTTAGTTTCAATCCTTTGGGGCGACTGCAATACTACTCGGTTAAGGATTTTTGTAGGTTGGGTTGAGGAATAACGGAAACCCAACAAACTACCGAAAATGTTGGGTTGAGTGGAGCTACCTAACCTACGTATTTTTGGATTTTTGGGCTTAACCGAGCAGTATTGGGGGCGACTGCTGGCTTCCACTAGTGAGGATAAAACCATTAAACTCTGGGATGTGATTGCCCATAAAGAAATTGCTACCCTCATAGGACATCGGGTAGGGGTCAGTAGTGTCAGTTTTAGCCCTTCGGGAAAGCTGTTGGCTTCAGGAAGTTCATCTGGAACTGTGGTTTTGTGGAATTTAGAAATTTTGTCGAAATTAACTCTTGATGATTTAATGGTGCGTGGTTGTGATTGGGTGCGCCGCTATTTGCAGACAAACCCGAATGTTAGCTCTAACGACAAACATCTGTGCGATGGTATTTAAAAGGGATTTTTTATTAGATAAATATAAACTGCATCGAAGTACCTTTAAGAGTACTTTTTTTGATGTGATTCTGTTGTTGGAAAAGCACCCATCAGGGTAATACTATCCTGCTGAATTGTGTGTTAATGACGTTACTAAAAACAACTTAAAAGCTTTTGTTAACTTTTGTTAAGAATGGTCATATTTCAGATAAAGAGGTTTTTTATTGACTGAGTAATGTGTAGGGCAACCTCGTATTTGTCCCATTATCAAACTTGTAAAATCAATATTAGGAAAAACTATGAGTAATATTTTATTAATTGATGAACATCCTGAAACAAAAAACCTCTTAATTAAATGCTTGTCAACAGCAGGTTTTGAGGTAATTATCACAGAAAATGGTATTGTTAATGTTCAGTTAGGACATCAGAAATTATCTACTACCACCGAAAATAAAAAATCAAATACTCAGAAATCCATATTTCCATCTATTCCCCGACTGCGTGAGGTTTTCGAGTTCATTGAATTGAATTATCATCAAAATATTAAACTAAAAGAAGTAGCTCAAGCTGTTGGTTATTCTTCAGCTTATTTGACCGACTTAGTGCGAAGACTGACCGGAAAAACTGTCAATAATTGGATTATTGAGCGCCGACTAGTAGCAGCAAGTAGCTTACTTTTAGAAACTAATTACTCTGTTGAGCAGATTGCTTTAGATGTAGGCTATCAAAATATCAATCATTTTTACTGCCAGTTTCGTGATTACTATAATAATACTCCCCGTGCTTGGAGAGAGAAACAACGTTGTAAACTAGGTTAGAATTCAATGGAATAAAAGTAAATTTTTTTGTTGATTTACCTGTAGTATATCTAGTTATTAAGAGCTAACTTTATAGAATTATCTGGTTATAAATTATTACAGTAGTGAGTAATTGCTTCAGCAGTTGGTTGCTGCTGCTTATTTATATAATTTTATTTATAAAAAAATATTTATTCTATTGAAATCAATTATAGTTTATAGATTAAAATCTTATAAAGACCTACCTAAAAATAATTAATTATTGCTTTCCTGAGTGCCTAAAAATATTTAATTAACAAAGTTATTACGTCAAGATACGATATGTATATGTAGCTAAGTTCTACAACGCTAGAGCAAATTCAACAAGTTTTACCTATTTTTAACAAGGAGAAATACGAATGCAAAACTATACAGATATGTTAACTTCCGGTGCTTTTGATGTTGTGTTTCAGGAGATTGAACGTCAGACGAATGTTGACCGTAACACCTTGAAAGTTATTCGAGCGGAATACAGAGTATGGAGCAATGGTTGTCTTGATTTACAGGGACTAGGAGACGTTTGTTCAGCAGTATTGACTCCAGGCTGGATCGTGGAAGTTGAAGGTAAGAACCAGCGTTGGGTATATCATACAGATCAAACAAGGACATATGTGAAGGAAGCTGGATTCTGGAGCGAATCATCAGGAAATTCCACGTTAGCTCGAGAATGACTTGCAACTTAAGGATAAACCCCTAGTACTCTGCCAACACAAAAATGCTGGGTAGATTATGTAACGGGGTAAAACATGACCAAGTACGGAAAAAATTTAGACCTTCAAAGTTTCTTTGCTGTACTACCAGCACCATTTGTCCATCAATCAAATATAATCATCAAATTCAGGAAAACCGAAAATGCAAGAAATTATTGAAACGCAAGCTGTTATGACTTGCAGCGTAGAGGAAACTCGCGATTGGTATGCATGGAACAACTTGATGCCACCTAAACCCGATGACTTTCATGTTGTGGGTGAGGTGAAAGTGAATGACACGCGAATTGTACCAATGCTTTTCCCGAAAGAACCCCAGGGAATCAATCCCGAAATTCTGATGTTACAACTCGTTTTGATTCAACAGCCAAGTGTTGGGTTGCCAGTCGTCACATGGGTACAAGCACGATATGATAAAGTTCTTTTGAACAGCACCTACAAACAAGTTTGGATATTCTGTGAAGATGAGCAGATTGCAGATATTCCTGTTGAAGATATCTATTAGGATTTGCGTGTGAATATTTTAACTAGAGACCGAGCAAACGTTTCTGCACCACTCAACTTAACGAATGCATTACCGGGACTGCAAGCTCTCTGCTCTGAAACCCTCGGCGATCCTCGTATTTGTATCGCTGTTCTAGATGGTCCCGTTGACCAATCTCATCCGTGCTTTGAAGGCGCAAATCTTATGCAGCTTCAAATTCTAGTTTCTGGTTTTGCCAAGTCTGGATCTGCTGCACAACACGGAACGCATATTGCCAGTATTATCTTTGGGCGACCGGGTAGTTCTGTTCCTGGAATTGCCCCCCGTTGTCGAGGTTTGATTGTTCCAGTGTTTGCAGATGGGCAAGGAGGGTCTTTAGAGCCTTGTTCACAACTCGATCTAGCACGCGCAATTACCCTAGCTGTGGAGCAAGGAGCCAATGTCATTAACATTAGCGGCGGTCAGTTGACTCAATCGGGTGAACCTGATCCTTTCCTCACGAACGCTGTTCAATTGTGTAGAGATAACAATGTTCTCATTGTTGCTGCAACTGGAAACAATGGCTGCGCTTGTCTGCATCTTCCTGCCGCAATCGCGTCTGTACTAGCTGTAGGAGCAATGGATGCTCAATCACAGCCAATGGGGTTTAGTAATTGGGGCGAAGCTTACCAAACAAACGGTATTCTCGCTCCCGGTGAAACTATTTTAGGCGCAGTTCCGGGTGGTGGAACTAGAACGATGAGCGGCACCAGCTTTGCAACCCCTATCGTATCTGGCATTGTTGCATTACTGCTCAGTTTGCAATTGAAACAAGGCAGCAAACCCAATCCGGAAGCTGTTTGTAAGTCTATTCTTCAAAGTGCCTTGCCCTGTCCACAACCGAGTTCAGAGTGTCAACGCTTTTTAGTCGGAAAGCTTAATGTCCCTAGGGCACATACCCTGATTACCACAGGAGAAATTCAACAAATCACAAATTACACACCAGAGGAATTTATGATCCAACCCCAAGAAGCGAACAATGAGATCGAACAATCTCAGCCAAGTAAAGTGATTGAATTCGAGTTGAAACAACCAATACTACAGTCTTCATTGATAGGTGTTCAGGCTGCGGAAGTGAATCAATCAACATCTATAACAACTATGCCAATGGAGGAAAACCCAATGATGATTACTGCTAGCAACTAAACAAATTCTTCAGTGACTCCGTCTGAGTGTGCTTCTTGTAGCGCTGGCAAGCAAATTCAGTTAGTTTATGCTTTAGGAAAGTTAGGCTATGATTTCGGTACTCAAGCACGTCGAGATTCATTTACCCAAGCCATACCTGAAGGGATGAATATACTCGACTATCTCGCACAAAACCCTTTTGAAGCACAATCGCTGATTTGGACGTTGAACCTAGATGCTACGCCCATCTATGCCATCATGCCTTCTGGTGCTTATGCTAGTGTGACTTATGAGCGACTACGCTCCTTCCTGGGCGACGACGAGAACATCGAGCGGGTTTCGATTCCAGGGTATATAGCGGGCAGTGTGAGGCTGCTTTCGGGTGAAATTGTTCCTGCCATCATCCCAGAAGTGCGAGGAATATACGGATGGTCGGTTGCTGCCTTGATTGAAAATTTAAGACAGACTTATCCCACGGGTCCCTCAGAAGAAGAGTATAGCAATAAGATTCGAGAATATTTAGAGCGGATTTATTATGAGTTTCGTAATTTAGGGGTAACACCCCAGGAACGGGCGCTCAACTTTTCCGCGACCAATGCTTTCCAGATTGCCGATGTGATGTCTACTGGTACGGCTGCCGATGTTGGACTGGACACCATTACGGTGGAGAAAAGTCCGATCTGTCGTGCCGATTCTGATTGCTACGATGTTAAATTACAGTTTTTTAACCTACAAGATAGTCGTAGAGCCGGAAAGGTTTATCGGTTCACAGTGGATGTCAGCGATGCGATTCCGGTTTCTATCGGTCGAGTCCGCTCTTGGTCTGTCGCCAGCTAATTCAATCCCCAAGGAGCGATCATGATACAACTTCCCGTTCAAGCTCAACCTGTCTGCCAAAGACTTCCTACGAATGCAAAGGCTGTTTTTGGCGAAGGCTCTAAATCACATATCAGACCTTGAGAATTAGGAAAAACAACATGAAAATTCCAATCCAATCCCAACCAATCATGAGAAACGTCAGTACGCCAAGAATTAACTATGGCACTGCACTAGTTTACCCGGCATGTATCCCATTGAAAGAGCAGTTGGAGGGCTGCGAGGACTGGGCTGGTCGATGCTCAGTTCAAGACGGTTGTCGTGGCTGCAAGCTAGGGGTCGCCCTTCATTGTCTAGCAAACCCCGCTGCCTGCTGTCTATAATTCCAAATTGCTAAGTTTATGCTAGTAGATGCTGTCCCAACTCAGGACAAGGACGGTGTTTGGGATCATCCGAATAGAAAAAACCTACTAGATATGTGAGGGAGGGATTTTCCCACTATTACTTCACAGAATGAACAATCAAACCTAAAACAAGGAGAAACAATCATGAAACTTCGGATTGCGTTAATGACCCCGGCGGATGTGAGGTTATGTCAGCCTAAGTAGTTAAGGGAATAAAGCATTCTTTCGGGCTGTGTCTGCCCGTTATCAGACACGACTTAACCTGTGAGGGAGGAATTTTTCCACTCGTACCTCGCAGAACGAACAATCAAACCTAAAACAAGGAGAAACAATCATGAAACTTCCAATCCAAGCTCAACCAGTTAGCAGAAAAGTAAGCTCTGCAATGCTTGCTAAAAAAGCAACTAATGCTGTCGGTGCATCATCCGCATGTGATGCAGCGTGTGGTTGGGCAGCCGCCGCTTGTACTGCTTCTTTTATAACAACCGGAGGGTTGGGACTTCTGCCCTGCCTTGTCGCTATTGGAGCGGCTAATTGCTATGACTGTGTTGTAGAAATTCTGACCCCCACTAACTGGGGCGGCGGCGGCGGTGGCGGCGGGAGACCCAATCCATACGTACATTGACCCAGATTTGGGCGATTTCGACCTCTACTTGCCAGGGGAAGGCTCTTTTAGGGTGTGTTAACGCACGTGAAACGCACCCCTATCATTAAATTCGGTGGGTTACGCACTTCGCTAACCAGGGCAAACGCACCTTATTTTTAGAATGCTTACAGAGCATAGGTTTCAGCGATTATTTAGTTTTGGTTCATTTTTCTGAAATTCTTGCCCCGCAAGGCTTACAGAATTTAGATGCGTTTGCCCTGGTCTGATAACCGCAACTGTTCCGGTATAGAATGATTTTTACTTGGGGTCACACTTAAAACTACTAGTACGTGAAGGCAGAAGTAAGAAGGCAGATGGCAGATGGCGCAAAAGCTTAGAATAAAAGCTTTTTACTGATTTTGAATGGTAGATTTATTTCCGCCGTACTGTACTAGAGATATTTGCGACATACATTCTGGCAGTTTTTGACCTCTCTTTTCTAAGGGTATGAATGGTTATAAAAATAATTAATTATTGCTTTCCTGAGTGCCTAAAAATATTTAATTAACAGTGTTATTACGTCGAGATACAATATGTATATGGAAGGAAAAATCACGACATCAAACAAGCTAGACAACTCTGAAAAAACCTCTAATTAAAAGATTATTTCTCTGATTAATGAGGTAACTTACCATCCATTAACATTGCCAACTTCAATATCTATCTAAAAAACAATCAAGATAGTGGTTAGCGATTTTTAAAACGCTGACAGTAGAAATATATTTCCACAGGAGAAAACTTATGCGTTATGTCCATCCATTTCAAATGGAATTACATCAACTCGAAAAAGGTGTTTATGTTCCACAAATAAGTAACACGGAGCAAGCACAAGTCCCCACAGCAGTTTGCAGTAAAGATGCTAATCTTCCCACTACCCAAGCTATTGGTGAAGAAGGAGGTGATGGTTTAATCACACAAGCTCTTAGCGAAGAAGGCGATAGTACTACCCAAGCTATTGGTGAAGAAGGAGGTGATGGTTTAATCACACAAGCTCTTAGCGAAGAAGGAGGTGATACCACACAAGCTGTTGGCGAAGAAGGTGGTAATGATTTAATCACACAAGCTGTTGGCGAAGAAGGCGATGGTACTACTGCTGCTCTTGGCGAAGAAGGAGGTGGTATTACACAAGCTGTTGGCGAAGAAGGTGCTACTACCTTAGCTATTGGCGAAGAAGGAGGTGATGATTTGATTTAATCACACAAGCTCTTAGCGAAGAATGAGGTTAGTAATTTGCGAAAAAAAGACTCAGTTCAGAAAGACTGAGTTTGGCAAATATAGCAAGACTAAAGCCGAATGGCACTAAGAAAAGCCTCTTGATACCCCTGAACTAAAGTGAGGGCTAAAAGCTTAAACCCGTTAAAAACGGGTTGTAATTCAAACACAACTACAGTTTTAGTCCGTTTTTAACGGACTTTAGCTTTTAGCCCTCACTTTTGTGAAGGGCAAATCTTGGTGCCATTCGACTGAATCCACTGTCCAAAAATTTAAATTTGTAGTCAGAAATAAGCGTCTAGATTCAATCGCAGAAGCCCTGACTACAAACAAAACTTTGCGACGCTAATACCCATCCTAAGTTCTAACCTACTTAATTGTTGATGTTCTGAATATTGATTAAATTTGAGAAAAATATGAATATTTTAATTATTGGTAATGCTAAGGATATCCACGCCAAACACCTTAAACAAGCTTTAATAAAAGCAGGCGCGACTGTTGATTATTTTGATACTCATTTATTTCCAAGTCAGCTACGCATGTCTTGGCAACCCCACTCTCAAGCTGGTACTATTAAATTTGACCGCAATCGTCAATTAGATATTAAAGATATTCACAGTGTTTTTTGGCGTAATTTTTCTGGCGTTGGCGTTCATTACTTGGATGATTCATCTCAACAAAATATTGCATTGAAAGATTCAATTAGTGCATTGCGAACTTTAATTAAAGCAATTCCATCTCGCTGGGTAAATTCTTGGGATGCTTACGAATTCCACAAAGAGAAACCTATTCAACTATATACTGTTAAAACTTTAGGTGTCAGGATTCCAGATACCCTAATTACCAATAATTCAGAAGAAGTGATAAGCTTTGCCAACGCCTATAAACAAGTTATTTTTAAGCCTGTTTACGGAGGTGCTCATACTCAAAAATTAACAGAATCTCTTTTAGAATCCAAGCGATTAGAATTAGCTTTGAGTATTTCTCCAGTCACTTTACAAGAATATGTACCTGGAACAAACATTCGCAGCTATGTAATTGGTAAATCTGTTTTTTCTGCGGAAATACGTAGCCATTGTCTAGATTTCCGCTCAGACCAAACAGCTGAGTTAATACCCGTTGAATTACCCAAAAATATTCAACAGCAATGTCAAGATATTGCCAAAGCATTATATCTGGAATGGACGGCTATTGATTGGCGTTACAATCATGACGGAGAGTATATATTCCTGGAAGCAAATCCCAGTCCTATGTTTTTACATTTTGAGAAACAAACGGGTTTCCCAATCACAGAAGAATTGGTGAATTTATTGATGAGGTAATTGCAATAGTACAATTTCCCCTTGTGCTGTTATTTGCGCTCGTGTCTGTAAATAAGTCCAATCAAGTCCTTGTAAATCCTGTTCGTTTATCGCTAGCCACCCGGAAAAACCTGTGTCCAGCATAATATCTACAGGCAGTTCTAACCTTTCGCAGTATAATTTGTTCGGGTCTTGAGTTAAAAAAATAGGCTAACTTGCGTGTAATTTGTAGAAAAAATTACAAAGTATTCACAACACCCAGCGCATTTTTACCTAGGATTAGTAATTTGTGGTTGTCCCTGACGATACATAAAATCACTATTCCGCTGCAACCAAAAAGGTAACAAAGCTAACAAAGCAGCTAATACACAGCCAACACCAGAAACAATATAAACAGCAGTTTCCGTCTCATTAATCCGTTGATTAATCTGTGAAATCGACTCCTCAGTTTGGTTAACACGCAATTGAGCAGCAGCTAACTGCTGTTTAGTATTCAACTTAACTTCCTGAATTAAGCCTGTAGTTACCTCTAATTTTTTATCAATTTTATCTAAAGCTGATTGAAAATCTCGAAAGCGATTGTCCCAATTCTTGACTGCAATTTCCAACAAGCTATCAAACTCTCCCGTTTGCTCTTGATTTTGTAGTTCAATAGCAGCGCGGAATTTTTCCCAGCGTTGGTCTATTCTTTGTTCCAGCTTTGCGAGTTGTTCGTCATAATTTCCTTGATTTTGCTGGATATTGTCTAAAATATTTTTTTCTAAAATATTAAAGCGTTCATTTAATTGTTGTTCAGCTTGAGTCAATCTTTCTACCTGGGTTTTAGAATCAGTTTGTAAATTTTTTAATGTAGATTTAGCTTCTTTAATATATTCGGCTAACTTTTGATAATCTTCGTCCAACTCTTGATATTTTTGTGAAAAGCCTGCGAATTCTAACTTGACTTTTGCCAAATCATCTAAAACTTCGTAAGACTCTTGAAACTTACTACGGTAATTAGCTATTTCTTTTTCTAATTGGTCTAATCCATTCAAGTACTCTGGCATAAATTTCACCCCAGTTTATATATTATTTTAACATTAAAAACCTAACTTTAAAATTGCTAGTGCTGGCTTGATATAGTCACAATCATCATTGACTTGACTTAAACTTCTAATTTTCCAAAGTGAAGCTAAAATACGGTAGTGCGAAGATTCTGCACCAAACCTTTGTTTTGCTTCCTTAAGCAAAAATTTAAAACCTTCTCGATTATCCCAAGCACCACCAACTTGAGTTAGCCAGCTAAAAGCCTCTTCAGCATTTAAATTTACTGCTTCTTGATAAAACAATAAAAGACTATCAGCAGGTAGTCCCTGTTTTATGCCTTCTTGGAAGCCAAATTTTAGATACTCAAAAGCTAATTTTGACGAACCATGACGTAACCGAACTAGCGCACCCCCTAAATAAAGTGCAGCTAAATTAGTCGGTTCGCGTTCCAAGCGATTTATTGCACGGGCAAACATGCTAGCTTCTGCTCTATGTTCGATAGTGAATTTTAACACATCTTCCAATATTTGGGCATCAAATCTTTCCAATGCTACAGGAATTTGTTCGACGATGCTATTAACTCTATTATCTTCTGTAAATTCAGCTGCTTCTTCTCTATCAAATTCTAAACTGGGATTGCATACATCGCAAAACTCGCAACGCTGGTTTTGAGCAAGTAAGTCTTTACTATTGTCGTAAATTCCTTTGAGAACTACTCGTCTACAAACAGCTTCTAAATGACATCGAGCATATTCTAGTTGGTTGAAAAGCATTTGATACCGCATTCGTACAACTATTTCATAAATACGTTCTAACAAAATATGTAAAAGTTGAGTTAACACCAACTCTCTGACATTATCAAGATTTTGGTTAATTAATGGGGCAAATACTTTATTGATTTGCGCTTGAGCGTATTTTTCGCTAATATATCTTTGCCGCAGAACTTCCTTTAAACAATTACCAACTTCTTCTAAAGTCCATTGTCTCTTAAAAGATACTTGATATTCAATTTTAGATAAATGAATATATTTCAACGAAAAACCTTGGACAATTCCTAACTGATTAAGCCGATGTAGGGCAATTTGAGTTTGATGATTTTTTATTTCTCCGTTGATAATGATTGTTTCATTTGTAAGTAATTTTTTATAAGTATCTACAATGCTACTAATTTCTTCTGTTAAACCCGGATATTGTTTTCTAATTAATCTCGCTTGATGACCGTAATCGCATAAATGTTTTTCATAATAAGGACAAAGCCAAAAATCATAATTTTGTTTGTTTGCGACACAAGGGGGTTGGACTGCGACACCTGCATCAATATAATCTTTTTGACATTCGGGATGAGGTGGATGTAAAATTAAAGCGATATGCGCGTGCTGATTATCCTGTCCTGCATGTCCTGCTTCTTGGTAATATGCTTCTAAACTTCTAGATAGACTATGGTGAATAATAAATCGAATATTTCGTTTATCAATTCCAAAGCTATACTCCCTAGTTGCTACTAATAAAGAAAAATTGCTATCTCGAAAATCATCCTGTCGCTGTTGAATTAGTCTCTCCCAATTAGGAAATTTCTTTTTTTCTACTGGTGGAAAAAATGCTCCGCATTCAAGACAGCGACAAACTTCTCTACGCTTTTTATTAAATTTTTGTGTCTCGTTTTGAATTACCGGAGAACCGCATCGAGGGCAACAATCTGGAGAACGACTAGCATATGCTTGAATTAAGCTACCATCAATCAAAAGGCGTTGTTTGACTTCATAAGCAATATTATGTACTCCTTCTAAAAAAGTTCTTCTTCCCTGAGAGTCAGCATATAACCCAAAAATTATTCCTGTATGGGGAAAAGGAGGATTTTGATTTCTGGGAAGTAATTCATTAAAGGAAATGTTTAGTGCTTGGGGAATAACTTCTTGAAGTATACGCACTAATATTCCTGGTTTATCTTCTGGTTTTTCGACAACATGTACAGAAAAACTCAGTTCTGGACGTTTACTTTTTGCTAACTCTACAACATTATCATTTGTTAACCCCAAAACTCGCAAAATATCTTTTCTTACAGATTCTGAAGCTGTTGTTGTCAGTGCGATTATTGGTATTGCAATCCTAGAAGCTACTGTCAAACATTCCCGCAAACGGGAAACTTGTAAAGACACTGGATGAAAATCATGTCTTAGTTCGGAAACACACTGTGCTTCATCAACTACTAATGCCCATACAGGTAATTGCTGGTTACTTGCTGCTAGTTCCTCACAGAAAGCTCTAAAATCTGTAATTTGAAACCGTTCAGGTGAAATATATAATAATCGGTAGCGAGCAAATGATAAATCACTCAACTTTGCTCTTCTTTGTGAACTTGACTCTCCATAAATAACTAATTCTACACATTTTAATCCCAATCGCTTTAAAGTATGTACTTGATTACGAATTGATACTCGTGATGGATTAACTACTAATGTTGTGCGCGGTACTAACAATGCACATAGTTGAAATACTAAAGATTTTCCAAATCCTATTGGAAAAATTCCCAATACTGATTCATTTCTCAGTATTTTTCTTATTAGCTCTACTTGCTCAGCTTTAAGTTCGGGGATACAAAAGTAACGACGCGCAAAATAATCAAATACAATTCTATTAACTATAGAAATTGGTTGTAGTGATGGTGGTATTTCCCCTACTTCGGTTGCAAAAGGAACGATAAAACTTTCTAATTGTGCAAATGTATAACTATTATCAACTAAACTATTATTTAACGACTCACCTGTAGAAGTAAAATCTACATTTTCTGGTAATTCATTCACTGTCAGTAAGCGAATAGTTGTTTGATTGGAATCTAGATAATTAGTTGCTCCTTGATAATAGCTAAGTAGTTTATTTACCCCATATTCATCTACTGAACCGACTAAATAAATATCTATTTCTGGTAAAGTTATACTTAACCCATATAATTCTGCTACTTTTTCTATTAACGCAACAGAATCCAGCACCGCTAAACTAAAAGCTGCGACTGTTGGTTTGTAGTCTACTAGTACCAAACGAGAATTACCAGACCTGACCCATTGACACAGCAATGCAAAAGCTACTTGTTGATAAATAGGATATCGTTTGGGAAGTTCTTGTAATAGTTGCTTTAAGCAAGGTAAACCTGTTTCGACAATTTGATAATTTTTGTAACGCCAATTATCTATCCACTCATAATTTCCAACAGTGAATTGCAAAGACTCTTCTAGTAATTTACACTCAATCACTTCCCCAGGATATTCTACAACCGTTTTTAAAACAGCCGTACGTATTGGTATAGGCAAAGAACCCAAAGGTTCCTCATCTGTTATACCCAACAGCGTCGGTCCAGCTAGATGATACACCAGTTTCCAAAGTTCAAAATCACTCAACGCTACGAACCCTTCTTTTGTATATGTAATAACAATTAATTTAATTGAATTTATTATTATATGTTTGCTGATATTTGCTTGACATCTCCGTGGCTGATATGGAATAACTTAGTAAAATAGCCATGTTGAGGTTTGTAATAGGTGTATTTAATCATGGTGTAAACGGTTATTTATTTTAAGTCATTTATTTCCCATCATGAAAATCATAATACAATCGTTTACGGAGTATGTACCTTTATCACTAAAGCTTGAAAATAAAACCCCAAAAGCAAATAGCTGTGTACAACAATACTTAACCAAGAATAATAACGCGGTCTCTTCCTTTCCTTTTCGCTTGATGGAGAGCTTTTTCTGCTGTAATAATCAAGTTTTCGGCTTCTATATCCGGTCGGGGAACAATACTCGCAACTCCTAAACTCACTGTCAACACAGAAGCTGGTAATCCACCGATACCAGGATATTCGCAAGGAATCGCTAAATCTTTGACTCGGTCGCGGATATTCTCAGCAATTAATACAGCCGCTGTTGCGTCTGCTACTACAAGTATCGCGAATTCTTCACCACCGTAACGAGCTAGAAAGGCTGAATTTTGCTCAGAATTTTGACTTTTACCTGGAATATTATTGCCCGGATTTGGTAAACCGCTATTTCCAAAAGGACGTTTGACGCATTTCCTAATCACATTGGCTATTTGTCGTAAACAGTCATCTCCTGCATTACTCCCATAACTTTTGTTGTAATATTTTAAATAATCAATATCGCATAGTATTAATGATAAGGCTCCCTGTTCCCTCTGGCAGCGCTGCCATTCAATTTGTAAATAATTATTAAAATAGCGACGATTCCCAAATTGAGTCAACTCATCCAACGTTGAAAGAACCCGTAACTGTTCGTTTTCTCTCTCTAACTCTTCCACACGAGAATCACTTTCAGTCAGTTTTTTGCCTCCGAGATGTTCTCTAAAATAAGAACGATACAGCTCATTCAATACAGTCGCTCGGTCACCTGACAAAGAAATCAGTCCCATATTCTGCAATTTGTAGGCTAGTATCGGTTCTAGCTTTACAGGAATAGTGCTATTAATCACCTCATAAAAAGCAGCAGCTAACTCAGATTCTTCTCGTAGAGCTATGACATACTGCCTTAAATACTCATCATAAATACTGCCTCCATATGGTGCTTTTCGCAACAGATTACTGAGGTTACCTTCTAACCCACCCTTACCTATAAGATGATAAAAAGTCAAGCGAGTTAAATAAGGATGTCCCCCAAGCATCTTCATTAAACTCTCAACTTCATCACCACCACTCCAATCCAAACCATGACGTTGTGCTAAATCCCGTACCTGTGCTTTCGTGAACGACGGTAACACCAATGGTAAACCAGCGTTAAATGCGGATTGAGTTAATCCCAAAGAAACCAAAATTTCTGTTGAGTAGCTTAATACCAAGCGAATCTTTCGCCAAATTTCCACCCGTCTAGCTTGCTCGTGCCAAGAACGCAGTAAAGACAAAAATTCACCAGCAATTTCTGGATATTCAAAAATCCAGTCTACTTCATTCAAAACCAGCACCAGAGGATTAGAGGCAGACGACAGCAAATAATTTTGAAAATATGTTGTGCAGCTCACCTTACTACCCATGTCCTCATCCCAGTAATCATTCAACTTGGGTAACAGCTGCAACTCACGACTGACATTAGCACAAAACCAGCGCAAAAATTTGTCCAAACTGGCAAAAACAACTTTGTCTGCTTGTTGAAAATCTAAAGCCACAGTACGGTAACCAAGATTTTCTGCTTCCGCTAAAATACGTAAAATTAAGGAGCTTTTTCCCATTCTTTTGGGTGCTTTGATACAAATCAAACTTCCTGGCTCAGCGATTTCTGCATATGCTTGCTCCTCAATAGGTGGACGAGCAATATATAATCGAGACTCTAATGATACTGGACCACTCGGAAATTCTAAGGAAATCGCAGTTTTGGTTCGATTAAACTCTTTAATTAATTGTTGCTGTGTTTTCGTTAATTTTCTGTGTTCTAATATGGTGCGGAAATTAACTTTATTAATCGGTTCTTGCCAAAATTCACTTAACAAGTGCCATAAACTTGAAGCTACTTTTCTAACACGCTCTTCTCCGTAGTGAGCATCTGTAGCTATACTAGTATAAGTTTTACCATCCCATGATGAGCGCAAAATATTTTCTTGCAAAGGCGTTAAGCCATTTGGTTGGGTTGCCTTAAGTAGGAGTAGGATTTCATCTATTGTCATCTCGTATTAATTCTACAAAGTATTTTCTCTAAGTAAAAAATTATGCTCTATTAACTATTGTTAATGTAGCCTCAGCTTACACTACTTAGAAAGTAGTAATTTAAAATCAGCTACAGTTACAATATTGACTTTTTTACAAAAATATGAAACATTTGCTATACGCATTTTTCAAAATTTATCCTTACTAGGTTTACTGTATTTTTGCATCATTTAGTTGTAAATTAAAATACACAAAAATTTTTATTCAATCGACATTAAAAAAGAATTATAGTAAAAAAGTAGCCAGATGTGTAGAGTAGATGACCTAAGTGTTCACAATTGAGAGCAAATTGTTCCTTTTAACTTTTGACTACCAGGATTACAACTAGTAGAAGTGATTGATTCAGTTTTCTATTGTCCGTGAAAAAAGTTAACGTCGTGTTAACGTTCTCGAACTTTCTGGACTTCCGATTTCAGGGTGCTTATGAGGGCAAATAGCTCAGGATACTTCCTTAACGTCACAGCACCTATGTACATTAAAAAAGCAGCTACCCACAATCTGAAAGCTCAACTGTCACCTTCAAGCAACCAGCAACAGCCAATGCAAACAGTCTCACCTGTGTTACATTTATGCGAAAGTACACTACCGACTGTCGAAGCGACTTTAACAGCAAGTGGTTTGGGATTGTGGGATTGGGATTTAATTACAGATAAAACATATTATGCTCCTTCATGGAAACAAATGTTGGGGTATGAAGTCGCAGAAATTGTTGATAATCATACATCCTTTGAAAAACTTGTACACCCAAAAGATTTACCAAGAGTAATAAAAGTCCTGGAAGACTATCTCCAAGGACGCACACCAGTCTACGAAGTCGAATTTAGAATGTTAACTAAATACGGTAAGTGGAAGTGGATTTTTGATACAGGTAAAGTCTTTAAGTGGGATAGCTCTGGTAAACCCATACGTATGACTGGAACTCATAAAGATATTACTAGCGAAAAAGAAAAAGAAGAAATTCTCCAATTACAAACTCGTCAGTCAAAGCTGATGTTGGCTGTTTCTGAGCGTATTGCCTTTTCTTCTAAACTAGAAGTGGTACTGCAAACTGTAGTAGAGGAAGTGCGGGAATTTTTCCAAGCTGACAGAACACTTATTTATCGTTGTCGTCCAAATAATAGTGGTGTGGTAGCTTTTGAATCACTAGGATTTGGAGTACAACCGCTCAAAGGTTTGGACATTGCAGGTAAGTGTTTTAGCGGTACTGATATTTCTGATTACCAGCAAGGTGACATTAATGCTATTGATAACGTTATTACAGCTCCTCTAAATTCTAACCAACTTGATTCATTCAATCAATTTGCAGTCAAAGCCAGTTTAGTCGTCCCCATTCTCCTAAAAACAGAAACCGAAAATCCTTCTTTAACAGAAAATCGCTTATGGGGAATGTTACTTGTCCACCACTGTAATCACTCCTACTCTTGGAAAGAGTTGGAAATAAAAGCCCTGCAACTTCTGCGAGTGCAAGTAGCCATTGCCATTAAACAAGAAGAATTAGCCGAACAACTCCAATGGTCCAAGGCTCATAATCAGGAAATATCCTTAAAGCAAGAAGTTATCCTGGAAGACTACAAACAAATTAAACAGCAGCTACTGCAAAACGAGAAAATAGCTATTCTTGGAGAACATGTAGCAGAAGTTACTAACGAAATTATTAATCCTGTTAACTTTATAGACAAAAATCTCCTTTTTGTTAGTGAATATGCTGAAGACTTCATCCGTATTTTGGAACTTTATCAACACAGCTATCCTAAACCAGTAGAACAAATAACCTGTCAACTAGAGCATATTGACCTGAATTGGATGAAAACAGACTTCGTAAAACTACTGTGGTCAATGCGTGCTGGTTCTGAGCGTATTAAAGAAGTCGTCGGTGCTGTAAAGAACTATTCTCAGAAAGATGACAACCAAAAAACTGCTGTTAATATACACGAAGGAATAGAAAGCGTGTTGCGAATTTTGCAGCACCGCTTAAAAGAACAACCAGAAAAGCCAAGGATTCAACTCATTAAAGAATTTGGAGACCTACCATTAGTCGAATGTTACCCAGGTGAGTTAAATCAGGTATTCATGAACATTTTGACTAATGCGATTGATGCTTTGGAAGAAAAAATGAAGTTCGATTTTTCTTTCCTTCCCCAAATTAAAATCCGTACCGAAATAGTTACTAGTCATTTATCGTTAATCAGTTGTAGCGAAAATAGCGGAATTAACCAGCGACCATCGGCAAAGCAAAAAGTAGTGATTCGTATTTCTGATAACGGTAAAGGTATATTACCTCACATTCAACGACATATGTTTGAAGCATTTTTTACCACTAAGCTGGGAGGAAAAGGTAAAGGGTTAGGACTGTCAATTAGCCAACAAATTATTGTTGAACGACATAATGGAAAACTAAAATGTAACTCAAGATTAGGTGAAGGTACAGAGCTTTTAATTGAAGTAAATACACCAGTAAGACATTTTGCTGATATCAGAAAACACGCTAGTTTCTGAATTTAAGTGTAAAACCCTTGTAGAGACGTTACATGTAACGTCTCTACATTTTTGGGTTGATAGATTAAATTTTATTATCTAAATAATATTGTCAGGATTTCTTTTTTTGACTAAATAAACTTTAATTTCCTAATTAGGAAATTTTCAAGTTTAACCAACTTTAATTTCCTAATTTGGCAATTTTCAAATCTAATCAACTTTAATTTCCTAATTTGGCAATTTTTATATTATTTTATATTCATGTATTAGTTATATCTCAATTCATTTTGTGTAGCTAAAACCAAGTATCATTTATCTAAAATTTATACTGGTTGATATTATTACATGATTTTGCCAAAAAACTATATAAAGCTTGTATGATAACTCTGCTAAAGTATCATTTTATTCTACAAAAATTTAATAGCTATTCTAATTAATATTTTTAACCGAAAAAATCGCATTCTCCGGTTATCAATAAGTATCAATTTATTCAACGAAATAACTATTTTTAGGGTTTTTATTCCAAATGAATTTGTAGAATCACTATACACTTCACATAAAATTCATTAAACATTTATATTTTTTTTAAACTGTAATAAAATAATATTGAATTACATATATAAACTGTGAATGTAGGATATGAAGTGTTCCCCCATGACTCGACAAATTTTTTTTCGTGTATTTAGACAGTGAAGAACAATGAATAACAAACAGTTGGAAGAGATTATCACAGCAATTCTTACCAGACAGTATTCGTGGGCTTGTGTTCTGATGTTGCGTTTTCATGGGTACGACCCATTACACTACATCCCCTACCGCACCTACATCCGATTACTTAAAAAAAATTACCAACTTGACCAAGAACAGCAGAGTGATACTGACAGTAGAAAGATAGATTTTCTACCTTTGAAATCATCCAAAGTCGGTTTTATCGAAAAGAAGGTCGATAGCGATAAATACAAGTCAACCCCTATTCCTGTGGGACAATGCAGAGTAACTGGTTGAGTTAACTCTCGCACCAAGAACTTTAGCCAAATTCAAGGCAATTGATTCTACAATTTAAACAATCAATATATGGTGCAATGTCTTGTGCCGAAGCTCTATGGCGGGTATAAAAACTCGCCATTCGCTATTGCTGCTATTCTTTTTTTAAAATAGTGTAACCGCAAGATTTATTGACCAGTATGCTTAAAAACCTGGTTTTATTATGTCACTTGGATGTTATCTAGATGTTATTTCATCTTTCCATCAGAGTAATGAAATTATAATATGGGAACTCTAATAAAGCAAGTCCTTGTGTGACGGAATTTTTACTGAATATTTTCTCTCTTATGAGTGATAAACTGATAATTTTAATACCTATTAATACCGATTAATACTAATTAACCCCAAAATATCTATGACTTCAACTTCTACAGTTCCTCCCAGAAGTAAAAAGCTTCCCACTCAAGCAATAGGAGCAAAGATTTTCCACTCTTGTAACATTATTAGTTTGTTCGTGATGTTAACAAGCGGACTACAAATCTATAATGCTAATCCAGTATTTGGTGGACGAGCTGGGTTACATATTCCCTCTATATTTACTTTGGGAGGTTGGCTTGCAGGAGGTAGGCATTGGCATTTTGCAGCAATGTGGCTTTTTTCGCTAAATTTAGTATGGTATGGGATTTACATTTTAGTTACCCGTAGATGGCGCCATCGATTCGTGGGTGCAAATGATTTGAAGGCTTTGCAAAAAACTCAAAACCCCAAAAGACTGGTTTATGCTTGGCATCGAATTGTTTATACCAGTATTATTCCTATCTTGTTATTGTCGATTTATACAGGTATTGGCATGTATAAACCTGCTCAATTCCCCTGGATTGTGGATACTTTTGGTAGTTGGCAGGCTTTGCGTATAGTACATTTTTTCTCAGTCCCATTAGTCATTTTATTTGTGCTTCTTCACGCTTGGTTAGGTAAAAAAGCAGGAGGACAGGAGTTGACGGATTCTATGCTTTGGAAGGGGAGTGGGGAGTAGGGAGTGGGGAGTGGGGAATAGGGAGTGAGGAGTGGGGAGTGGCAGTGGTTTTAATTAGTTACCAATTACCAATTACCAATTACCAATTACCAATTACCAATTACCAATTACCAATTACCAATTACCAATTACCAATTACCAATTACCAATGAGCAACTTTAAATTTACAAGACGTAACTTCTTACAAATTTCTGGATTATCTGGTACTAGTTTACTTCTGGGTGGTTGTGGTATACCGATTGGGGAAGGTCTTGTTGGTGTTGTTTCCCAACCTTTAAACGAAAAGGTGGAAACTTTAATATTTAAACCCCAAACACTTGTACCAGAATTCTCCACTAAAGATATCGAACCAGAAGGCTTAATTGTCAATAGTTTTCGGGGTAATCCAACTATTGACCCAGCTAATTATCGTTTAGTTATCGATGGAGAAGTAAATAATCCTTTAAATATAAGTATGGCTGATATTCAACAACTGCAATTAACTTCAATGATTATTCGCCATGTTTGTGTCGAAGGTTGGGCAACTATTGTACAGTGGGGTGGTGTCCGCTTACGAGATATTGTTGCTCTTGCTTCACCCAAAGAAAATGTTAAATTTGCTTATTTTGAATCTGCCGATGGCTATTATTCAAGTTGGGATATTGCTTCTGCTACCCATCCCCAAACTTTATTAGCTTACCAGAAAAACGGTGAAGCACTACCACGAGAAAACGGTGCTCCTTTGCGTTTAGCTTCTGCTGTTAAACTTGGCTATAAACAAAGTAAATGGATAACTCGCATTACTTTAGTTAGCCAACTGTCCCGTTATAAGGGATACTGGGAAGATATGGGTTATGAATGGTTCGCGGGAATTTAGGACGTTTTAAGTTTTGAGTTTTGAATTTTGAGTTTTGAATTTTGAATTTTGAATTTTGAATTTGTAGTTTGCTCTCCCACTCCCCACTCCCAAGCATGAACTTTTCACTTTCTAAGTTGCTTCAGTTATTAGTTATAACGCTAATTTTCCCTTTATTTTTTCTCAATGGTTGGTTATTATTTCGACTTGTTCAATATTTTCACCCGATAGTCACAAACCTGATTATGGCAAGTTTGTTGGCTTTCATTTTAAACTACCCGGTTTCGATTCTCCAAAAAAGAGGAGTTAAACGTGCTTTAGCTGTAGGTTTAGTATTTATTTCCACCTTGCTGATTATAATTGGCTTAGGTATTACGCTACTCCCAATAATTATCAACCAATTTAATGAAATCGCTAAAGAATTACCTCAATGGATTGATTCCAGCGAACAAAAACTGCTACTTTTAAATAATTGGGCCGTTAATCAAGGATTTCAATTTGATTTTAGTCATCTGGTCACTCAACTAACAGATAAATTGCCACAAGATTTAGAGTTTTTTGGAGATAGACTTTTTAGCATAATATTGGAAACAATTGATAGTATTTCTGAAGCGCTAATTACAGTTGTACTGACTTTTTACCTGTTGGCAGATGGGGAAAGGATTTGGAAAGGTTTATTCAGAAAACTACCTTGGAAATTTGCTACACAGATACAGAATTCTATTCAGAAAAATTTCCAAAATTTCTTAATTGGTCAAGTCGCTTTAGCTTTTTTGATGGGTGTTTCCCTGACGGTATTATTTTTAATTTTGCAAGTTAAATTTGGTTTGCTATTTGGTTTAGGTATAGGAACTTTAAGCTTAATTCCCTTTGGTGATGTTGTTGGTCTCGCTTTAATCACTTTAATTATCGCTTCACATAATTTTTGGCTCGCAATTAAAGTTTTGGCTTTTGCTGTCGTAATTGACCAGTTAATCGACCAAGCAATTGCACCACGACTTTTGGGTAGCTTTACTGGACTTAGACCTATTTGGGTACTTCTTTCTTTAATTGTTGGTACTTATGTTGGTGGGTTGTTGGGACTTTTGATTGCTGTGCCTTTGGCTGGTTTTATTAAGGATGCTTTTGATGATTGGGGTGAGGTTTCGGATTACTTGGAAAAAGTGGTGGAAGGTGAGGAATTAGAAACAAATATTAGCTAAAATATGGTCGTCCCTACACCTGAAACCCCACCCCCAACCCCCTCCCCGCGTGCGGGGAGGGGGCTACGATTTTTGTTAAGGAACATAAATAATTTAAAATCATCTATGAAAATTCAAATATTGAGCGACCTTCATATTGAATTTCAGCCTTTTGATATACCCCAAACAGATGCTGATGTTGTTGTTCTAGCAGGTGATATTCATTTAAGAGAAAAAGGAATTATTTGGGCAATTGAAAATATTTCTAGCAAACCAGTAATTTATGTATTGGGAAACCATGAGTACTATGGTAGTGCTTATCCAAAGCTAATACAAAAACTCAAAGATTACTCACAAGGAAGTAATGTACATGTTTTAGAAAATGATTTATTAAAAATTGAAGATATAACTTTCCTTGGTTGCACCTTATGGACTGACTTTGAACTTTTCGGTAGTCCACGTATTGCTGGTTATGAAGCTAGTCAGATTATGAATGATTTTAAAAAAATTAGAATTAATCCAAAATACTCAAAATTAAGGTCAATTGACGCAGCTGCAATATGTAAAAAATCAATCAATTGGCTAAAAACTAATTTACATTCTGATATAGGAAAAATTGCGATAATCACACACCATGCTCCAAGTCGAAAATCAGTCCCAGCGCAATTTAAAGAAGATATTTTAAGTGCTGCATATGCTTCAAATTTTGATGATTTTGTCTCAGAATCTGGCGCTTTAATATGGATTCATGGTCATATACACAGCCAACTAGATTATAAAATTGGCTCAACCCGTATAATTTGTAATCCACGCGGCTACCCGGATGAGCCAAACAAATTTTTTAATCCACAGTTAGTGGTAGAAATGTAGTGCGAGCATCTTGCTCGCTTCTTGAAAAAAAAGCCTCGCTTCTTGAAAAAAAAGCCTCGCTTCTTGAAAAAAAAGCCTCACTTCTTGAAAAAAAAGCCTCACTTCTTGAAAAAAAAGCCTCGCTTCTTGAAAAAAAAGCCTCGCTTCTTGAAAAAAAAGCCTCGCTTCTTGAAAAAAAAGCCTCGCTTCTTGAAAAAAAAGCCTCGCTTCTTAAAAAAAAGCCTCGCTTCTTAAAAAAAACCCTTAGTAAAACTACCAAGGGTCAAATAGTGAATACCATCTCACCAAATATTTGCCAAAGAATCTCCTCAATAACTCCCCGATATTAAGCAGGGCGATTTGAGTAGTTTTAAGATGTTACAGCAAAAACGGCAAAAGGTGTATAAACCTTAGCCCACAAACACGAACTCAAAAAAATAGCCTGCGTAGGCAGGCTTTGTTCGTGTACCCCCACCCTTCCAGGGTGAGGACATCATCAATAAAATTAGGAAGCAGAAGCCAAAGCTAACTCTTGGGGTTGTGACTTAATCACCTTAGTTTGGCCATCATCATCAACATCGATAATTACCGTATCTCCCTCGATAATTTGGCTGGATAGCATAGCTTCAGCAAGGGAATCTTCCAGCAGTCGCATAATCGCACGACGTAAAGGTCTAGCACCATAGCTGGGGTCATAACCTTCTTGGACTACACGGTCTTTAAAACGCTCAGTTACTTCCAGGACAATTCCCTTCTCCATCAAGCGCTTACCCACATCTTTCAACATAATGTCAGCAATTAGCTTGACTTCTTCTTTCTTGAGTTGAGTAAAGACGATAATTTCGTCGAGACGGTTCAAGAACTCTGGACGGAAGAAGTTTTTCAACTCCTCATTTACCAGATTGCGGATGCGGTTGTAACTAGCTTCGGCTCCGTCTTCAAAACTAAAGCCAAGACCACCACCACCTTTTTCAATCACTTTAGAGCCAATGTTGGAAGTCAAAATAATCAGAGTATTTCTGAAATCAACTTTCCGACCTTTAGCATCAGTCAAGTGACCGTCATCCAACAATTGCAGCAACATATTAAACACATCGGGGTGCGCTTTTTCGATTTCATCGAACAGCAACACAGTATATGGTTTGCGTCGCACAGCTTCTGTCAGTTGCCCACCTTCGTCGTAGCCTACGTAACCAGGAGGTGAACCAATTAACTTAGAAACAGTGTGTCGTTCCATAAACTCGGACATATCTAAGCGAATCATCGATTCTTCAGAACCGAAGAAATACGCTGCAAGTGATTTCGCTAATTCAGTCTTACCAACCCCAGTTGGACCAGAGAAAATAAAACTAGCAATAGGTCGGTTGGGGTTCTTTAATCCCACCCTAGCGCGACGAATTGCACGAGAAGTTGCTGATACTGCTTGCTCTTGACCGATGAGTCGTTGATGCAAAGTATCTTCCAAGTGCAACAACATCTCAGATTCAGACTCAGTGAGCTTATTAACTGGCACACCTGTCCAAGAAGCTACGATTTGGGCAATATCTTCCTCGTCTACAACGGGAGTGTTGACAGCTTTATCGATTTGTGCTTCAGCTTGGAGTTTACCTTCGATTTCTAACTCTTGGTCACGCAGTTCTCTAGCTTTTTCAAAATCTTGTGCTTTTACGACATCATTTTTCGCTCTACTAACCGCAAGTAGTTGCCGCTTTAGCTCATTGCTGGCTGTATTCCGAGAAGCACGCAAACGCACGCGAGAACCAGCTTCGTCAATCAAGTCAATTGCTTTGTCTGGTAAAAAGCGGTCACTAATATAACGGTCAGATAAATTAGCTGCTGCTTCCAAAGCTTCGTCAGAAATTTTTACACGATGGTGTTGTTCATAAGCTGAACGCAAACCATGTAAAATTTCTATAGTCTCTGGAACAGAAGGTTCGCCTACCATAATTGGCTGGAAACGACGTTCGAGAGCCGCATCGCGTTCGATGTGCTGACGGTACTCATCAAGGGTGGTAGCACCAATACACTGGAGTTCGCCTCTTGCAAGCGCCGGTTTCAGGATGTTCGCAGCATCCATACCACCTTCGACACCACCAGCACCAACCAAGGTATGAACTTCGTCAATCACCAAGATAATGTTGCCTGCGGAGCGAATTTCCTCCATGATTTTCTTTAGGCGTTCTTCAAAGTCACCCCGGAAGCGAGTCCCTGCAACCAGAGAACCCATATCCAAGCTCATAACCTGCTTGTCAAGTAACAACTCAGGCACTTCTTGATTAACGATACGCTGAGCTAAACCTTCAGCAATAGCAGTTTTACCTACACCAGGCTCACCAATTAATACTGGATTGTTCTTAGTGCGGCGTCCTAAAATTTGTACAGTCCGCTCAATTTCTTTGGCACGACCGACCACGGGGTCAAGCTTACCTTCTTTAGCTTTTTGAGTAAGATTTGTACCAAATTCTTCTAAACTTAACTTTTGGTTTCCACGTCTGGAACCAGAGCTACTGCTACCACCACCAACAGGTGTAGCCTCACCCAGACGACGAATAACAGCAGTACGGATTTCTTGTAAATCTAGCCCGAGGTGTTCTAGTACCTTCGCAGCCACACCTTCACCGGCAGTTGTTAAACCTAAAAGTAAATGCTCTGTGCCAATGTAATTATGTCCTAAAGCACGAGCCTCTTTAAAAGCCTGCTCGAAAAGAGTCTTAGCTTTGGGTGTAAATGGAATTTCTGGGGGTAAATAACCTGAACCCCTACCTATAATAGTTTCGACTTCTCGACGTGCATCTTTAAGAGTAACGCCCAACTCGGACAGCACTTTGGCAGCAACCCCATTCCCTTCTCCTATCAAGCCCAGGAGAATTTGTTCAGTTCCTACGAAGTTGTGTCCCAGACGACGCGCTTCCTCCTGGGCGAGCATAACTACTTTAATAGCTTCGGAAGTAAAATGTTCAAACATATGGCGGGTCATTGCTCCCTTGCTGCTGGGCTTCGGGCAAAATCTCTTTCACCCTAACCTGAACTTTTGTTTACTTATCTTAAGGATAATGTATCTTTAGTTTACGCTACTTGGCAGTAGTGAGAGCCGTATGCATTGGGGTAGGGTAGCCGTCTTTTATTTTTGGGGAGTGGGGAATGGGGAATGGGGAGTGGGGAATGGGGAGTGGGGAGTGGGGAATGGGGAGTGGGGAAACAACCAACAGCCAACAGCCAACAGTCAACAGCCAACAGTCAACAGCCAACAGTCAACAAACAAATGAGCAAAGACCAACTACATCCTTTATATAACCGCGACCGCCCGATTGTGAAGAGTCTTTTTTCTCAAGAGGCGACTAATTTAAATTTAGCTGAATTGGCTAGGCTGCGTATTCGTTATCATGGCTTCCCTGGTGCGCGAGATATTCAAGAGGATTTGGATGCGATTATGCAGCAGTGGGGACTCACGGAAGAGAGACTTTTTGAGATGACCCGTCAAATTCATGAGAAAGGGGGAATTTACGAAAGTCGGGGTAAAAAAGAAGAAGAAGACTGGAATTAGGGGTTAGGGGGTAGGTTGTTTGTTAACATTGATACTTCTAAAACATCCTCTAAGTAGTTCCTCATAAAACTCATAAATAAAAATGCTGACTATATTAGTTGCTCTGCTAGCCTTTTATTTAGCCTGGAATCTAGGAGCCAATGACGTTGCTAACGCGATGGGAACTTCCGTCGGTTCAAAAGCAATCACGTTAAAACAAGCACTAGTCATTGCCGGAGTACTAGAATTTACTGGCGCTATACTATTTGGGCATGAAGTATCCAAAACTTTAGCGACCGATATCGCTAATCCAGAATTATTTGCCAATGCACCCCAACTTTTAGTTGCTGGCATGATTTCTGTACTTATAGCCTGTGGTCTATGGTTACAAATTGCCACCTCACGGGGTTTACCTGTGTCCTCCTCTCATGCTGTTGTTGGTGCGATTGCTGGATTTAGCTGGGTGGCTTTAGGCTTTGGTGGAATTGATTGGTCCTCAATTGGCATAATTACTATAGGTTGGGTAATAACCCCGGTAATCAGCGGTATAATAGCCGTCTTGTTATACAGTCAAGTCAAACGTTGGATTTTAGACCAGCCAAATCAATTAATACAGTTGAACGAGTGGATTCCCTGGTTGAGTGTAGTTCTGTTAAGTATTTTTGGTGTCATAGTGCTGCCAAGTTTGACCCAACCAGTCACAAATCTTTTAATAATTAAATTAGGTATAAATATACCAAATCATGACCTACCTTTATTAGTAGGTGCTATTGCAGCTTTTAGCATCAGTATTTATAATTGGCAACAATTAGAAACATCACAACAAAACAGTTCTCCCCTATCCCCCTCATCCTCCCTCTCCACTCCCCACTCCCCACTCCCCACTCCCCTAGAAAAAATATTCGCCAAATATCAACTCCTAAGCGCATGTTTCGTTGCTTTCGCTCACGGTTCCAACGATGTAGGAAACGCCATAGCACCTTTAGCAGCCATTGTTTACGTTAGTAAAACTGGTAGTGTTCCTGGTGATGACATCACAATACCCGTGTGGATTTTAATCCTTGGGGGTGCTGGAATTGTTTTCGGTTTAGCTGTTTTTGGGAAAAAAGTTATCACCACTATTGGCGAAAGCATCATACCTTTACAACCCAGTAGTGGTTTTTGTGCCGAACTTGCCTGCGCTACCACCATTCTACTTGCCTCCCGTTTTGGATTGCCCGTTTCTACATCTCATGCACTAGTTGGTGGTGTAGTCGGAATTGGACTAGTGCAAAATCCTAAATCAGTTCAATTTAAAACCCTCCAAGGAATAGCCTTAGCATGGTTAGTAACAATTCCTATCAGTGCCATTCTCAGTGCTGTTATTTTTTCTGTCCTAAGTAATGTATCCCTAATACCCAAAATGTAGAGACCCGATATATCGCGTCTCTACCTTAACCTAGGTATAGATAGATGTAACAAAACTCATTTGTTTCAGTATAAATACTTTCTGAAAATTTACTTCATTATTTGAATGTTTTAATTTTTATACATATTTTTTCTACGTAAAGCTTCCGATGCTACTGAAGAAAAAAATAGTGCAAAGTATAAAAGAAGTCTACTGTTAATTATGTAGCCAAAAATTAAACATAACTTTTTTTACGGACTATAAACTGTAGCATTTCGTAAGCAAAAATCAATTTTTTGACTGATTAAAAAAAAATTAAACAACGGGACAAGAGACCTCTTGTCTTAGTTTATTCTGGGAAAATCTTTTTAGATATGGGGTAACCTGACATATGTATATTCATGCTTATAACGATTCTTCCACAGATGATGATGTAATTGAATATTCTAATGAACCAATTAAAAAAAAGTGGCGAAATGTGATGGAACTATTGGTGATAGAGGAAGTCGAGGAGCAAATTAAATTATTACCTCTAAAAGTTTCTCAACACATTAAAGTCCATGAAGTTATAGCCTATGCGTTGAATCGTCTACCAGGTTTATACGCTACAAGCAAACGCGGATGGCAGCGTCAGTGGCATAATGGTAAAACTGAGTACCACCATAAAATAGCGACAGCTGTGCGACAAGGAATAATAGCTGTTCAAAGAGATTTGCTACGGGACGATGTTCCTTTAGGTTTTGAGGAAGAAAATAAAGCACGAGCAGCTTTAAATGGATTAAAAGATTTACTCCAACGCCAAAATTTATCCTGGGATAACTTGGTTAGTATGGTGGAAAATACCTTAATGGATACAGTGCGAGGAAAAATCACTTGGCGTAAACCACCTGAGCAGGAAATTTTTGATTGGGAGAAACATCCACAATATCAGGGTAAGTAATTGTTGACTGCTGACTGTTGACTGTTGACGGCTATAGTTTTGAGCCTAAATAATGCATTCCCCCGTGTAGAGACTAAACATGTCTAGCCTCTACATTGTGGTATCGTACACAATTTTCCGGATAAGCATGTTTCATCGAAGAACAGTACAAGAGTGAAAATAGTCAAATCAGCCAACCTTTTGTAACCCAGTAGCCAAAAATTCCCTATCCCCCCTTAAAAAATATGTGTTTTTCTGCAATGATAATTTTACGGATACAAAATACCATTTGTGATATGTAAGTTAATTAATGCTTTTGTCTTAATCTGAAAAAATAAGTACAGTCTGTGACAACTAGTGGTACAGTTTAGATTTTATTAAGTTTTGATTAGACAAGACCAAGCTGCTTGATGCTCTTCGAGTCAGAGGTATAAAACTAATGGGGGGATTCGACAATCAACCAGAAAATTTACGAGCAGATAATTCTGGTTCAGAGGCTGCCGAAAGTGTCTTGTGGACTGTAACTCAGCAGTTACAAAGTCTCCAAGATAATTTGCTCAGGTCTTTACAGGAAGATGTAAAACGACTGGAAAGTGACAAAAATCGTCTGTCAGACGAGATTCGTGGGTTGCGAGAGGAAAAAGACCACTTGCAACAGGCACGTCAAATCACTGAACAGCAAGTTTTGATGCGTCAGTTGGGACAAGTTTTAGCAAATCACATATCCACTCAACTACAATCAGAACTAGAAAAATTAGCCCGTCAAGCTTCTTTGCATCCTAACAATAACGACCAACAGCAACCACAAAAATATTCTGAAAGCGACGCTGTTGAAGACGTTGACCGTAATGTTGAGCGTGTGCTGGGAAATTTAGACGATACTCTTACTATCACCTTTAATTCCTTGCAAAAAGAGCTAAATAACTATCAAAGCAGCCTTTCTCAGCAGTTGTCACGAATGCATGGGCAACAACAGCAGGGAGAAGCACTTTTAGCTGAATTAGTCAACCGTCTTAAGTATCAATTAGATACAGCAGATAGACAAGATAATGGGACAACTCAAGTCCCAATCTCGCAAATCCCAATCTCACAAGTCCCAATCTCAACTGGTAATTCATCTGCAACTCAAGTTCCAAATCCTATTTCTACTCAAACAGAAGTTTTACCCACAACAACAGAATTTATTCCAGAGGAAGAACCTGTAGAACAAAGCTTACAGCAAAATCCAGAAATAACACAAAACTTTGTTGTCCCTGATTCTGAGCAAGATTTTATAGAGTCTACTCCAGAATCAACAGCAAAAAATAACCAATTTAGAATTCCTAACTGGAGACTCTCAAGAAAGGAAAAAATAACAAGCGAAGATAGTTCTCAAGTTCAATCTCAAGTTCAGTCTCCAGTCCCGTTTCCTGTACCAGAGACTCCATTAACCAAGCAAAAACCACCCACTTCAGAAACATTAAATGAGCAAACACAATCTTCTCATCTCAGTTTCTGGCAACAACGAACAGGTTTAGTGTTGGTAATTGTCTCAACATTAGTCTCCTCACTTTATAATGTTGCCATCAAAGCGATTTTCTTTATAAAATCACCACTTTTATCCAGTGGAGAACCATTAATTTTACCAACAGTGGGTAATTGCTTGCTGATTTTGATGCTTAGGATGATGGTTGTTGTTCCAATAATGTTTGTTTTAGCCCCCATCATGCATCCACGAGTGTGGCAAGATTTTCAAAACTTGTTAGACTCCACACGAGGAAGAAATTCTACAGCCCTCAATCCTGCAACTAAGCGTGCTTTGGTTTTATCCGTGGTTAGTGGTGTCTTTTTGTTTTTCTCTCAACTGCTTATTTACCTTGCTATTGGCAATATTCCCACTGGAACCGCTGTCGCACTATTTTTTATCTATCCCATTATTAGCGGTTTCTTATCTTGGTTTTTGTTTAAAGAACGGATTACCATGTTCCGTTCCGGTTGCTTTTCCGCGATTACTTTAGGAAATTTGCTGGTGTTAGTACTTGATAAAGGAGGGGGTAGAGGAAATTTTTCTTTGGGTAGCACCACAGCAATAGCTTCGGGATGTATGTTTGCTTTGTACATAATTTTGACACGTATATCCGCAGCAAAAATACATCCGGTGACATTAACTCTAATCAACTTCGCGACCATGCTGCTAATGAGCTTTATTGGTTTAATGGTAGTACCAACCCAATGGAATTTACGATTTGACCCAGCGAATTTGCTAGAAATCATCTTAGGTGCTTTCCTATTGGGAGCCTTGACTTTGTGCGGTTACATCCTGAACAATATCGGTATCCGTAAATTTGGTGCCACTCGTTCTGCGGTAGTTGGTGCTACAGTGCCAGCTTTAACCGTAATTATTGCTGGACTTATGATTCAAGAAAGCTTGCAGTTTTTCCAGGTTGTGGGAGTTCTGCTTGTGACTTCTGGTGCTGCGGCTTTTAGCTTAGAAAGAATAAAACAGACAATCAAACCAGCGAGGAATACCAATTAATCTAATGTTAAATGTAGGGACTAACATGTTTAGTCTCTACGCTTTTAATAATCCTCTCGCTATCGAAAATACGTGAATCTAATGTATAGAATATTTTATATCCTAGCACCTTTAAATATGGATTATGAGTAATATCTTGGTAGAATTTAGATATATTAAATTGTAACTTGCATAACATAGTCTCGCAAATCAAATTGCTAAAATGAACCAATAATCGTAAACAACGCAAAAATACTTAACTTGAAAGTGTTTAATTGTTTTCAGGTTAATGACTAAGCCTAATAGATAATACCCATACCCAAGGATGTTATCGACACTTTAGGGTGTAGCTTAAGAACAAGAACCTTTGAAGAGAGTGTGGCAAGCTAACGAATGGTTAATGAATAGTTAACAAATCAATTCAAACCACCTTTTCTTGGAAGTTAACTTATATCCACAGCCCTATGAAAGCGCTTGGGAAAATCTCTATCCCAGATGCTGTTTCAACAAATGCGGACAATTCTGCAGAGAAGCAGTAAAAAGGATAAGCATCATTTAGCACTTGCAATTACCCTTGTTCTTAATTACTGTGTTTACTTGATGACGATAAAACTGAATAAATCTACGTATACATCCGTAGGATATAACCTCGGATTTAAAGGAATCTATCTTTTTACTAAGATAAGCATAATCCCTGTTAGTGGTAACCATAGCCTATAGTTGACTGTCTATTTTTAATATTTTAGGAAGTCAACAGCCATAATCACATTATGGAAAAAAAATACAATATTATTATCAGGGTACTGCGTACAATAAAATACGATAAAGTTCCATTGATGACTGGCAATAAAGCTGTTATTTGACGCATAATAGATAAACTAAACTCAAAATTCAAAAAATTGCCGTCAGTCGGGTGTATACTACTTACTTTCCTGTGACTGAAAACTCTGTAAACGTGCTATTTAATTGTCTGTAATATGACTAACGACACCGATCTGATCAAACGCCTTAGCCCCAGTGCAATGGATCAGATCATGCTATATCTGGCTTTTAGTGCTATGCGGACGAGTGGGCACAGGCATGGGGCCTTTTTGGATGCAGCCGCAACAGCAGCCAAGTGTGCAATTTATATGACTTATCTGGAGCAGGGGCAAAACCTGCGAATGACTGGTCACTTACATCACTTAGAGCCGAAGCGGGTAAAAGCGATAGTAGAGGAAGTTAGGCAAGCGCTAACCGAGGGCAAGCTGTTAAAAATGCTTGGTTCCCAAGAGCCGCGCTATCTGATCCAATTCCCCTATGTCTGGATGGAGAAGTTTCCGTGGCAACCTGGGAAACCCCGTATACCCGGTACAAGTCTGACAGCGGAAGAAAAAAGACAAATAGAACAAAAACTCCCATCCAATCTACCTGATGCCCAGCTAATCAACTCGTTTGAATTTCTCGATTTAATTGAATTTTTGCACAGGCGTTCTCAAGAAGATATGCCTGAAGAGCACCGCATGGAATTGAGTGAAGCATTAGCGGAGCATATCAAGCGCCGTTTACTTTATTCTGGTACGGTAACCCGTATTGATTCTCCTTGGGGTATGCCTTTTTACGCTTTAACTCGTCCATTTTACTCGCCAGTAGACGAGCAAGAGCGTACTTACATCATGGTTGAAGATACAGCTAGGTATTTTCGCATGATGCGAGATTGGGCTGAAAAAAGACCTGATACAATGCGCGTTTTGGAAGAACTAGATATTCCTCTGGAACGTTTTGAGCAGGCATATACTGAATTGGATGAAATCATCCGCGCTTGGGCTGATAGATATCACCAAGACGGTGGTATACCTATGATTTTACAAATGGTATTTGGTAAAAAAGAAGACTAACACATATTCTGTTAACTTAATCCCACGTTAACTTAATTCTAAAAAAAGCCCCACACCATGAATATCTTGGTGTGGGGCTTTAAAATAAAAACTATTCAATTAATCTCTTGCTGGAATTGCGTTTGATGGGGCTGTGTTGGGAGTCGGAGTAGTTTGAAAAGTAGGTCTAAATTCTACTGTTCCTCGATTCCCTGGTATAAATGTGGGTGATAAATTGCCTATACGCTCGCTAGCATCAATACAACTATCCATTGCTTGTGCCGAAGGAAAGTCAATTTCAGCACGCAATCCTACCACGCACTGAGCAAAACGTATTGGCAATAAGCTGCGGTTACAATAATTTAAAATTGCAGGGTTTGCTGGCTCTTTAGTACTTTTGCTAATACCAACGACACAAGTTGCTAGTTCTGAAGGACGTCTTGCTGTTCTACAAGTCGATAGCGCGTCTGTTGCCGAAAGTTCCGTTTGTTTTTGAATGCTAGCCACGCATCCTGACAAATCTCTAGGACGCAGGGTGCTAGAACAAGCTTGTGATACAACTTCAGGACTTATATTTAAAGCTAAAAGTCTTCCAGCACATACGCGATAATCATTCGCATTATATGAACCAGTGACAGCCATAGTGGGTACATTCATTACTAAGCATCCGCCTACCGCTAATGCAGGTGCAGCAACTTTCATCGCAATTCTAAATTTACTTTGTTCGCGACGAGCAGTTTTTGTTATTTTATTTCCTAACATTTCCTATTCTCCAAACACCAAAAATTATAAGGATTTATGCAAGATATATTGTAAGGGGATTATTCGTTGGAATGCACCGTGGTAATCAAATAAGAGCAGTAATAACGATGATGGAATCCGTGATGCGTGAAGATACCACGCTTATTGTCGTCGCGAACACTTTTTTGAAAACAATTAAGAGAATAATGTGTTAAAAAATCCAATTTGTAATATAATCAGTATTTGACTTAAAAGACAACAAGCTCTTAATGTCAACTCTAGATATAACTCTAGGTAAAATTTAAACACGATAGATTAGGAAACGATAATGTCCCGATATAGAGGGCCACGCCTCAGAATTACTCGTCGCTTGGGCGAACTACCAGGACTAACCCGTAAAAGTGCTAAACGCGCTTACCCCCCTGGTCAGCACGGTCAGAACCGCAAAAAGCGCTCTGAATACGCTGTACGATTAGAAGAAAAGCAAAAACTGCGCTTTAACTACGGTTTGAGCGAAAAACAATTACTGCGTTATGTCCGTCGAGCTAGACGTGTAACTGGTTCTACCGGACAAGCTCTGCTGCAATTGTTAGAAATGCGCTTGGACAACACCGTTTTCCGCTTGGGTATGGCTCCTACTATCCCTGCTGCGCGTCAGTTGGTAAATCACGGTCACGTCACTATTAACGGTAAAGTTGTTAATATTGCTAGTTACCAGTGTCGTCCTGGAGAAGTTGTTGGCGTTAGAAACCGAGAACAATCTAAGAAATTGGTGGAAGCCAACATGCAGAACCCAGGTTTAGCCAACGTCCCCAGCCATTTGGAAATGGACAAAAATAATCTAGTTGGTAAGGTTAATAGCGTCGTCGAACGCGAATGGGTGGCGTTACAAATTAACGAACTGCTGGTTGTTGAGTACTACTCACGTCAAGCTTAATACTGTTAACTGTTAACTGTTCGCAGTCAACCGTCAACTGTCAACAGTCAACAGTCAACCATTAACAATCACCCTCCTATTTGCGACATTGTGCGCGTATAATTTCCTACGTTTGTTCCTGAATCTCGTAGTTTAAAGTTGATTTCTGGTTTAATTGCTAGCAGTTCTCTTACCTGTTCTCGCAGTTGAAGAGTGCTTACTCCTTCGCGTAGCAACGTTTTTAAGTCTATTTGACCTGCTTCGTTTAATAAACACGGACGCAACCAGCCGTCTGCTGACAGTCTCATTCTGTTACATCTGTCGCAAAAACATTCGGACATCTGACTAATAAAGCCTAACGTCCCCTTTGCTCCCGGAATTTGAAATACATCTGCTGGACCATTACCACTGACATGTCCTTCTGTCAATCCCCAGCGTTTATGGATACGTTGCCGCAGTTCTTCGGATGATATCCATCCACGGTCACCAAATAAATGTCCGTTACCAATGGGCATAAATTCAATGAAGCGGACGTGCCAATCTTTATCGATAGTTAAGGCTGCTAAGTCTAATACTTCACGGTCGTTAACATCGGGGATTACTACCACGTTTAGTTTTAATGGGTCAAAACCTGCTTCATATGCTGCTTGAATTCCATCCCAAACTTTTTGCCAACGGGAACGGCCTCGATTACTAATAATTTGGTCGAAGATTACGGGGTCCAGGGAGTCTAAACTAATGTTTATTCTTCGTAGACCTGCATCATAGAGGTTTTGTGCCATTGGTGCTAGTACAAAACCGTTGGTAGTCATTGACAGGTCTTTAGTTTCTGGAAAAGATGCTATTTGTTTAACTATTTCTACTACATTGGGACGTAGTAGAGGTTCTCCCCCTGTGAGACGAAAGCGGGTGAAACCTACGGGAATAAAAACTTCTTTAATTAAGGTAAGTAGTTCTTCGTTGGTTAGTAACTGCTGCTTGAGGATGTAGTTTAATTCTTCTCCTTCTGGCATACAGTATTGACAACGGAAATTGCAGCGGTCTATTAGACTGATTCTAAGGTAATCTACCTGGTTCATTGGGTTGATAGTTTGATTTTATAATGGATATCCACAAAAAAACGTTTTTGTCAATAGATATTGAAGAAAAGATAGTAATTTTGAATTTTGAATTCTGTTCGCGCAGCGTCCGCTTCGGATATTTTGAATTGATGTGACCCCACATTGTGTGATAATAAACCGATTGCTAGCACTCATTTGCGAGTAGCTCTTAATTTAAACACTGGTAATTGCCGGAGAATTTAGGGTAACTTACCTTAAATTCTAGTATTTATCTAATATTCTAGTTCCTAGTAACAGCTGTGCAATCGACTGACAATCACATGAATGACCTGGCTGAGGCGCTGCAGCAGTCACAAGATTTAGCTTTTGAAATTCCTGACCCAGAAAATGAGGATATTTCTGACATTGACTTCCTCAGCCAACTGGATGTTGCGTGGCAAGTATGTGACAAATTTGACTTGCAAACCGATATTTGGCGCGGAAGAATTTTACGCGCTGTCCGCGACCGCGAGAAAATAGGGGGTGACGGACGGGGTACGGGATTTCTTAAATGGCTCAAGGAAAGAGAAATCACCAAAAGTCAGGCTTACAATTTAATTCAACTGGCTAATAGCGCTGATACCCTTTTAGAAGATGGTCGGCTCAAGGAAAGTGCTATCAAGAATTTTTCTAAACGCGCTTTTATGGAAACTGCTAAAGCCGCACCCGAAGTCCAAGTTATGGTGAGTGAGGCTGCTGAAAAAGGCGATCGCATTACGCGAAGGGAGGTAAAACAACTCTCGGACGAATGGATGGCTATGTCCAGTGACCTATTACCAGAACCTGTCAAGCAAAAAGCCGCCGAAAATTCTCTTCCCCCACGCTACCTAGCACCCTTGGTGAAGGAAATGGAGAAATTACCAGAAGTTCACCAAAGGAATATCAAAGAGGATATAGCCGAAAATCCTGATGTTGATACTTTGAAACAGGCAACTTCTGAAGCTCGTTCTTTGGCTAAATACTTAAAATCAGCGGCTCAAGTCCAAGCTTTGAATGTCGAAGAAGTTGATATCGAAACTGCTTTAGTGGAAGCACAACGACTGGGATGCTTAAGCGTCGCTGCTGACTTAGTAAATCAAGCTTCGCAATTGGAACAAACTATAGCGAAATTATACATGACTTGGAAGCGTGTCGGTAATTTGTCTGATAGGTTGTATGTGGATACAGGTGCTTCTACGCCTAAACTGCGTGCGCTTCTCACTTGTTTGGAACCTCTTGGAGGTGAAATGATGGAATTGCAACTAGGTAGTGTGGGTGAAAGAATTATTAGGTTGCAAATCCAGGAAATTAATTAAAAATATTATAGCTGTTCCTGCTCTGGTGAAGTACACAAGGGCGGGCAAGGATGCCCACCCCACAATACTGTGCTATTTTAATCTGTACCTTACTTGACTGATAAACGCTATAGCTTTGTAATTAGATTTGTAGAGACGTTACATGTAACGTCTCTACATTTTTTTTGTGGGTTTTGTTTAGGACAGCATAAATTGCCAGGTGTCTCCCGTATTAGTAACCAAGGGTGAGTTTGGGTTAAAGTTATGTTAGTCAACTGGAAGCCAATTATTACTGAAATCTTATTAGAAACAATCTTACAATTTGCTCCAGCTGGCTTGGATACTTTGGCTAATGTTGCTGAGTTTTTGTTAGATTGTTCTTGGGAAACTAGTAAATCTAGTGTGGAAATAGTTTCGTCATTTATGAACCAGCCATCTAATACAATGAGTCCGCTGATAAATATTATTTAATTTTTGTGTAGCGGTAAAATTTGCCCACCCCACAAGGATGTTGTCTTTTTCTCTGTACTGCACTTAACTGAGAACCGCTATAAATATAAGTGAAAGTTGAAGCAATAATGTACTAAATGCGAGCAAGGTAGAAGGAATACTCGACCCAAAACAAATACCTGATAAGGCTTATACGCTTTATGCTAGCTTAGTAAATGATGATAAAAGTATTGAATGAATAACGAAGGCGCATTTACTTTTTACAGAGGGGGTAGCAATTTTCAGGCAAAACCCTACGAAGTGAAAATAGACCCTCAAACAAATTATGTTAAGCCAACGCATGGCATCTCAGTTCATAAAGATGCCGATTGTGTCAAGCGTTTTGGAGGTTCCTATAAAATCTTGTTTTTACCTGATACATTAAAAATTGTTCAAAAAGGACGCGATAGTGTCCATCACGAGATAGTTCCCGCTGAAGCAAATTTACTCACCTACGAACAATACCAAGAAAAGTTAAGCAAAATACAAGCCGTCCCAGAGGAATAGCAACATGGAAAATACACCCAAACTTACCTTTAAATATGGCTGGGATGAAAGAGACGAGGCTGAAACGCTTCAGAAAGGCTACAGAAATGATGGAATCGTTCACTGTGCTGATGGCAAGACCTACTCGGTGTACTTTATCGACCCCATCCGCTTGCAGCAAGATTTGGAAGACGAGGTGGAATATGGTTCTCCTTTTTTGGCGCCGCCTGGGTTAATTGTAATACCTGAGTTAACCCAAAGTGCGATGGAGAATGCTATCACAAAATTGTGGAAGCAAGGATATTTTGATAGCTTAAAGCCGTTACTTGAAGCGAAAGAGCCGCATCAAGTCGCATAATCACATCCAAACTAAATAATTGTAATTTTTCTAACTCTTGTGGGGTGGGCATCCCTGCCCGCCCAATTGTCTTTTGTAAACCAATTGTACTTCT
>JAESGU010000107.1_pt1 | contig 51014 bp, 47 predicted proteins | sample 9266271 | NCBI WGS metagenome assembly JAESGU01 (sample SAMN15740544, study PRJNA653495) | algae metagenome | isolation source: Scytonematopsis contorta HA4267-MV1 and co-occurring heterotrophs from mud... | place: USA: Palolo Valley Trail, Honolulu, Hawaii | collected 2009-07-25
GCTTTCTGGTTTGTTAAAATCCTGGGCTTTCTGGTTTGTTAAAATCCTGGGCTTTCTGGTTTGTTAAAATCCTGGGCTTTCTGGTTTGTTAAAATCCTGGGCTTTCTGGTTTGTTAAAATCCTGGGCTTTCTGGTTTGTTAAAATCCTGGGCGGGCAAGGATGCCCACCCCACAAGATTGTTGCTAGTTTAATTTGTTTTTTACTCAATTTATTGTACTGTTTACTTAATTTTATGACTTGGAAACCTTACAATTTAGACCAAAAAGCTCAAGCTTTGGTGTTGAAATATCGTGATAAGGAAGGTGTTATTGGTCAGTCTCACAAAATGCGTGGAACTGTAGCTTATGGTTTAGAACGTTTTTGGGGCGAACAATTACGGCTTTTGGGTAAAAATGACCCCAAGGAACGGGAAAAAGGTAAGTACTGGCAAAGTGTTTGGAAAAAATTTGTAGGTATTATGAAAACAACTGGGGTCGATTTACCTGCGGATGAAGTTAATAGTAATGATACCGCTCAAATTGAAAAAGTGGCAGAAAAGCTATGGTCGCTATCCCTCGATGACCAAAAAATATGTTTAGCAGTATTAACCCAATTTTGCGACAGCTTAGTCTGGTGGACGCAGCGATATAAAAAAACAGCAGATAGAGACGACGACGATATGTAGAGACGTTACATGTAACGTCTCCAAATTGCGATTGGGTAATCAATTTTAATTGAGGTTATACAGTGACAAATCATAGAGAAATTCCTTTGATGTTCCAAGCGCAAATCAAAGGTCGCGGTCAAATTCAATATATATATTGCTGAACCAGAAAAGGTTTACAGGTGGGTAGATGAATGGGAGGAAGCTGTCGGTAGAGAAGTACCTGAATTTGGTACAAATGTTTACACAAAAGAATATAAAATTACTTGGCGATTTGTATCGAATAGCGGACAAGATGATGATATTATCCGTCCGGTAATTGCTAGCAACGGTTTTCCTTATTATCCTGGTGCGAGTATGAAGGGTGCATTTTTGCGTGTTTGCACTCCCGAACAAGCAATACGTTATTGCGGGGGTAATAATAAAAAGGAGAATACAACCCAACCAGGTATATTACGTTTTCATGGTGGATATCCCAAAGATGCAACTTGGAAGGATGAGGAACTTGTTGATGTTGTTCACCCCCAAGCAGATTGGCAACTCAAGGACAATAAAAGTCATTCTGCATTTATTCAAATTTCGTTGCATCAACCAACTTTAGTATTTGGTATTTCCTGTAGCAAACAATTAGACGAAAGTGAATGGGATACTATTTGGGGTCTTTGGGAAAAAGCTTTAGAACGAGGTATTGGTTCTAGAGTTAGTGCTGGATACGGTCAACCTGTAAAGCATCCCGAAACTAAGTTATTAACGGTGGGATTAAAAGGACAAGGTTTAGCTTCGCAACTTATTAACAAAACAGGTGAGTTTCGTCCCAATATGTTTAAAGCTGCTTTACGAGGTCACACTTTACGTTTATTTGCTGGTGTCACCGATGAAGATAGCGCAGAAGCATTAACTAGAGAACTTTGGGGTGGTTTTGGGGGGAAAGATGGTGCTGTTGTCGGACTTTTGGGTATTGCTTTTAATCCTGTTGATTTGGAGATGGATGAATATAGATATCGTAGTAATTCGATGCCTATTTATGAATTAAATAACGGTGCTTTACATATTTTGTGTATGCGTCCGGTTTCTGATGAATATAAAAATGAGTTGCGTTCTCTTGCTGTTAAATTAGTTCAATTTTCTTTATTGCTAGGTGGTTTTGGTAAATCTTGGAGACGTATTGACCATCGTCTTTTCTTTCCTGATTATCTTGATAATAATTATAAACCAATGATAGGTTGTCATTGGGAACATGCTAGGGGTGCTGAGAAATTATATGTGCCTACACATAGAATAGAGAATATTAATACTTTTTTCAAAAGTTTGCATGAAAAAGTTAATAACTGGGTAATTGCACATGGTAAAAAACCTAGTGCTGGTATTAGCAAATGGCGAGAAACTTGGCACTCAAATCAAGTTCAAGTTTGGGGAAGGGTTGCTGAGGATGCTGATGATTCTTTGGCTGTGCGATGGTTTCACGGTGCTTACAAAGATAGCAAATCAATTAAAGGTTCGATTTTAACAGGAAAAATTGGTCAAATAGGTCGAAGTTGGCATCGGATGTATCCACGTTATAGCAAATTGAAAGATGGAACTATGCGACGTATGGGAGATAAATATATTGAGTTACTTACAATTTTCCCTGATAGTAGCGATACGACAAAAGAATTTCTGGAATTTCTAGGTAAAACTGAATTTCAAAAAATTATTATTCCCTAATTATGTAGAGACGTTACATGTAACGTCTCCGTCTCCGTCTACACAAAATAAATTAAGGATTAAATATATGAGCGTTTGGATTTTAACTACTGGTAATAGTGATGTTCATCTCAAGCATGAGAAAAACTGGAACGATTTATTTACTTTACTTTGTAGTGAATTAGATTTAGAGTGTCAAGAATTTGCTTCTGCTACACGCATTAACCCCAATGATAGCCGAGAAGGTTTTACTGTACCTCCACGAGTCTTGGGTTTAACTTATGAAAATCAACCAGATTATTACGATGAGTTAGAGTTTCCCCTAATTGATACATTTTGTAAAATTTTTACGGATGGTAATATTAAGTTAGAAAAAATTATTATCTTGCTGACAGACCAAAGTAATTTGTTTCTGGAAGATTTGCAAAGGTCAAAGGAAAAATGCCCTTATTGGCAAGATACTATTAGTTTAAAGCCTTTGTTAATTAAATATTTCGATAAAAAATTAAAGATTCAGCCAGAGTTTATTGAACTTAAACCTAAATCAAAAAAAGGTCTTGAACATTGGAATGCTACTTTGGAACTAGTAAAAAATGAATTTGAGCATATTGATATTAATCCCTTAAAAACTGTATATGTTAGCCATCAAGCGGGTACTCCGGCAATATCTTCTGCTGTTCAATTTGCTAGTTTGGGTAAGTTTAAGAAGGTTAAGTTCTTACTTAGCAACCAATACTATGATGATGATTATAATCTACAAGCGGAACCGGAAATAGTTGATAGTTCTGAATATTGGCGTGGTATTCAAATTCAAAAAGCAAAGCAGTTGATTACTAGTGGTTTTCCTGGTGCTGCTTTGAAGGTTTTAGATGGTGTTAATATCCCAGATAATACAATATTGAATGAATTAAGTAAACAAGTGGACTTTTTTAATCTTTACAGCCGTGGTACAGATACTAGTCAAGATTTGAATATACCTGAAGCTGTACAAAGAGTTATTAATACTCTCGATTTAATTGGTGTTTTCTTTAGCAACCAAAATTATCTTCAAGGTATTACTCTTTTGGCTGCTGCACAAGAAACTTTTATGAAGTCCGCTATTCTTTCTCACGTTGCTAGAATTAATGCTACTATTAACATTGATGGTACTGATTGCAGGGTATCGGAATTAATTACTTGGAAGCCATTGGGCTTGTTTTTAAGTGATGACTTAAGAAATAAAAGTAATGATATAAAAAAGCAAGTGTTACAAAAACTTAAGTTTCCTGAATGTACTCTTGATAGTGAGCCAATTTCGCTGGCTAAAAACGATGATTTTAAAGTTACGAATCGAAATTTTGCTTTGGTTGCTTGGCTGAAGAAACTGGAACCTAATTTTAAACTTTGGTCACTTCTAGAATGGTCTTGCAAGAAGTCTCGCAATAGCGATGATGATTTACGCAATCAGCTTATGCACAATTTGCGGGGTATGGAAACACTAGAAGTAATAGAATATTTATGCGGTGGTGATACTAAAGGCTACGCTGGGAATGATGTTGTGGAGGTCTATAATAAACGGGTTAAGCAACCCTTTTTTACTGCTATAGAACTTTTTCAACTTCCTTTCAAGCGTGAAAAAGTATATAAAATATTGCAGGAAATTGCTAATGGGCTAGTTTGAGTCTGGTGTTAAAGGGTGTTTATAATAAAATACTGAACCTTGATTGATACCGTTAACCAGTCACTAAACCAGGGAATAAATTCCCTGTCTGAAAGCTAAAGCCCTCTTCAGAGGACTAATAATAAGGTTTCTGGGGTTTAGTAATTATTTTATAAACACGTTCTTAGAAAAGATGATTGTTTGGAAATTTAATATCTATTTTGGGCTTCTAGTGAAAGTGCGATCGCGCTCTCACTTTTTTTATGAATCTTATGACTTATCGATTGCTTGCACTAATTTGTCTGCCTAACGAGTGAGAAGGTAATGAGTACTGGTCTGAATGATCTAACGGTAAGGCAATGTTTCCACTAATTTGTCTGCCCAACGAGTGAGGAAACTTTGATGGAATGCTAAAAGTAAATAATGGCGTGCTGTTTCCACTAATGCGTCTCCCCAGCGAGTGAGAAGACAACTGATTGTGTTTACCGGAGAGGGGGTGATGAGTTGTTTCCACTAATGCGTCTCCCGAACGAGTGAGGAGACATATATTTGCCCCAAAACCATATCAAGTTTGTTCTCGTTTCCACTAATGCGTCTCCCCAACGAGTGAGGAGACTCTCGCAACCATTGAAATCTGGTGACCGAGTAGAAGTGTTTCCACTAATGCGTCTCCCCAACGAGTGAGGAGACCTTTGGTGGTCAAGATTTGCGTGTGATTCTTTCTGGTTTCCACTAATGCGTCTCCCCAACGAGTGAGGAGACATCGGTTAGTTTTTCTTCATATTGAAAGTTAGATTCGTTTCCACTAATGCGTCTCCCCAACGAGTGAGGAGACATTTTCCATTGGAAAGTGTAATTCCTGATGAATGGGGTTTCCACTAATGCGTCTCCCCAACGAGTGAGGAGACCCCCGCGCTTTGAAATAATTACAGAGCAAGGATTATAGCAACGTTTTACACAAATTTTGATACAAATCTTTTAATGTCCAAACAGCTAAATTTTGAGACTTTATACTTTGTGTTATAACATTAGCATTGTTATTAACTTGGGTATTTTCTTGAATATTACAAATTAACATTGCGTTGGCAGACCCAAGTAAACGCTCGCATACCCACCCAAATCTAGGCTTTGTTTCAAATATAGTTTGTTTGCGGCAATAATAAGTCTTTAAGAATTTATCAAAATCAATATTACGAAATTCTTTGCCTTTTTGTACAATTACGGTACTCGGTAAACGCTCATAACGACGAACACATACCCTCATCACCATCATGCAACTGCGGTAGCTAGGTGGGTCAAATGTTAAATAAGTTGCGAGTATACGTCTAGAAGAACTGTCTATTAAAAATGTGACCCAAGCGCGTCCTAAATTTACTTTTGCCCAAGAACAGACTAATTCAACATCTAATTCTATATGGTCTACAAAAGCTACATCAAAAGGTCTATGTCCATGCCTCGAATCAACAAATTCATCTGAAATAATCATTTTAACCAACCCTCAACCCTGATGAGATTTCTTAAATATTAAATATATTTTTTATTTTTGGCTAGCATTTATCGACATTACGTATCATACGATTAATTAAACTTAAATAATCATCTAGCTCTTCATATTTATCCAATTCATTTTCTTCTTCTTTGGTAAGCGCAACTTCCTTTTGTTTTGCAAGTAGAGTCTCAATTCGTTCTATCACAAAACTGGAAGCCCGAAATATTGGTATATTTTCTACTAACTCGATACTTATAGCACCTTCCAAAGGTAAACTGTCCTACAAATATTCTAATTTTATGGGTAAATAGGATGTCATAGAGTTTATTTAAAATTGAATTCCTGTTAATACATATGAGCTTAACTTCTCTCACCGTTCTTGGCAGCCATCATTTACATTAGTTCGCTTTCACAAAAGTGAGGAGACCTTAAAGGGTGTTTATAAAATAATGATTAAGCTCTAGGAATCCTATTATTAGTCCTCTTTTAGAGGACTTTAGCTTTTAGACAGCGATTTTAATCGCTGGCTTGTGGTAAAAATTAAGCCGAAATTGTTTCCATTAATTTAGGCTTGCCAAAAATGAGTGAGATTGCACTATATATAGTATACATTTGCGGAAATCTTAAATCAAAAGCCCGCAGCTAAACCAACTATCGCAAAAAAAACTGATTTGTACCAATTAAAATATTTGTCAAGCCTGTTAAGCACCTTTACCGAGCATTGCAGGCACATCTATTTCCTTGATACAAGTTGCTCGCGACAAAGAGAGTATGCAGTCGATGATACAGAGCAAGTCGCACAGAGGAATCGCATTACCACCAACCAATCCACCTGCTGCTAAATCTGCTAAAACTTCTGCTGTACCAACATTACCAGGATTAATTACCGTGACACCAATTTCGTGGGGTCGCAGTTCTTCCCGCAATGAATGCACCACCCCTCGTAAACCAAATTTGGAAGCTGTATTTGCAACCTCTCTAGCTGGAAAATTGTCTCGTCCTGATAGCGACCCCATAAAAATAATTTTTGGATTACTAGAACGCTTAAGCGCAGGTAGAAGTGCTTTGACCAATCGAATAGGAGCAACTAGATTCACCGCAATAACTTGGGCAATATCTTCATCAGAACATTTTTCAAAGCTATAGTGACTCGTAAATGCATTAGTTTCCCATGTACCACCCATGTATAATAATGCATCGAGCGGCTCGTTGCCCACAGACTTTGCCGCAATTTCTACCCCAGATAGGGAAGATAAATCTGCTGGAACCCATTCTCCAACGGGTGAGGTTGTCCGGGAAACAGACAACAATCTATTAGTTTTGGGTGCAAGATGTTCAGCAACAGCAAGACCAATCCCGCGACTGGCTCCAGCAACAAGAATGGTGTTGAACTGCATAAATTTCAGCTTCCCTAAATAACTTTTCTTGCTAGATTATACATAAAGCAACAGGTAAGTCGGTGGGTGTAAACAATAGACGTTGAGACTATTTATTTATTCTCTGGCTTTTAGACATATAAATACAGCAAATATTTATTGTAGTTTATTATAGAAAAGGAGATTGCTTCGTCGTTCCTCCTCGCAATGACAGTTAAATTATGGCAATGACAGTTAAATTATGGCAATGACAGTTAAATTATGGCAATGACAGTTAAATTATGGCAATGACAGTTAAATTATGGCAATGACAGTTAATCTATTAATTTATCGATATTGATTAGCGCGGATATTTTTTTCAGCTAACGTGACAGTCTCCATAATTCTTTTTGCGCGAGTTTCAGGACGTTTCGCATTTTGTATCCACTCCAAAATACCACGTTTAACAGAACGGGGAAACGCTTCAAAATACTTTAACGCTGCTTGGTTTTCATTTAACAACAACAGCAAATCATCAGGAATCACCAAATTTTCGACATCATCCAAAGCAGTCCAAGTACCAGTTGTTTTCGCAAGCGTAATCATTTCCAAACCAGCATCGGTCATCAACCCTTCAGAAATCAATCGCTCAACTTTTATCTTATTTACCTTACTCCAATTACTTTTAGGATTACGCTTAGAGAAAAACTGAAAATAACTTTCCTCATCACGTTTATTAGGCTTACTATCAATCCATCCAAAACACAAAGCCTCATCAACAGCCTCGTCATAATACACGCTAGGCGTTTCGCTTTCCTTTCTGTAAATAATCAGCCAAACACATTTTTCTGTTTGATGATATTCCATCAACCACCGACGCCATTCATCTCGACTTTTTGCGTGAAATGTTATAACCCCATCTTTATCTTCCCGCTTCATAAAATTTCTACTAACTTCGCAATTGCAATACCCATCAATATTAATTTTTCTAGTTAATTAAAAGTGTAATTACTCAGGTGTATGACACACAGCCTCAATATTATGACCATCAAAATCCAAAACAAAAGCACCATAGTAGTTTGGATGGTAATGAGTTCGCAATCCCGGAGCACCATTGTCCCGACCACCAGCAGTCATCGCAGCTTCGTAGAAAGCATTAACTTGTTCACGAGAAGAAGCTCGAAAAGCAACATGAATTCGTGGAGTATTTACTTCTCCCTCACCAACCCAAAAATCTGCTTCTCCATCTATACCAAAGCCAGCAACAGGACCAAATTCGTTCAATAATTCATACCCAAGTGGAGCCAAAGCCGCAATATAAAACTTCTTACTTTCCGAGAAATTACTAACATTAATTCCCATATGGTCAATCATAATTTTACTTGAATGCACCAACTGTTATTATAACATTTCTAAATTAAGTAACATACAAATTATAATTAGTTAAAATCTTGTGGGGTGGGCATCCCTGCCCGCCCTGTATTCTTGTATCCTGTATTTTTCACTATACCAAAACTTTAACTAACAGCCCCCTCCAACATTGTTATAGTCCCCATATCAGCATCAATTTCCACATCCACACCAACAGGCATAGTAAACTTATCCTTAATATGACCAACCATAGAACCATACCAAGCAGGGATATTCAAAGGTTTAATATGTTCCGATAAAACCTGCATCAAACTAAAAGTAGGTTCATCCCCAGGCTTACAATTAGTGCATTGAGCAAATATAAACCCAGACATACGAGCAAGAACACCAGCATTTCTTAACTGTATCAACATCCTGTCTATCTTATAAACATCCTCCCCAATATCTTCCAAAAATAAAATATTGCCGTTCCAAGAAGGTAAATAAGGAGAACCAATCATCGCAGCCAAAACCGACAAATTACCACCAACAAGTTTACCCCTAGCCTTTCCCGAAGAAATTACTTCCCTTTTCCCCTCATTATTATTGACATTTTGCATTACCACATTTTCGCCATTAAACAGCACACGCTTAAAATAATCCACAGTAAAATCATTCCAAGTCGAAGTAGCCACAGCACCATGAAAAGTGACAACTCGACTGCGAGCATAAATAGCCAATAACAAAGAAGTAATATCGCTATAACCTAAAATAATTTTTGGGTGAGAACGAATTTGCGAATAATTAAGTAAATGTAAAATGCGATTACAACCCCAACCACCACGCATAGCAATAATCGCTTTAACCGACTTATCTCTAAACATATTATTTACATCTTGAGCACGGTCAATATCCTTACCAGCTAAATAACCATAACGGTCTAAAACATGCGTACCCAATTTAACTTTAAGCCCCAACGCAGCCAAAGTTTTTTTCGCGTTTTCAACATCCTCTGCATCAACTATACCCGCAGGACTAATTAATCCCACCGTATCACCAACTTGCAAACGAGGTGGCTTCAGGATAACTTGAGGACTGGGTTTAGCTTCAACAGATAAAAGTGGTAGCTGACTCGCAATAGTAGCTAATCCACAATACTTAATAAATTTTCGGCGATTGATGCTCATTGGCAACAGATAAATAATCAATGATTATGACATTCTTTCCAAATCAGGAAATTAAGTTTTTTATAAAGACCTTTTTTAATGTAAAGCCATTTGCTATTGTGACAATAGCCTTTTATATATGACTCCCACATGTAAACTCAACATTAAATTATATAGTGCTTTTGTAACGATTTATTAACTGACTGTTTGCAAACTTCTACAAGAAAATAACCTTAGGATAAAACAATGTCAAGCAAGAAAAGTCATCAGCAAAATCAGAAAAAACTGCAACAAATATTTACTTTACAAGCCCAAAACACAATATTAGATAGAGAAAAAAAATTCTTGTATTTTAAAGAAGAATTTCGCATCAACAAGCATCACCAAAACTCTTTACCAAAAAATAAATCTGCTTCCGCAACCACTACCATATTAATCCTTCTTATATTCGCAACAATTTTAAACTTTGGGACTTGTTATTTCGCAGGAGAAATCGCTCAATTTTTCCGCGATTACTCCAGGTATTCCGTTAAAGAAACACTAATAAAATAAAACCAGTCACCATGAACATCTAAATATACAGGCAACGGAAGAGGTTTTAATTACCGACTATAGGGGGGTGAGGTCTTATTTGTTTTAGTTTTTTTTCAGCAATTCCTGCTTTACCCAAGTACGAAATTCACGAATCATTGCAATTTCACCGATATTAAAACTTGCGGTTATAAATTTAGGTATTTCGTCTGTTAGAGATAAATTTGCGAAAGTCGGTGAATTATTGCACGGAAAATATTTATCCCCACGCAGTTGATATATTAGCATTACAGGTTCGTCATAACGCCATACTTCTGGAACACCTAATGCCTGATATATTGATAATCTATCAACCGAAGAACTAGTGTAATCTACTTCAATAACTAAATCCGGTGGTGGGTCTAACGTTAAATCAAGAGTTTTTCTAGTACGCATAATTGGTTCATTCGCGATATAAAATCCAGAGTCTGGTTCAACACCACGTTTTATATCTTCGCGCTTACAAGTTGTCGAACCAATACTTTTGATGTTAAGGCTAAGCTCTTCTGCTAATGTATCAATCAACTTTTCTATTAATCTTTTGTTATGCTCATGCGGCATTAACGGAGTCATAATTTCCAAAGCTTCTCCATCATAAGCAACACGAGTAATACGATTATCACCCATTTCTATCAGAATTGTTTCAAAAGTGTCCCAAGATATATTAGGTAATATAACCCGCTGCGAAATCGGAGTCCTTGTTGTCACCATAAGTTTTGATTTTACCCCATTTAATCAATCATATAGCAGAAGCACAGAGACCTAGCCCCCTTCGTTCCACTTTACCTTATTAAGAGTAAGAGAATTCTGGCATGAAAGCCTCTCTCTGTTGTAGAAAGAGGTTTAGAGAGGGGTGATTATTTCACAAATTACTTAAATCTTGAGGATGTCCACACACCTTACAATGAGGCAAATACTTATAAGTAAGATTATGACAATTTGGGCACTCAATATATTGATAATATCCACAGTGAGGGCAATAAGCATCATTAGACCCAATTTTTCGAGCACAATTAATACAACGTGACTTTTGAACTCTATTCGCAGCCTGAACTTTAGAATTAAAGATAACTTTTTGGAGAAACTTGATAACACCAAAACCAAACAGTGGAATCAGCAAGATATAAACATAACTAATAAGGAAAAGTAACCCACCAAAAAGAGCATTAAAGACATTAATTAAAAATTCAAGTATTACACCAAAACGCAAAAACTCAAAAACCTTGAGAACCAACGGGATAAAAAAGATAACCAGCAAATGCCAGCTAATCAGAGAAATTAGTCCATATCCTCGTCGTTGAGCAAAATTATAAACTGACAACGCAACAAGAATTAACGGAACTAGAAAAAGCGATTGAAAAGCAAATTGAATACTAGGATACCAAAAATCAGCCCTTTTATAACCTGCTTCAACTGGTTTAAATTGCCCATTATCCTTAACAAAATTGAGAAAATTAGAGCTTTCCGGTTTGGTAACTAATTGATTTTTGAGATTAGAAATATCCTGATTAAGAGTAGCAATATTACGAGAATTTCGGTCTAACTCTTGCTTCGCTTTTTCCGCACTCACAGCATTAATTGACTGCTGGTTTTTTTGTCCAGCAATTTTTTCTAAAAGCGTGGAATCATATTGAGTGCGAATATTACGATTAGTTTGTTCCAGCTTACCAATTTGCGATTGTTTCTGGTCAATTGTTTTTATAGTTTGACGATTTTCTGAATTGTAAATTTTATCTTTGTATTCAGCATACTTCAGACACACTTCAGAAACTTTACCCAGATGTCCCCTTTGCTGTTGTAGATAATCTTGCTGCAATGATGGTGCAGTATCAAATTGTAAAGATGACTTGACTATTTCATAATCTTTATCTTTATTGGTCTTCGCTTGATAACCTTTCCATTCAGAATAACAAGGATAAGCTTGGGAAGGGCTGAGATGCCATGTACTAATATCATCCAGTCCAGTAAAAACATTAACCAGTATAAAAATATCAATAAAAATAATAACAATCAAACTCACCTTATTCAGAGGCTCATTATTGATTGTCCCTGACCGACTCAAAAACTCTCTCCAAAGACGACGAATTCTGGCAAACATAATAATCAATTAGCAATTAGCCATTTAGGAATCAACAATAATTACCCGATTCTACTGTAATATTTAGTGAGTTATCAGGAAAAAAAGCCGCTACTAGTAAAATATGGCTCCTAAACGCTTAATAATTGAAATGGGAATGGGTATAGACCAACACGGACAAGACCCAACAGTCGCAGCATCCCGTGCAGTCAGGAACGCCATCGCACATAATGCTTTACCAGGAGTTTGGGAAGTCGCAGGTTTAAGCCATCCAAACGAAATGATTGTGGAAGTTCAAGTCGCAGTTCCCTATCCAGAGCAAGTCAGAGAGCAGGAAGTTTTAGCAGTATTACCATTTGGTCGCAAAACCCTCAAAGTTGAATCTGGGGGAATGGTGGTTCAGGGAAAAGCGATTCCAGAATTAAACGATAAAAATGACGAAATGTTAATAGCTGTTGCGTCGGTTACTGTTTTAGTTGAATAAAAAAAAGACCTAACCCCCCTTCCCCCCTTCCCTACGTTCGCGTAGCGTGCCGCTTCGGCATGGGAAGGGGGGTTAAAAGCGTCTCGTTCATCTCTACGGAAGAGATAATGGAGAAATTCATTTCTTTTTCTTTGTAGTTAGAACACCAGTAAACATCATCAGCATCCCCCCGATAAAAACAGTAATCGCTAACCCCACAGCCACCAAATCTAACACATTAGTATTTTCCATAATCAATCACCTTATTGAAAAAACGTTCTTACCTAAGATTTTTACGAAAAGTATTTGTTTATAGACCACAGCTTATAGGACAAAGGAGAAAGAAACCTTTTATCCGAGTAAAAGGAGTTCAATTGCGAATTGCGAATTGTTTATTTCTCCCCTTCCCAAATATTTACAAAACATTTAACAAAAATTATTAAAAATCGACCCCCCGCTTAAGCTCTACCCCATGATTAGCATAATGCTTGTGGCAGTAAACTTCAGAATGCACGGTAGCCAAATCAAAATACCCCGGTTGATTTTGACAACGACCCGTGATGATAATTTCCGTATCGCGAGGCTTTCTGAGTAAAGCTTGCACAATTGGTTCCACTGGTAACAATTCCAAATCAACCGTTGGGTTAAGTTCATCCAAAATTATAGTTTTGTACAACCCTGAGGCTATAGCAGTCTTAGCAATCTCCCAACCGCGCTCAGCTTCCACGTAATCCAACTCCTGCCGAGAATTTCGCCAAACAATAGCATCGCGTCCACAACGTTGGTGGTCAACCACATCAGGGTAGGAATTTTGCAAAGCCGCAATAGCCGCATCTTCCGTATAACCACTACCTCCTTTCAGCCACTGCATAATTAATACACGGGTAGAACCAGGGTGATTAATACCCCGACCAATTGCTTTTAAAGCTTTCCCCAAAGCACTAGTAGACTTACCTTTGCCCCCACCAGTATAAATTTCAATACCGTCCATACCCTGCATTTTTGCCATAGGGTGGTGTTGAGGTTTCATTTCTGAGTGTAGGTCAGCAATATCAAGTAACTTTTGTGGCGCACCTCGTCCAGTAGCGATAATTTCCAAATCATCAGGCTTATTTTTCAAAGTATTCACCACCTCATCCACAGGTAGCAAACCTAAATCGAGTACCGGATTGAGTTCATCCAAAACAACAACCGAGTACAACTGTGATGCAATAGCACCCTTAGCCACATCCCAACCTCGCAAAGCCTCAGCACGGTCAAACGCAGTAATTCCATCAGCACCAAAATATTCAGCCCTACCAGTTCTCACCTGGTCAATCAAATGAGGGAATCCCCGTTGTAAAGCAGTAATAGCCCCATCCTCATCATAATCACGTTCCGGGCCCTTAAGAAAACGCAGCAGCAAAACGCGGTTCTGATTTTCTGGAGCATTTATCCCCAAACCAATAGAACGTAAAACTACCCCTAAAGCCGCTTGAGATTTGCCTTTTCCTGCGCCATCATAAACATGAATTTGACCAGTCACACGTTCTTGCCGCACTTGGGCAGTGCGAATACCAATACCGTTCCTTGTCATCTAAAAATCTCCAGCAGTCCCAGTCTTTTATCTTACCGGAGAAAGGGGGAGTGGGGAGTGGGGAGTGGGGAGTGGGGGGAGGGGGAGAGGGGGGGAGTGGGGAAAAACGGGAACTAAGTTAAAATAACCCAGTACTCCGTAGTCTCTTATATGACCAAACCCCAATTCCCCACTTCCTACTCCCAATTCCCCACTCCCCACTCCCCATAAATGAAAATACCTTAACAAAAACATGGCAAAAGACTCGAAGGATGAGATAATTTCCCCGAACACCTTCTAAAATGAGTACGAAAATTTCCCACATCGCAATATAATTACTGCCACAGCTATGTTTGAATTACCTACCCTGCCTTCATCGTTTCCCCTAGGGGCTATACTGTTTAATTTCTTGTTTTTCTTGGTCGCAATACCTACTGAGGCGTTTTTGTTAAATAATCGACTTCGATTTGACAAAAAAACCAGTATGTTCTATGCAATTTGTATCAATCTGTTCTCTGGTGTCATTGGCTGGACAATATTTTTCTTGATTGAACCTTCCTTACCAGTATATTGGAAATCCGAATTAATTAGTTACTTTTTCTTTAATCGTTTCATCAAGCCCGTAGAAACATCAATAATTTTACTGGGATTTATTATTTTCTTTGCCACATTTTTGCTGAAATTTTTACTTCTAAAAGTATTGCTAATATCACTTAGTGACCCAGGTCAGAAAAAAGAAGAAGAACCAACCATCCAACGTTACTCCCGTCGGGCACGAAAGTTCAAATTGCAAAATACTAATCTAGTCACAACTCTACTGATAGCTAATTCTGCTAGCTATAGTGCAATTGCGGCAATTTTATTGATTAGACCTTCACTTTGAAAATCTAGTACCCATCAGGTACATTCAGTGAAATTATTTGTTGGTATGCAACAGAAAAATTAAATCTTTTACTTGGAATGGTAATAGAGAGGAAATAATGTTTACTTTTACGAAAGATATATTCGGTGTATTCAAGATTTTTGATGATGTCTACAAGCGGCTAAAAAAAATATTAATTCCAGATAAAGCTTACTCGTGGCAAACATTAATTTACTTGAGTCTTTTTTCTTGGTTAATGTCTTCCTTCGCGGTTGGTGGAATCAAAGATATAATTGCCTTTTTTGGCTGGATATTTTTAATTGCCGGCACAGCTTGGTACACCACAGATAAACCAATACTTGTACCCGGTACACCCATGCCAATTGGAGCTGTTATTACAGGAGGTTTAGTAAGTATTTTCGCTTTGGGACACAGAGAACCATTATCAGCAACAAATAATTTTTGGGAAGTACCAATAATTCCAGACGCAGTAGTTTTTTGGCCTACGATTTCGGCATTAATCACGGCAGTTCCAGAATTTTTTGAAGGAAGCGGTGTAGATGTCAAAACTCAACTTCCTAAAACAGAAATCCGTCAAAGGATGATAGTTTTGCTTGCTTGTTGTATGGTACTTAGCTGTTGGTTGAAATTATCGTTCGTTACAAATAATTGGTTAAAAGAGTACCCCAGCTTAGAAGCAGATAATCTTAATCGCAGTGGATTTGTTGCCAGAAGTCCAGAAGACGAGAAGGTACGCAGGATTCCTGCAAATGCCAAAGAAATCTTAGATAAATTGTCACCACAAGTTGAACGACAAATAACAGGTAGACGTTGGGCAGATGCAGAAAAATGGTTAATTGATGCACAAAAAAATGTGAGTATTTTGGGTAGAGACGTAATCAACAGAAACTTATCTGAATACGAAGAAAAAGAATTGTGGGATGTCAAAGCAGTTGTGGCAAATCCAAATCCTAAAAACAAAGATTCGTATAGATTAGATTTGCTAAGTGTTTGGGAAGGACCGACTTCCACGAACAAAAATTACTACCTGCAAAAATCCTGTCGCATTTCTCCAGTCGCTAGAGCCGGCAAAAATTCCCCCAGACCTGAGGATAGAGTCGTCGTGGCAGAAATCGAGTGCGATCGCATTAGCAAATTGAGAGAAGGATTACCACCAGCACAATAAATAACCACACCCCGAATCCCCTCTCCATAAATCCCTTCACGCTTCGTGAGGGGTATTTCAGAGAACTTTAGGATTATTTAAAGACTTCTGTGGACACAGTAGATATAAAAGGAGGGGGCTACGAATTTTCAATACCCCTTACTAATCACAGCTTCCTGAGTTATAACTGATGATTGATGACAAAAAGAAATCATAAATAACTTAATAGCCATGAGCATAGGAAGAGTTTTTGTACTAACAAAAAACGTATTTACGGAAGTAGTACGCGAACGTATTTTATTTATTATTGGTTTTTATGCATTAATACTGGCAGCAGCTTTTCGTTTACTCCCGGAATTAGCCGCTAGCACAGAAGACAAAATGTTTTTAGACTTTGGTCTAGCAATGATGAGCCTTCTTGGTGTAATTGTTGCAGTATTTGTCGGAACAGGAATGGTGAACAAAGAAATCGAAAAACGTACTTTATTAGTATTAATCGCTAAACCAGTCAACCGTACAGAATTTATTATCAGCAAATACTTAGGCTTGTCAGCAGTATTGGGAGTACTCATTGCTGCTATGACAATAATTTACCTAGGATTTTTGCGATACGGGAATATTCCATATCCATTAACAAGTATTTTACTTGCTGTACTTTTTCTTTTCTTACAGTTATCTTTAGTTGCCGCAGCTGCTATAGCTCTAGGAGTATTTACTAACTCATTATTAGCAGCACCCCTAACATTCGGCGTATATTTCATGGGAAATATCACAGAAGATTTACTCAAAGTTGGTCGTATCAGTAACAATCCAGATGTGGAACGACTCACTAAAGGTTTGTATCTAGTTTTGCCAGACTTATCGCGTTTAAACTTACAAAACGATGCCGTTTATGGTATTAAAGCACTCCCCAGCACTAGCGCTTTAATTACCAGTGCTGGTTACGGCTTACTTTACAGTGCCATGTTATTAGCAATCGCAGTATTTCTCTTTTCCCGAAAAGAATTTTAATTGGTTGACTGTTGACTGTCAACAGTCAACAACAGCTAATTCCATCTCTTTCCCCGCTAAAGCTATCGATGACAGTCAACCGTCAACAGTCAACAGTCAACAACCCTACCATCAGGCATAACAGTATTTCCGAATTTTACATGAGTCAAATTACAATCCCAAAGGTTAGCCCCTGTAAAATTGGCTTGAACTAAATTTGCCCATTGTAAATCAGCACCTGTTAAATTAGCTTGATGGAAACTAGCTTCAAGTAGAGTCGCTCCACACAACTTAGTACCAAATAAATTAGCTCTAACTAAATTAGCTTCAACCAGAGAAGCCTCAATCAATTTAGCTTCTCTCAAATCAGCTTCGCTTAAATCCGCATTACATAAAGAAGCACCCCAAAGCTTACTTCCAGTAAATTTAGCTCTCCACAAAAAAGCATTACAAAAAGAAGCTCGTGTTGCATCAGTATTCGTAAAATTAACTTCGCACAAACAAGCATCAGTTAAATTAGCTTCACGTAAACAAGCTTCCATTAAATTTGCACCACTTAAATTAGCATTCTTGAGAACAGCTCCACTCAAATTAGCTGCTCTCAAATCTGCTCCTATCAAGTTCATTCCGCTAAAATCAAATCCTCTTAAATCTATACCACTCAAATCATATCCACTGAAATCTTTTTGCTGTAAACATTTATCTTCGACTTGACTCGCAATCATTTCTTGTTTGCCAGCGTAATTTCGCATGGTATTTTTCCTATCTAAAGAGGATTTTATTCGGGGGAGTTATATCTCAAAAAGTCCTGACAATATATGGAAAACTTGATATTGAAAAGTTTAATGAGAATAGCTTCACACAGTTGAAATCCTAGCTGGAAAGCGTAGTCATCATATATTAATTTATTACTGCGATGTATATGTTTATATTTTGTAATATTACTTTAATAAAAATAACCTAATATGACTTTAGGTTACCGACGATAAAGCTTAATCACCCCAAGTTTGTAATTGCAGATAAACTAACACCAGTGTAAATCCCAGCAACACGGTAGCAGCAGCAGCAGCATAGCCAAAATCAAATTGACCAAAAGCTTCTTGATAAATATAGTAAACCAGTAAATTCGTAGAATTTAGAGGTCCCCCAGCAGTAACTACATATACTTGCTCAAAGCTGCGTAATGTAAATATCACAGTCGTAATAGCAGCAAAAATCAAAGTTGGTCTCAGTCCGGGTAAAGTAATATGCCAAAACTGTTGCCAAGAATTTGCACCATCTAATTCAGCAGCTTCATAACGACTGGAAGGTATTGTTTGCAGTCCAGCTAAAAATACCACCATATTAAAGCCAAGTTGTTTCCAAATACTTAGTAAAATTAATACAGGCATAGCCCAAAATGCATCTCCCAACCAAGGTATAGGAGCAATTCCAATCACCTCAAGAAGTGAATTTATGGGGCCATCATTTTGGAACAACCAACGAAAACCTAAGCCTGCAGCCACAAGAGAGATAATAGAAGGTAAAAAATAGGCACTCCTTAACAATCCTCGCAAAGCCAATGATTGGTTTAAAAGCGCAGCCAATCCCAAAGAAATAACTAAACTAGGAATTACCGTAGCGACTGTGAAATATACTGTATTACCAATAATTTGCCAAAAATCAGGATTAAGGAGTAAGCGCAAATAATTTTTTAACCCCACTGGGTACATACCAGCAGCAGTAAAACTACCAGCAGTAAAACTCAGAAAAAACAAGTAGACAATTGGCCAGATGATAAAAAGACCCAATAAAATTAATGCGGGTGTGAGAAAAACCCAAGCAGCGACTGTATCATTATCCAACCAAGACTTATTACTATATGATTTTGTCATCTAAAATTTTCCTCCTCAAAAATTAACGTAACCAAAATCCAAAATCTAAAATACATTAGCCATTAGCCATTAGCCATTGACTTTTTATGACCCTTAGCTCTGATTTTACCCCTAGCTTGATTTCTCCTGATGTGGTTGCATCCAATTTTAGTGACAATAAGTCTATTCAAAAACCTGTAAGACTGGGAATAATGGCTTCGGGTAATGGTAGTAATTTTGAAGCTGTAGCCCAAGCGATTCATGACGGACAGCTAAAAGCCACTATCCAAGTTGTGGTTTACAATAACTCAGACGCTTTTGTTGCTACTAGAGCTGCTAATTGGGATATACCTTCTGTTTTATTAAATCATCGCGAATACCCAAACCGAGAAGCTTTTGACAGCAAAATAGTTGAAACATTACAAGAGTATGATGTTGAATTAGTAATTATGGCTGGTTGGATGCGACTTGTGACCCCAGTGTTAATTGACGCTTGGACAAACAAAATAATTAATATTCATCCTAGCTTGTTACCTAGTTTCAAAGGAACCCGCGCTATCGAACAAGCTTTGGAATCTGGTGTAAAAATTGCTGGGTGTACCGCGCATTTGGTGTGTTTAGAAATGGATAGTGGACCGATTTTAATGCAAGCTGCTGTGCCAATATTACCCGATGATACTTCGGAAACACTTCATGCCAGAATTCAAAAACAAGAGCATCGTATTTTACCAATGGCTATCGCGATTGCCGCTTCTAATGGTCTGTTTAAATTTTAAGTCATCGTAAAATATAAATTTTTTCATTCTTATGAAATAAAGCAAGTCTACAAGCTAACAATTGCAACAGTCAAGAATATATAATAGACAGTTATGCTTTAAGGTGCAGGAGAGAAGAATTATGGCTAATGTTAGTGTTGCCCAAGGTAGTTGCCTGTGTGGAGCGGTAAGAATATCCGCGAAAAATATGATTAATCTCGTGGGAGCTTGTCATTGTAATATGTGTAGAAAATGGGGTGGAGCAGCTTTTTTAGCCGTTGAGTGTGGCAGTGATGTTAGTTTTTCAGGTGAAGAAAATATCGGCGTTTATCAATCTTCCGAATGGGCAGAACGTGGATTCTGCCAGAAGTGCGGTAGCCATTTATTTTACAAATTGAAACAAAATAATCAACACTTTATCCCTGTTGGACTCTTCGATAATAGCGAAGGTCTCCGGTTCGACCATCAGGTTTTCATTGACGAAAAGCCCGAATATTACTCATTTGCCAATGAAACCCACAATATGACAGGAGCAGAGTTATTTGCACAGTTTGCACCGACATCAGATAACTAGTATTTATGAACTATTCATCAACATAGGCGGACGATTAAATCGCTTTGTACTTAAAGTCTTTATTTTCTTGTTCCCCTTCCCTTGTAGGGAAGGGGTTAGGGGTTAGGTTCTTAGTTAATGTTTTTCTTGTTCCCCTTCCCTTGTAGGGAAGGGGTTAGGGGTTAGGTTCTTAGTTAATGTTGACACTTTTAAAACATCCTCTTAGTTTTCAACTGCTCCAAGAGTAATCAAAGTTTCTTTTTGCCCTTGTGTTAAACCTGTAACACCACAAATATTCATCCCCTCATAAAGTCGCTCGGTTCTTAAAATTTTAATGCATTCCTTGGTTTGCATATCCCATACATTGATAGTCGAATTCGCATCCCCACTCACCAATGTCTCACCTTCTGGACTTAAAGCTAGAGACATCACCCAGGTATTACTTGCTTGCAAAGTTTCCAGACAGCAACCTGTCGTCACGTCCCAAAATTTTATAGTTTTGTCGCTACTGCAACTAACAAGAGTTTTGCTATCTGGAGTAAAGACAACAGCCCAAATCCAATTTTCATGTCCCGAAAGTATATGAATACAATCACCACTACTAACATTCCATAGCCTAATAGTATGGTCGGAGCTACAGCCAGTAGCAATAATACTACCATCTGGACTAAAGTTTACCCGCCACACCCAATGATTGTGACCTTTTAATATTTGACAGCACTGCTTGGTTTCTAAATCCCAAATTCTTACCTGGTCATCAAAACTACCCGCAACCAAGGTTTTCCCATCGGGACTAAAATTCACAGACATCGCAACATGTTCAGAGAAAGTATGCAGCAAATAACCTGTTGTGACATCCCAAAGTTTAATAGTACGGTCATAACTGCTACTAGCTAAAACTTGACCATCTGGGCTAAAAGCAACTCCCGTTACCATACCAGCATGTCCTTGCAATATTTTTATACAATTACTTGTTGCTGTATCCCATAATCTAATAGTTTGGTCAGCGCTCCCACTAGCTAACATACGACCGTCTGGACTCAATGCAATTGCAAAAATAAACTCAGTATGTCCAATAAAATTCCGACACCCACCTTCTAAATTCCTACCCTCTAAATTCCATAGTCTGACAACACAGTCTTCATGACCGCTAGCGATAATTTTGCCAGAAGAATTATTGGGACTAAAAGCAAGAGCACCAACCCAATTAATTCTTGCTTTTAAAGTTCTTATACATTCCCCATTTAGCGTATTCCACAACTTAACTGAGAAGTCATCACCACCACTAGCGAGCAAAGTACCTTGGGGATTAGAAGTAATAGTGTTAATCGAATTTGTATGTCCTTGCAAAATTTTGATACATTTCTGACTAGAAATATCCCAGAGACGAATTGTACTGTCTACGCTGGAACTAACGAGGATGTTACTTTCACCAACAAAGCTAACTGCAAGTACTCCGTTTGAGTGCCCTTGTAGGATACCAATACAAGTACCATTTTCTATGTCCCAAAGTCTAATAGTTTTATCAAAACTACAACTAGCAAGTATTCCTTGGGAACTAAACGCAACAGAGATAACCCAATCGCTATGTCCCTCAAAAGTTTTAATCCCAAGACCTGTTGCAACTTCCCAAAGCTGAACATTATAATTATGTCCAGCAGAAGCGAACATTGAAGCATCTGGACTCAACGCAATAGATATTTTTGGGCTGTAATATCCTGCTAAAATTTTAGTGCATTCCCCTGAAGCTATATCCCAAATTCTCAATGTCAAGTCGCTACTTCCACTAATTAACCTTTTGCCGTCAGGGGTAAATACGATAGAAAAAATAGCGTTTGTATGTCCCTGTAGAGTTTTGAAACACTCTCCTTTACTTATATCCCAAAGCTTAATTACTTTATCATCCGAACCAGTAGCAAGAACACTACCATCTGGACTAAAACTAATGCACCATATAGGGTGAAAATGCCCCAAAAATTTTATCAGTTGTTGACCACTAGTGACATCCCACAAACAAATATAGCCTTCGGTGTGACCTGTTGCCAAAATTTTCCCATCCGGGCTAAAGGTTATAGCCATTGCAGTAGAAAAGGTTTTGGCAAATACTGATTTAGATAAGTCAGCATGAGAAAAGTTTACTTGCTTTAAAGATATATCTTGAAGATATGCTTGCCAGATAGTTAGATAAGAAAAGTTATAGCCTGTTAAATCTGTTTGTAAGTAAGAGAAAAGATTGAGGATATTTCCGCTTGCATATCCTGGTTGTAGTTGGAAATTTTTAAGTTGATAATTTTCAAGTGTATTTTCTATTTCTTCTATATTTTTCTGTTGCAAGTTATTTAATATTTCGTTTAAATGGGTTAGAATACCCTGTTTTGTTTGAAGTTTCACCAGTAGTTGTTCAATTACTGGTTGAAGAATTAATTTAATTTGAGCAAGACGAATATAATCTTTTGCTGTCGCTTTAATTAAAGCATGGGTGTTGAAGAGGGTAGAGACCGAATAAATTCGGTCTCTACGGTGTGGTTCTAATTGCCATTCGCTAATTTCTTTACTAATTTGCTCAATCAGTTGGTCTACCACATATTCCATTACTACAGGTTGGAGAGTAAACTGCACGGGAGTCTGTGGAAGTGATTTTTTTTCAATTAAATTTCGTCGTCCTAAAGATTCTAAAGCTTCCAAAACTTTCATGGAAGATATAGGTAACACTAAATCAGCACGCAATTCAGTTAAAGTAACTGGTTCCCGATTAATTGCTAACCAATACATCAAGTCTTTTTCAAGTTGAGAAAGACGGTAAAATTGCTGTGACAGTAAATCATAAATACTACCAAATACTTTTGCTCCTTGAGCCATAAATTCAGCTATATCACCGTCAAATAATTCTTGAATAGTGGTAGCAATAATTTTTATAGCTAAAGGATTTCCTGCGTAATGCTGTATTAAGTTTTTCCATTCTGTATCGGAACCGTAGAAAAAGCTTTTGCTTTTAACTAATTCCAAAGCCGCGTTTTCTTTTAGACCTGGTAATTGTAATGCTCTGACTGGTAGAGTATCACCTTCCAGCGTTGCTACCTCCTGGGGTTTTTCTCGACTTGTCAGCACTACACAGCTATTATGAGGGATTTCTCCTAATTGTTGTAATAGTAGTCCGTAATCCTCGTATCCGAGTTGATAATTTCCGGCACGGTCAGTACTGGCTAAAATTGATTCTACGTTGTCTAGTACTACTAAGCAACGATAGGAACGCAAATGATTCATTAATTGGGAGATACGTTCGTTAATATTTTCCGATAACTTGATGGGTTCGCACTTAGCAAAAAATTGCAGCAAGTTTGCCAGTAAATCTCCTAAAGGTGGACTGTTGCGAAGACTACGCCAAATTACAAACTCAAATTCTCCCTGGATTTGCTGCGCTAGTTTTACCGATAGCGAAGTTTTACCGATTCCACCCATCCCTAACAGGGCAATTAACCGACAACGGTCATGAGTAATATAGTATTCTAATTTTCCAAGCTCGTCTGCACGTCCGAAAAAAACTGAGACATCAACCGCTTCTCCCCAGTCGTTGAGGGGAGTGGGGAGTGGGGAGTAGGGAGTTGGGGGGGATAAGGGAGATGGGGGAGATGAGGGGGATGAGGAAGGTAAATTAATTTCTTTGTTTTCCCCACTTTGTATAGACGCTATAAATCGCGTCTCTACCAATTCCCCACTCCCCAACTTCACAAAGTCGTTTTTTGTTAAATCTAAAGCGAAGCCTCGAAAGAAATACTCTAGGGTTTGCTTGTCTACTCCTTCTTCTCGTGTCATTACTTTCGAGACTGTGAAGGGTGCAAGTTGAGTGCGATCGCTGAGTTCCTCTAAGGTAAATCTAGCGTTGTCGTTTTCCAAAACTTCAGCTTGATGCTTAGCCTCTTGGAGCTTGTTCCACCCCTGGAGACTTAGGATAACTCCGCGTCTACGTTTTTGTTTGGAGGGTTCCATAGGGTTGTGAGACTAAGTTTATGTAAATCTTACTGGTCTTAAGCTAAGTTAACGAACTATTTTAGATTTTATACAAAATCTGTAGAGACGCGATATATCGCGTCTCTGGTTTATTGCGTCTCCGATTTAGGGACTTCCAAATAAAACAATCACCTATTTTGATTGTGGAATTGCATGGAATATCGGCAATAGGAGCGGGCGGGCAAGGATGCCCACCCCACAAGATTGAAGAATTTATTTTTTGGAGTTCCCTTATTGCCTCTCTTCAAATTATCATCGAGAAGTTTTACGTTACAAAACTTAACTTAGCACTTAACGCCTTTATCTTTACTGGTGCAAACAGATTGGCCGAGAGAGACTGTATTTGTAAGTGTTTACAAAACTTAAAAAATGAAAAGGAGAACTAAAGATTATGTTTGCACCAATGGTTACTTTTACTCGTAATTATTTAGGTAAAGCCCAGTTTAATCAATTACGTGGCAAATTGATTGCACTACACGCTCAGGTGATAACTAACTTTTGCGAATATTTTAAGATTGAGCGCACTACTCGTCAGAATCTAATACGTTTAGCTCGCGATAATGGTAAGCGGATAAAGCATGGGTATAAGAATGAACTATATTTTTTAAAAAAAAATGTATAGAATAAGAGTTGACACCTTCAGCGCCACTTGTATCAATAGTTGTAAGTATACTTACTTTGGCTGGTTGATAACTTCCTGTGAAAAGTCAGATTTGTAACTTGGATGTTGAAAAAGATTATATTGCAATACGTTCTATGGCGGGACTCAAAAAAAGTAATAGGTTCACAGTAAAAAAATTGAAATCAGCTTTCTATCAAATTCCCCAAAGGTATACTATTGTCAATCAAAATAGCTTATTATTCTTATTTTTTTCACTAGACCTCCTTTGGAGACCTCTCCGGGGTAAGTAGTCCCCTGTATGCGAAGAGAAGTTGTAAGGGAGAAGTAAACTCTTATTTATTGCGCCCCCAAACTGTTTGTCGAGTTATAAAATCCTCCAGTTCAAGAGTACCTAATAGGGTACTGTCTAAACGACATTATAGGTCGCACAATAAATAGGAAGCTAGTAAAAATTGTTGTCTACTTTCTAGCAAACGGAGGTTTTGCGATGAATTAGACCTTGTATTTCTCAATACTCATCGCCAAACCATAATCAGGGTAAATACCGTTTGTGCCCACAGAAACACCATTATTTCAATAAAATTCCAACTTATCGTATTCAGCCTTAATTATTGATAATGTGTGAAATGAGAATTTAACCTTTTATCTACTATTAAAAAATAAGATTTATTATTAATCTTATTTTCCCATTAAATGTAAAAGCTAGCTTTTTGTTCCTGTAGATTTTGCTCTCTTAAGGTGCATTTGTCTTAATAGAACATCACATATTCATCCTCACAAGTATTTATCCTCACAAGGAGGATACTATCTCCATGCCATTAAACAAAGAAATTTTATACCGCCGCGAACTAGAAGTTTTAAAGAATATTGATTTGTTCTGGCCATTGCGTCCAACCGTCAATATATTAATCGTAACTGATGGTAGCGGAGCATTCGATTCCATATCTGATTTTGGACTGGGTAAAGTAATTACTGAACTACAAAATGACCCTTGGTGGTGGGTTAGGTTTGTTGTTACAACGGCACACCGACGTTCTAACAGTCAAGCTGCGACAGCAATGCATCAGAATTTTCGCTTTGATGCACCACCAGATGGAATTAACCTCAACAATTTTGACCAAATATGGCTATTTGGAGTTGAAGGGCTATGGGGTGTTCCGTTGTTGCAGCCTGAGGAAATCACCGCACTGACCAATTTTATGAACAGTGGTCGAGGTGTTTTTGCTACTGGAGACCACGAAGACCTTGGTGCAAGCCTTTGTGCTGATTTACCACGTATCAATAAAATGCGGCAATGGCGCACGGGTGGAGCTGCTGGCACACCTCCTCCTGTTGGAGGTGTAGGACGGCACGATACTTCTCGTGAAGGTTCAACTCCTGGTTACCAGTTTAACGACCAATCTGATAATGTACCCCAGCCAATAATTCCAAAGCCTTATTACGACCCTTGGGGACATTTTGGATTCTATCGTCGTTGGCGACCCCATCCTATTCTCTGCGGTAGAAATGGTATTTTGGATGTTTTACCAGACCACATGCATGAAGGACAGATTGTTGTACCAAGTGCTGCAGATATAGCAGCTAACCCTTCAGAATGGCCTTCTGGTGTCGGGCCAGAGATTATTGCTGATGCAACTGTGATTGCTCATACCAATACTGATGGACACGGTTATGTATCTGGGAAGCAATTTGGTGTGTTAGGTGCTTACAATGGTCATCCTTATGGTGTCGGTCGAATTGTAGTTGATGCGACATGGCATCATTGGTTTAACATCAACTTAATTGGCTTTGACACATCTTCCAGTAACTACGATAAAATTCGCAATTACTTCTGGAATGTTGCTTTGTGGCTGTCTCCACCCGAATTGCAAACCGCCATGTTTAGCGCAGCTGTTTATGGACTTACCTGGTTGCAGCCATTCAATGAATTATCAAAAACATTTGACCTAATTTATTTGGGCTTTTCGGGAGTAGATGCAATCGGTCGGCGGGCTTCTCAGTGCGTCGCCACAGAATGGATTATTATTCACTTACCACCATTACTACAGGAAGAATTCCGCTACAAACCGATTCCACCAAATCCACCAGACCCAGCACCTTTCAGAGGTCTTGAATTCGTGCGCGAATTTGCCCTGGGTGGTGTCCTCAGTGAACTACTCAATGCTGTCGGTCCAGAGAATCGACCGGAAAAACCACCAAGTCTTCGGGAAATCGGGAAACTTACCCAAATTGGTATCCAGAAAGGTTTAACTAATCTAATTAAGTCTGAGTATCAAGAGATTGAAAACTCTCAACGCTTGTTAAATATAGTACAAAAATCCTTAAGAGACCAATAAATTTAAGGATGAGGGGGATGGGGGGATGAGGGAGACGTTATTTTCAAGCGAGTTTGCTAAGAACAAAAGCGGCTAAAAATCCAAAAACAACGATTAATCCCGCGAAATCATGCGCTTGCTCGAGAGTTTCTGGAATCATGGTATCTGTAATCATCGCTAAAATAGCACCTGCGGCTATAGCGGTGGTTGCAGCTATAATGTCTGCTGAAAAATGACTAAACAAAGCATAACCTATAAGCGCTGATAGCCCTAAGAGGTGATTTATAAAGTAAAAGTTAAATTCACGTAGGATGGGTTAGGCGCATTTGTAGTATTTAGTTAGAAGCTCTTTAAGTTATATGAAGCACCGTAACCCATCAATTCTTTGAACTTAATCTTTACTTTGTAAATTACCTCTAAGTATAAAGACTTAAGGAACAGATTAAGTAGATTTTTTCCAATATCTAGGCTAAAATTAATATTTTCAACAGTAGAAAAATCTTCATTAGACTAAATTTCGAGTCGCTCTAACTAAATTTAACCAACTTTTACAATGGGATTAACAATCAGTTATAAATTAAGTCTGAATAACGCAGGCGTTGACGAAGTAAGAGAAAAAATTACCACTTTGCGTAATTTAGCGACAAAAATACCTTTTTCTCAAATTGACGAACAGGTCGAGCTAGAGGGAGAAGCTTGTCGCTTGGATGAAGAAGATGTACATGACCCGTATATTTTCCTGAAAATTCGTGCTTTAAAACAAGTGGAAAGCTCGATGGATTGCTTATCGTATAAAAGCGCAAAGTATATGATTTGTTTTGATACTTTACCTGGTGAAGGTGCTGAAACTGCAGCTTTTGGTTTAGCATCCTATGAGAAAGTTGCAGCAAAGAATAATTGGTATTGGACGGGATTCTGTAAAACGCAATATGCAAGCAACCCTGAATATGGAGGTTTAGAGAATTTCTTTAAGTGTCATTTAATAGTGGTAAAAATGCTCGATTTAGCTCAAAAATTAGGTATCACTTGCGAAGTTCATGATGAAAGTGGTTATTGGGATAATCGAAACAAAAAAGAGTTAGCCGCAGTGATTCGTAGTCATAATATAATGATGGCTGCTTTTACAGGGAAACTCAAAGACGATTTACAAAAGTCGGGAATAGGTTCTACCGCAGCTGCTATATTTGATTTCCCCGATTTTGAATATTTAGAAGCAGAAGGAAATAAGCATTCCTAAAAAAAGAATATTATATTCGTTGATTTGTTTTTGTTGCCAAATTCATAGATAAATTACCTTTTTTGATATCAGAATTATCAAAACTGTTTAAAACTGTTTCCAAAGCCGGAAGCATAGAATCCACATGCTTAGCGCGAATAATAAAATCCCAAATTGGTTCTAGTTTCTTCCAAGCTCCCGAATATGCTAGATGTCTCAACTTGTCAGCCCATTTATCTTTTACCCAAGCACCCCGAAAAATATTACTCCAACGATAAAAGTTGTGATAGGCTTGCCAGTAGCCAGCTTCTAAACTTTCTGGGGTCATTTTTGCTGGTTGAGAAATATAATCGAATCAATAAATAAAAGCTACAACAATAAAATCATAAAAGTATTCAGTATTCTTTCAGAAAAAGCTTTTTTATTAAATCTTCAATGATACTTAGTAACATTTTTTCAGAATGTAAGGTTACAATTACGAATTACAAATTATCAATTACGAATGATTTGTCCCGTGGTACTTTTGTACATGTTACCTATTCAAATCAAAAATTTGTGAAACGCGACAGCATTTTCTATAAGATTTTTCAGCAATTTCCAGCATTACTATTTGAATTGCTTGAAACACAACCACAAGGAGCCGACCAATATCGCTTCGATTCAATAGAAGTCAAAGAACCGACATTTCGGATTGATGGCGTTTTTCTACCTCCACCAAACGCAAATCCAGCAATAGTCTACTTTTGTGAGGTACAGTGTCAAAAAGACGAAGAACTTTACGAACGCCTATTTGCTGAATCACATCTCTACTTCTATCGTAATCGTCGGCGCTTTCATGACTGGGAAGCAGTGGCAATTTACCCATCTCGGAATTTAGAGCAAACTAATACTAGACCATATCGCTCATTACTCAATGGTGACCAAGTACACCGAATTTACCTTGATGAACTGGGCAATATTCGTCAACTACCAACTTCTTTAGCCTTAATGGTGCTAACAACATTACCGGAAGCAGACGCACCAGAAGAAGCCCGGTATTTGCTAGCACAATTACAACCACAACCCATAAAGACAACAGAGCGACGCGCCATAATAGAACTAATCACAACGATTATGGTATACAAATTTTCACAATTGAGCACAAAAGAGGTAGAAGCTATGTTGGATTTAGATTTAAAACAAACCAAAGTATTTCTTGAAGCAAAAGAAGAGGGACGAGAAGAAGGACGAGAAGAGGGACGAGAAGAACTTAAGTTGGAGTTGGTTCCATCTTTGTTAGCACGAGGTATGAGTGTAGAGGAAGTAGCATCAATGCTAAAACTCTCAATTGAGCAAGTGCGGCAAGTAGCACAAAGCGATACAGCAATTGAGTGAGAAATTAAGAGGAACGGAAATTTGAATTTCGTTCCTCAGCCTTTAAATTTAGTCATCTTCGCTTAACTTTCAGTTTAGATATAGTTGAATTTTTGATAGAGTCCGTCTGTATAGCCAATTGGTAGTAATTTTTCCCAAACTACTTATAAAAAGTAGAGTATTATATCCATTCCTCTTCAGAGGAATTTAGCTTTTAGACAGGGAATTTATTCCCTGGCTTTTGAAGCTTTTGAACTTACGACTTTTGAACTTCCAACTTTTGAACTTCCAACTTTTGAACTTCCAACTTTTGAACTTCTAACTTTTGAACTTCCGACTTTTGAACTTCCGACTTTTGAACTTCCGACTTTTGAACTTCCGACTTTTGAATTTCCGACTTTTGAACTTCCGACTTTTAAACTTCCGACTTTTGAACTTCCGACTTTTGAACTTCCGACTTCAATATAAAACGCTATAAAATCGCTTCCAGTTACTTCTGAATAATTAAACCGCCATAAACCGGAGGTTTTACCGCAGGGTAAACACCAAGAACCCCAAGCCAAGAGAAAAGAGATAATAATTCCTATGCAGCGGATTTGATATAAAATAGGACTCCCCAACAAACATATTTATTAATCACTGCCACTTGTGTAACCAATCGGCAAAGTAAGAGTAAACGCCGTTTCACCCTCCGACGTTGAGTCAAGCGTCAGGTCACCACCATGTGCGCGAGCAATTTCACGTGCTAAGCTAAGCCCCAGTCCCGTCCCTTCTACCTTACGGGTTCGAGCTGGGTCGCCACGATGGAAGCGGTCAAAAATCCGCGACTTGTCACCCTCAGGAATATTTTTTGACGCATTAGCAATCGTCACATAGAGAGTAGTTTGATTTTGATAAGCCTTAATCTTTATCCAACCGTCAGCGAGATTATATTTAATAGCATTACTCAACAGGTTTTGCAGAACTTGAATCAAAAGGTCGCGGTCACCCAGCAAGCGCAGTCCCTTAACAATATCGGTTTGCACTGTTATGTCAGGAGCCAAAAGTTCTATATCCTCTGCTATCCCGATTAACAACTCAGACATATCCACATCAACTAAATACAGACTCATTTGTCCCGCATCAGCCAAAGATAGCAGCAGGAGTTTCCGCATAATTGCGCTTAAGCGACGCACCTCATCCAACAAGTTACTCAAACGTTGTTGCACTTCCGAACCAGGGTCAGCCTGTTGCAGCGTTCGTTCCAGTTCTCCTTGCAGAATAGTTAATGGGGTTTTCAATTCGTGAGCAGCATCACCACTAAAGCGAGAAGCTTGTGTAAAACTTCGTTCCAAGCGTTCCAGCATTTGGTTAAACACCTCAATTAGTTCGACAAATTCAACATCGGTTGTACCAATGGGGATTCGTCGGTCTAATCCTTTAACCGTAACTTGTCGAATAACGCTTGTTAATTGATGAACTGGGCGCAAAGCATTACCAGAAACTAGCCATGCTCCAGAAGCGACCAACAAAAGCGCTCCCGGAATTAAAACAACGAAAATATTACGAATTGCAGCCATCTCTTGATTAACAGTTTCTAGGCTAACAGCAATTGCAACCTGCACATTAGGAAATTTAGCTGCTCCAATCCGCCAAGTTCCTGTTGCTGTACCCTCAGTAATAAATTCATTCGGACGTGGGGGACGTGGGGAATGTGGGGGAATAAAAGGTGATGGTAGAGGGGGTGGATTTGTACTGTAGGGATTTGCAGGTGGTGGTTCACCCTTGGGACGTGGTGGCAGAGGTGTTAACTCAAGACGCTTAACCAGCAAACGATTCATATCAAGGTCGTCAGGTCTGGAATTCGATTCATAAAGCTTGTTTCCGTCTGTATCCATCACTAGCAGAGCAACAGAGGTTTTTGTCTTTTTTCCAAAAGCATACGATAATGATTCTCTGTAAAACTCCCATCGCTCTCGAATCGGCGAACGATTTGCCCGTATCAACTGATTGAAAATTTCTGCATCGAGCCGACCGATTTGAGCATTGTAAATCTGAAACCAAGAAACTGCACCAAATCCTACTAATGCACTTCCAGCCAGTGCTACAGACAGTAAGGCAATCCGGAGTCGAAAGGAAGGTAGTTTCACGAGCTTGGGTCAGTTAATTTCTCTGGTTGACGAAATCGATATCCAACTCCTCGAATGCTTTCAATCCAACCAGTTTCATCAATAGGGTCAATTTTTTTACGAATTCGCTGGATACAAACATCCACGACGTTGGTGTTAGGATTAAAATCATAGCCCCAAACATGTTCCAAAATTTGGGTACGGGTAAAGACTCTTCCTGGGGAGCGCATTAAATACTCCAGAAGATTAAACTCGCGGCTGGTAAGTTCTATTGCACGTCGCTCGCAAGTCACTTCTCGTGTAATCCGGTCAAGTTTGAGCGGTCCAACCAAAAGCAAATTCTGACGTTCCCCCACACTCCGACGCACAACCGCATGAATTCGAGCCGCTAACTCTTCCACAAAAAACGGTTTTGCTATGTAATCATCGGCTCCTAAATTTAACCCTTCTAAGCGGTCGTCTAATTCGTTACGAGCCGTTAACAAAATTACAGGAGCATTGCGACCTTGACGTCGCAACTGTTTGAGAATCGATAGTCCATCTTTTCCCGGCACCATAATGTCAAGTATGATGGCATCGTATTCGTTATCTAATGCCCGTAGATAGCCATCATCACCGTTGTCGCAATAGTCCACGACAAATCCCTGTTCCTTCAATCCAGCCCGGACAAAGTTGGCGATTTTTGCTTCATCTTCAACAAACAAAACATTCACAAGTATTTACAAGTATTTATAACGTAGCTTACTGTTCTATTATAAGTTTGCGGCTTTCAGGCTCAAATTACAAAACTGTAATTTAAAGCCAGTGGTAGCTGTAATTTTGGGTAGGTTGAATTATAGACATACACAACCTATCTAAAGACAGATGAATATTCGCAAAGCACAATTAGTCATCGTAACAGCAGTCCCCCTTCTGGTTGGCACATTTGGTTTTATTTCACTTCATGGGGCAAATGCCGCTAATCCAGTTAATCAGATTGCACAAGCTTCAGAAACACCTAACCAACCACCCGAAGGACGACGCAGACCACCCCGAATTGATTTTGCCCCTGCTGCAGCTAAGCTAGGAGTTACCGAAGCAAAGTTAAAAGATGCACTAGGAGTGCCTGCGAATCCTCCAAATCCATCCGATAGAAATCAACGTCCTCCCCGACCTGATTTTAAGGCTGCTGCAACTAAGCTGGGAGTAACCGAAGCAAAATTAAAGGAAGCATTAGGAGTTCCAGCTAATCGTCCAAACCCATCTGGTAGAAATCATCGTCATCATCGGCCTGATTTTAAGGCTGCTGCAACTAAATTAGGGGTTACAGAAGCAAAATTAAAAGAAGCACTAGGAGTTCCAGCCAATCCTCCTAATCCATCCGATAGAAATGCGCGTCCCCCTAGACCAGATTTTAAAGCTGCTGCTGCAAAGCTTGGTGTGACCGAACAACAATTGAAAGACGCATTAGGTATTAAACCTCGTCCTGCAAACCAATAGACATCTCCGTCCCAGATTGTAGAGACGCGATTAATCGCGTCTCTACCATAGCCCGTGATAGGATTAAAAAAATTACAAAATTGTAATTAAGAAAAGGGAAAAATTGTCATCTTGGGCTTGTGTAATTAAAGCTATCAACGCCAGAAGTTCCTACATAGCAGGTTGATGCCTATGACAGTTGATTCTTCCCAACCTATCGCATTCAAGCCTTCTGAAAAAGGTTTGATAAAAAACAAAAGGCTGACAAAATGGCTGATGGGATTACTTATACTCGGTTCATTGACGGGTGGTGGATATTTAGTTTATCGCCAGACAGTAATGGACGCAGCTCAGGAAGCCAGAAGCAAAATGCAGACAGTCCCTGTCGAGCGAGCAACGTTACCAATTACAATATCAGCGAACGGCATCGTTGAACCCAAACAATCGACCAACGTTAGCCCTAAAAGCTCTGGACGGTTAAAGAGGTTGTTAGTAGATGAGGGTGACTCTGTGAAAGCTGGGCAAATCCTGGCATACATGGACGACTCAAACCTACAAGGACAACTGATTCAAGCACAGGGTTCTTTAGCTGCTGCTCAAGCAAATTTGCAAAAGGCAATAGCAGGCAATCGTCCTCAAGACATCGGTCAAGCTGAAGCACAATTAGAAGAAGCCCAAGCGAATTTGCAAAAAGCAATAGCAGGCAATCGTCCTCAAGATATTGGTCAAGCAGAGGCACGTCTAAGAAGCGCTCAAGCAAGTTTAACAAAAGCCGAAGATGATTTAAACCGCAACCAGCAACTATACAGCGCTGGTGCAATTTCTCTTCAGACTGTAAATCAAAAACGTGCCGACCGCGACAGCGCTAGAGCTGCGGTAAACGAAGCACAGCAAGCATTGGCATTACAAAAAGCAGGGTCACGCACAGAAGATATCGAACAAGCAAGAGCGACGCTAAAACAAAGACAGCAAGCTTTAGCACTATTAAAAGCGGGAACACGTAAGGAAGATATTGACTCCGCACGTGCCGAGGTGGTTCAGCAACAGGGCAACCTGAAAACGATTCAAACGCAAATTGAAGATACAATAATTCGTGCTCCGTTTAGCGGTATTGTAACTGCTAAGTATTCTGACCCAGGCGATTTTGTTACACCGACCACATCGGGAAGTTCTGTTTCGGGGTCAACTTCTTCCTCGATTCTGTCGCTGGCTTCAACCTATCAAGTTGCGGCGAACATTGCTGAAACCGATATTGGTAAAATTAAGGTAGGTCAATCTGTTACTGTAACAGCGGATGCTTATCCTGACAAAACTTTTAAGGGTAGAGTTGCCCAGGTTGGAGCTCAGGCGACTGTTACATCCAATGTCACCAGCGTTAAAGTTAAAGTTGACCTCATTGACGCAGGAACTCTTCTACTTCCAAGCATGAATGTCGATGCAAAATTTGATGCAGGTAAATTAAATAATGTGCTTGTTATACCAACGGTGGCGATTGCACGTCAGGAGAACGGCACTGGAGTACAGGTGCTTACGAGAAAAGGACGTGCTCGATTTGTACCAATTACAACTGGAATGACTGTAGGTAACAAAACCGAGGTGCGCTCCGGTTTGCAGGGGAATGAAAAAGTTTTGGTGAGTGCGCCACCAGAGTCTTCTGGTAGGAACGGTAGCAGACGGCGCGGTTCTTCTGGTGGTACGGGCGGTCCTTCTTCTGGTGGTATGGGTGGTTTTCCTCGTGGCTTATAAAAATTTACAGTGTACATACCAGTCGAACGCAATGACATGATGTTACAAGCCGAGGTTTAATTTAATGACAAAATTACAAGAGCGCAAGCCACCGCTTAAACAGGTGTCTGGTTTAGTCGGAGGTTCTTCGGTATCAGTTTTTGAAATTCTGACAATGGCTATTGAGGCATTGTGGAATAATAAGCTCCGCACTTTGTTAACAATGCTGGGTATAATTATTGGGATTACAGCTGTTATTGCTGTTACCGCTATTGGTCAAGGTACACAAAAATCAACCGAGCAAAGACTGCAATCCCTCGGAAGCGACATTGTGCAAGTGCAATCGGGTGCAGCCAGAAGTGGTGGGGTGCGGCAGGGAGCTGGGAGTGCAACAACATTGACTTTAGAAGATGCTCAGGCAATTGAGCAAGAGGTTTTAGGAGTCGAACGGGTTTCTGCTGTTCTGCAACAGAATGCTCAAGTCGTTTATGAGCAAAACAACGACTCGATGACCGTGATTGGAACCGATATTAATTATCCAAGTGTGCGAAATACTAATCCTCAGACTGGAAGATTTTTTACTCAGGAAGAATTCAACACCGCAAAACCTGTTGCAATTTTGGGCCCAACTGTGCGTGACGATTTGTTAGGTGCTGGAAGTAATGCAGAAGGAGCACAAATTCGCATTCAAGGGCAGACCTATGAAGTAATTGGTGTTATGGAAACAAAGGGAGCGCAAGGGCCACAAAACCCGGATGAACAAATTTATATCCCGCTAACTAATATGTCTGCTCGGTTGGTAGGAAACAACTCCGTTAAGGGACTTGCTGTGAGAACAATTTATGTCAAAGCCAAAAGCCAAGACCAGCTAGATGCTGCCCAATATCAAATTACAAATCTCTTGCGGGTACGACATGGTATCTTCCCCGAAAAAGGAGATAGAGATGATTTTAGAATCGTCAATTCGGCTGATATTATCAACACGTTGACTAGTACATCTAAACTTTTTACTGTGATGATAGTCGCGGTTGCTACTATTTCTTTAATTGTTGGTGGTATTGGTATCGCTAATATTATGCTTGTGTCTGTTGTGGAACGGACAAGAGAAATCGGGATTCGTAAAGCGATTGGAGCCACCGATATTGCTATATTAAGCCAGTTTTTAGCTGAGGCTGTCGTAATTGCGGCAATCGGAGGGGTAGTTGGTATTGGACTCGGTATTGCGATCGCCTTTGCATCTGCAAATATTTTTCAATTTCCCTTTGTGATTTCACCCTGGTCGATTATGGTCGGCTTTGGTTTAACATTTGCAATTGGACTACTGGCTGGTGTGATTCCGGCTCGCAACGCGGCCAAACTTGACCCGATTACGGCTTTAAGAAGCGATTAAAACACTAGTAAAACATTAATAATCATTAATAATATAGAGTTACTAATATGGCAACTATGATTTGGATGGAAGATATTCGCAAAGCATACCGTCTTGGAGAACAGGAGGTTCCCATACTCAAGGGTATTAACTTGTCTATTGAGGAAGGCGAATATGTGGCAATTATGGGGATGTCTGGTTCGGGTAAGTCTACGCTGATGAATATTATTGGTTGCCTTGACCGTCCAACATCTGGACATTATGTTCTAGAAGGTAGAAACCTAACTACCTTAAATAATGAGGAGTTAGCATATATCCGCAATCGGCGTATTGGTTTTGTGTTTCAGCAGTTTAATTTGCTGTCTCGCTCGACGGCTTTAGAAAATGTGATGCTGCCGATGGTCTATGCTGGTGTTCCCAAATCACAACGACGACAACGGGCTGAGGATGCTTTAACTCGTGTTGGCTTGGCTAACAGAATGTTCAACCGTCCCAGCCAGATGTCTGGTGGACAGCAGCAGCGAGTAGCAATTGCTCGTGCGTTGGTGAATCGTCCTGCGCTTGTTCTGGCTGATGAACCTACTGGAGCGCTAGATACGGAAACCTCTCAGGAAGTTATGGATTTGCTGACCGAGCTAAACCGCCAAGGTATCACGATTGTGATTGTGACACACGAACTGGATGTGGCTGAACAAACTCAACGCACTATTCATGTTAAAGATGGCTTGGTGATTAATTCTTCAACGTTTGCTGGCAAGTATTAAGCTGTCCCTTCCACATTTAATTTACATATCGAGGTAATTTACATATCGGGGTAATTTACATATCGGGGTAATTTACATATCGGGGTAATTTACATATCGGGGTAATTTACATATCGGGCGGGCAAGGATGCCCACCCCACAAGAGTTAGATAAAATTTAAATTATGCAGCCAAATTATAAAAATCAGCTCGTGTAAGTTTGATTTCGCCAAAGCTTGGAACCCAAGCAACCCATCCCCCATCCGACTCTTCACATAAAAGTAGAGCTTCGTCAAAGCTATAGTCGGAGGGAAGTTCTCTCAATTTTACCCAGGTAGAACTACGGGGAGTAAATGGGACTGTCGTAGAACCGTCAAGCTCAAGTGCTGGTGTTACTTGTAAAATGCTTTTATTCATAAAACAACCTATAATTCTGTTATATATGATACATAATTTTGAAAAATAGCACAATAAATTATCTTACATCTTTACCTTTGTAAAAGTGTAAACTCATTAGAACCTCTCTGCAAAATAATGTAGAGACCGTATTGAGTAATTAGTAGCTGCTATTCTTTGATAAATAGCTTATTCGGTAAAAAATCAATGCTATTACCAAGTGATTCACAATTAGTATTGCAACCCCCTCGCTTTATCTGGAAATTTCCTCAAATTCAAGGAAATCCCCCTCAGAGTAGATACGGACATTCTGCAATCCGATATCAAAACTCCATGATTATTTTTGCTGGAGAAGATAATGAAACTAAAAAAACTCTCAACGATATTTATATACTCAACCTCGAATCTTGGACTTGGGAAAAACCACAAGTATCAGGTGAAATTCCCCCCAGCAGAAGTTTTCATACTGCTGTATTAAATAAAGAACAAATGGTGGTGTGGGGAGGATATGAAGAACAGATACCGGGAGGATATCTTTGTCACGATACAGCTGTTTATATTCTAGAACTAAAAACGTGGCATTGGTCACGAGTTGTTCCCGATGGGACTCCACCAGTTGCTCGTTCTCATCATAGTGCAGCCTTACTTAAAGATAAATTATTTATTTATGGTGGTTATTATGATATTTACTGTTCATATAACGACCTTCATCTTCTCGATTTAACCACAATGTCTTGGCTGACGCTAGAAGCTAAAAGTCCTATAGGTTCTGCTTCTGGTGGATTGATAGTTCGTGACAATACATTAATCAAGTTTTTCGGAGATGGTGGTTACGAAGGATTCTGCTCAGATATTTTAACTTTAAATTTGACTGATTTTGATTCTACAAATCTACTGGAATTGCAATGGCAGAAAGCCGAATTTGCGAAAGAAATCGAAAATTATAGCAGTAAAACTATTTTGTCTTTGTCGAATAGAGAAGAAGATGGATATGAATATTATGAAGAAGAAGAAGAATATGAAGATGACGAAGATGTTGACTATTTTTTTTATCCAGGTCGAACTGTTAGCGGTTATGGGGAATTTGGAAATAACCTAGTTGTGTTTAGCGGAGTCGCTGCACAAGATGGTGTTAGTCATGCTACGATTGATAATTTAATTTTGCTAAATTTACCTGTTGGCGATTCCGTTACTAATGGAATTTATCGTGCTATTATTCCTCAAGCTGACGGCAAATTTCCTACTCCTAGACATGGACATTCTACTATACAATTTAATCATCAAATGATTATTTTTGGTGGCTTTTGGTTTGACCCTCCTGACGGACTTTATAATTATGATAATGATGTCTATATTCTGGAAATATTACAGAATATATAGACTATATCGCAGCAACAGCTCCCAATACTGCGAAGGTTTTGCCAAAAAATACAAACTCGTAGGTTGGGTTGAGGGACGAAACCCAACATTTATAAGCTTTTTGTTGGGTCAAGCGCTCCGCTCCACTGCTTGAAAGCGTAGCGTGGAAGGGCATAGGTGTGCCGAAGGCATAGGGCTATACTTGCCTTTTTTGAGAAGACCTGCGGTCAAAGTGTATATTTTGCTAATCCTCTGATAGTGTAAAATACAAGATGAAAAATAATAAATCAGACAATTTAGGAAAATATAAGTTGGGTTACGCGGAGTAAAGCCAAAACAGCATAACTTAACATATAATTTTTAATTAGAGAAGATGCACGTCATTAGTTTTAAAGCCTTAAGAGAGTATGCTGAAATTCATGCAGATAGCCGAGAAGCTCTTATTTACTGGTATAAAGTTGCTAGTAAAGCCAAATGGTCAAAGCTAGTTGAAGTACAGGAGATTTTTTCTAAAGCTGAAGCAGTCGGCAATTTTACAGTATTTAACATTAAAGGAAACAAATATCGATTGATTGTCAGTATAGATTATGAAGAGCAATTAATTTACATTAAATATATCCTCACACACGCAGAATACAATAAGGATTACTGGAAAAATGACCCTCACTTTTAATCAAGAAAAATATAAGGAACTATTAACAACTTATCTTCCTAAACTTATTAAAACTGAAGCTGAAAACGAACAAGCTTTGGCAGTTGTGGAAAATTTAATGCACCGTGAACGAACTCCTGAAGAAAATGAATTATATCAATTACTAATTACATTAATTGAAAAATTTGAGCAAGAAAATTATCATTTTGACTTAACGCCAAGTAATCCTCAATCTTTATTATCATTCCTTTTTGAACAATCGAACAAAAATAAAGACGATTTGCAGGCATTTTTTGGGTCAGCAATTTCGGTTGATGATATTTTAGAAGGTAGACAAAATATCACTCCAGAACATGCTCAAAAACTTGGCATCTTTTTTCACGTAGAGCCAAGCTTGTTCCTAGAATAAATTTTATTGAAGTTTCAGGTACGTAGTATCTCGTCTTTACGTTTTTTACTGCTTCTTCCCTCTACCTTTTTTTCTTGCAACAAACTATATAATTTGCTACAAAAGTATTTAGGTTACATTTGTTTTGCTCACAAAGCTCACAAGTATAATGCTAATGTGTAAAAGCGTTGATTTACATTTAGATGGTATTTTCTTTAAAAAAAAATCAGTAGCAAAGGTATCAGATGTAGCCCAGTAATAGCAAAATTTACATGATGGGTCTCACTGCTACCAAAAAAGTTGGAAATAAATCAATATCTACTCCATCAAAATCAACCGCAAAGAATCTAAACGCACGTACCAAGGAAAAGGCTGGTCTTTGATTGTTGTCCATTTTTCCTTAAATACTTCCGCTTGTAAGTGATAATCTCCAGAGTTTTCAGGAGAGCTTTGTAATCTCAAAAACACAGTCATTCGGTGCGGGGTTTCGATAGTATTTGCTAACCAGCACGGGAAAGTATTTTCTTGATTTGCATCGTTAGTAAAAGTAATTTGATGAGCACGAATCCCGATATGGGATATATTAGTAGGAATTGGTTCAACTACCCGTAGTGTGCAACCCCAATCAACAGCTTCTACTTGTTCAAACTCTTTAATTACAGCTTTAGAAAAGTTTTTACAACCTGTAATCTGAGCAACTGTAACAGTTTTAGGTTTTTCAAAAACTTTATATTTAGAACCATACTGTGCAATTTTTCCGTCTGACAATACCAATAAATTTGGGCAAATGCGGTAAGCTTCTTCCATGTTGTGGGTGACAAATAAAGACACACCACTGTAATCAGCAAGCTTCGTAACCATTTCCTGTTCAAGTTGACTCCGCAAATGTGTATCCAACGCGGAAAAAGGCTCATCTAATAGTAATGCTTCAGGTTGCGAAGCTAATGCCCTTGCTAATGCTACCCGTTGTTGTTGTCCCCCGGAAAGTTGGTGTGGATACCTATCTCCCAATCCTGGTAACTGTACCGCTATTAGTTGAGTTTCTACCTGTTGCTTAATTGCTATGTTTGATAATCCTTTGGGTAAACCAAAAGCGACATTTTGTGCCACCGTCATATGGGGGAACAAAGCGTAATTTTGTACTAAAAAACCAATTTTGCGCTCGCGTGAAGGTATATTAATTTTCCGCTCCGAGTCAAATAATACCCGTCCATTTAAAATAATCTGACCGTCCGTGGGTGTTTCAACTCCTGCTAAACAGCGTAAAATCATGCTCTTACCAGTCCCAGAACCTCCCAATAATCCCAAAGTATGATTATCCACAGCAAATGATACTTGCAAATCAAAATCAGCAAGTTGTTTGTAGATATCAATGATGAGAGGGGAATGGGGAATGGGTAGAGACGCGATTAATCGCGTCTGTACGGAGTGGGTAGAGACGCGATTAATCGCGTCTGTACGGAGTGGGGAGTTGGGAGTGGTAAATTTTCCTTGTACCCGTTTCTTTTTGCTCTTACCCCGCAATTCTTGCCAGATATTTACCCCAATAATTCCTGATAAAGATGTGCCCATAATTACTAGTGACCAAAACCAAGCTTCATTATTTGCTCCCCCTTCTACAGCAAAATAAATCGCTAATGGCATTGTCTGAGTTTGACCGGGGATATTTCCAGCTAACATCAAAGTCGCACCAAACTCTCCCAACGCACGGGCAAAAGCCAATGTTGTCCCCGCTAAAATCCCAGGTAGCGATAGGGGTAACATGATGCGCCAAAATATCGTTTTTTGGTCAGCACCAAGAGTTTTTGCTACTAGTAAAAAATTTTCATCGATTTGTTCAAAAGCACCCAAAGCTGTGCGATACATTAACGGAAAAGAAACTACGGTCGCAGCGATTGCAGCCCCATACCAGTTAAAAACAACACTCAATCCGCCAAATTTATCCAGAAATTGCCCAGCCAGACCGTATTTACCAAAAAACATTAGTAACATAAAACCGACAACAGTAGGGGGCAAAATTAATGGAGAAATAAATATTCCCTCAATAAACGATTTGCCTTTACCGCGATACCCAAGCATCCAATAAGCAGCAGCAATACCCAAAAAAAAGGTAATTACTGTTGCGAGCAAGGAAGTTTTTACCGATAACCATAGGGGAGATAAATCTTGAGGCATAGTTTATTTCAGGGATAAATATAACAAAGCATAAATGCAACCTGATATTAAATATTATTAAGGCAAAAGAAACCCGTATTTCTTGAGAATTGCTTTAGCCTGCTCGCTAGATAAATACCTAATAAACTCTGTTGCAGCAGCAACATTTTTACTCCTCTTCAACACAGCCATTGGATAAATAATGGGTGAATGATACTTTTCATCCGCAGCAACTACGGTTTTGACTTTGTTAGAAATTGTCGCGTCGGTTCGATAAACCAAACCAGCATCAGCGTTACCAGCTTCTACTGCAGCTAAAACTTGACGCACGTTGTTAGCATAAACAAATTTTGACTTGACTTTGTTGTAAATACCCAGTTTTTGCAGTACTTGTTCTGCATATTGTCCGGCTGGTACACTTCTTGGTTCACCAAGGGCAATTTTTTTGATATTGTCTTTTGTCAAGCTGAAGAAACTGGTGACACCAACAGTCCTCTTAGGGACAATCAAGACTAGACGGTTCCTGGCTAAAATACTGCGAGTGCCTGAAACCAGTTGTCCTGACTGTTCTAAGGTATCTACTTGTCTTTTCGCTGCGGAGATAAAAATGTCTGCTGGAGCACCCTGCTGGATTTGTTGCAGCAAAGCACCGGAAGCACCAAAGTTATAGTTGATGGTGACTCCAGGCTTACTTTGTTGGTAGTTGGTTTTAATTTCTTCCATCACTTCCTTTAAGCTGGCAGCGGTAGATACTAGTAAACTAGCATTTGACTGTGCTACTACATTCGAGGTTGAGGGAGTCAGCAATGGTAGGCTAATTGTTAACAAAAAACCGACAACCGTTGCACCAACGAAAGCGAAAAAACGTTTTCTGTCCATTATTGCCTGCTTATGAGAAAATTTACTTGTAAAATTAATGCTTGATATTATAGTACCAACTTTTACCCAACTTACCAAATAACTTGGTAAAAATTATGCAAAGAAAAAAACTAAATATACTAGGGCGGGCAATAAATATACTAGGTCGGGCAATAAATATACTAGGGCGGGCAAGGATGCCCACCCCACAAGAGGTATAAAAGAGTAATCATTGATACTAAATCACAAATTAAGTTAGCAGTATAATTTATTTACCAATAAAGTTGGGTATATATTGAATAGAGGTGAGGTGTGGGGCAAATGTCTAATATTCTTCAGAATTCCTTGTGGATTTCACCGTTACTGTTTGCAGCAAGCTTGATTTCTGCTGGTGCTGTGTCTGCGAATCCAATCCTAGAAACAAACACTCAACTGTCACAGTTGCAGTTGGGTGAAAAAGCTGGTACGGAAACACAGGGAAATGCACCTGTTACCACTAGCGTATCCGAACAACTCCAGCAAATAAGAGACTATAGCGGTAATAGTGCTAAACCCGCACTAACCCAAGTAGTTCCCGTCTCGCAACTTTCTGGTGAGAACAATATAAAAGACCGAAAATCGCCTATGGGACAGGTGACATCGGTATCGCAACTATCGGACGTACAACCTACAGATTGGGCATTTCAAGCGTTACAATCTCTAGTCGAACGCTATGGGTGTATTGCTGGATATCCAGATGGTACTTTCAAAGGCAACCGAGCATTAACTCGTTATGAATTTGCAGCAGCTCTGAATGCTTGTTTAAACCGAGTAAACGAATTAATTGCCACTGGAACGGCTGATTTAGTCAAAAAAGAAGATTTAGTAGAAATACAAAAACTGTCAGAGGAATTTGCAGATGGACTCAGAGAACTACGAGAACGGATAGACCCTTTGGAAGCACGAACTACTGTTTTAGAAAATCAGCAATTTTCGGCTACAACCAAACTCAACGCTGAAGTCATTGTCAGCCTTGGGGGTGTATTTGGTGGAGACAGAGCCTTAAATTCCGACCAATGGCGCAATATAAATGCTGCTCCTAATGCAACAGTTAGAGAAGCGAGGAGAGCTGCTGCTTTTGGTACTGGTGGTTCTGAATTGCAAGATAACGCAATTTTGAGCGACCGCATCCGTTTAAACTTAGTTAGCAGCTTTACGGGAAAAGACCAATTATTTACTCGTTTGGAAGCGAACAACACCAATGCTTTTAGTGGAGCAGTCACAGGTACAAACATGACCCGCACATCGTGGGATGGAAACAACGATAATAATGTTGTAATGGGCAAGTTATTCTACCGCTTTCCTGTTGGTGATAAACTAAACGTTATCGTCGATGCTATTGGTGGGGAATTTTACGATAACTTCAACACCGTCAACCCTTTACTTTCATCCACACCTGTTGGTTCGCTTTCCCGCTTTGGTCGTTTCTCCCCCATTTACCGGGTCAGCAATACTGGTTCAGCTCAGAATATTGGTTCAGGTGTAAGTGCTATCTTCAAGTTGAGCGATACAATTACTTTGTCTGGGGGTTATCTTGCTAGAAGAGGTAATGAGCCTACTGCTGGTAGAGGGTTATTTGATGGTAGTTACGGAGCTTTGGCACAGTTAGCAATCCAACCGAACAAAGACGCGACTCTAGCTTTAACCTACGCACACTCATATTTAAGTGGTGCTGCTGGGGATGTCACGGTTTCGGGAAGCTATGGTAGTGCTTTTGCTAACGCTCCCTTTGGTTCAACTATTGCAACTTCGAGTAATCAATATGGCTTACAAGGCAGTTATCGCTTCAGCCCTAACTTTGTTCTTTCGGGTTGGGCTGGCTATACTCAAGCCACAGCTGAAACTAGTTCAGGCACTAATTCTATAACAAATGTGGTTAACAGAGGCGATAAAGCAGATATTTGGAATTGGGCTGTAACTTTAGCTTTTCCTGACTTGGGTCAAAAAGGTAATTTGGGCGGTATTATTTTTGGGCAACCACCTAAGGTGACGAGTAATGACTTTGGCCCGTCTGTCTTGACTCCTACTACCAATCGCCGCGTGGATAACGATACATCTTTCCATTTAGAAGCGTTATACCGTTATCAAGTCAATTCTAATCTGTCGATTACACCAGGTATGATTGTTATCTTTAATCCTGAACATGATAGCAACAATGGCACAATTTACGCGGGAGTTATTAGAACTACATTTCGTTTCTAAGTATAAATTTACTAAATAGCTGTATTTATGATTATGAGATAATGAAAAAGAATGTAGAGACGTTACATGTAACGTCTCTACAAGGGTGCTGCTTGGGTAGAAATTTTAACCTGGCTCATAGAGTGTTATTCTGTTCCAACCTTTTACGCGCTCGTTCTTTGATGTCTTCAAAAAAAGCTGGAAGGGATTCTTCATCGTATTCGGTATACTGACCGTTCTCAAGCTGCTCAATTCCAATGGCTATCTCTCGTCGTAATGTTTCAAGCTTAAGTGCCTTTAGTTCCTTCTCAGCACGTTGAAGCCTATCTATCATATCTTGGAATGCTTGCGCTTCATGAACAACAACCTCAGCTTTTCCGTTGACCGTTAGTACAAGCGGAGATTTTGTTGCTTTAATCCGCTCTACGTAATCCTTAGCGTTTCGCTTAAAGTCGGTGAGAGTTTGAATATTTTCGAGATTAATTCTAATTTGCATAGCATTTAATTAAACACTTTATAAGACATTTAATTAAATGCTGTAGTTTATATGTATTCTTGTCAAGGGAAAAACTGTCATCGTTGAGGTAATAAAGTACACGGGATGTTTATAAAGAGAATATATCGCGTCCGAATCGCACCAGAAGCCAGGGAATAAATTAAGAGTCTAAAAGCTAAAGTCCTCTAAAAGAGGACTAATAACAAGAAAATGTTTATAAAATAATTATTAAATTCCAATAACCTTATTATCAGTCCTCTTTAGAGGACTTTAGCTTTTAGACAGCGATTTTAATCGCTGGCTCGTTTCGTTAGCTGCTTTGCTGTGTGAATCATGCTTTAGATTTTATTTATAAACATCCTGTAAGGTTTGTAGTTTTAATAATTATTTTATAAATGCCTTTCGAGAGTGTAGGACATGATTTCTACAACTTAAGGCAAAGCTTAAGTTAGCACCTTAACACCTTTATCTTTACTAGCGTCCGAAAACATCTAATTGCAAACTGTAGTTAACAGATGCTCAGACTTTCATCTTGCAACACAACCTGGTAATCGGAATCTCTAGGTGCAAGATATTAGTTAGCGATTTTTCTTACACAGTACACCAAAAATCTGTAATTCTTCCCAAAAAATTAACTCAAAAATTAACCCAAAAATTAGCATAGGGGAACTCTAGCCATGACAGACACAATAACCAACCCCATCGAATATCCCGAAATCACACAACAACTATCAGAAAACGTCATCCTCACCACTGTTGATGACATCTACAACTGGGCAAAAATGTCTAGCTTGTACCCATTGATGTTCGGTACAGCCTGCTGCTTTATGGAATTTATGGCAGCTTATGCTTCCCGCTTTGATATGGAACGGTATGGAATGATACCCCGTGCAACCCCCCGACAAGCTGACTTGTTAATTACAGCGGGTACAATCACCATGAAATATGCTCCTAACCTAGTGCGGCTTTATGAGCAAATGGCTGAACCGAAGTATGTAATTGCGATGGGTGCTTGCACAATTACTGGTGGAATGTTTAGTGTAGATTCTCCCAGTGCAGTCAGAGGAGTAGATAAATTAATTCCGGTTGATGTTTATATACCCGGATGTCCACCTAGACCGGAAGCTGTAGTTGATGCAATTATTAAGCTACGTAAAAAAATCGCGAATGAAAGCATTCAAGAACGAGAAAAAACTCAACAAACTCATCGCTATTACAGTATTCCCCATAATATGAAAGTTGTACCTCCCATGTTCGATGGGGAGTATCTCAGAAGTGAGGAGCGAGAAACACCATCAAAGGAAATTGTGGAAGCGATGGGATTACCATTACCGTTGGCACTTCCAGCTACTGCTAATTCTCAATTATAAACAGCATGGTCGCAATCAAATTTCTGTAGAGACGTTACATGTAACGTCTCTACATGATGAAAATCCACCAAACATGATATTGGCTCTTTGCATATTTCTTAGGCAAAATTCCTATATATAAAAACATTGCAGATGCTCAGAGGGAGTTTTTATACTTAAAAGTATTTGTAAAACATTAGGAGTGTTATCTAATGAATAAAAAAGTTAGATTTATTTTGACTATAGTTTTATGCTTTAGCTTATTGTGTACTTTTTTGATAACACCATCTTCACTAGCCGCAAATCATACAGATAATGCTAAAGTACCTCTACTGAAAAATGTTAGTAACTACCATCACCAAATTTCGACAAAATCGCAACTCGCTCAACGCTACTTTGACCAAGGGCTAGTTTACACTTACGGGTTTAATCATGCAGAAGCTGTTCGTTCCTTTACTCAAGCGGCAACTCTCGATACCAACTGTGCTATGTGTTATTGGGGAATTGCTTTAGTCAAGGGACCTAATATCAACGCAAATATGGAAGATTCGGATGTACTTGAAGCAGGGAAAGCATTACAAAAAGCAATGGAGTTAAGCCAAAACGCCACCCCTAAGGAAAAAGACTACATCCAAGCACTCGCAAAGCGTTACCCACCGCAGCCAGTAGCAGACCGTAAGTCTTTTGATATCGCCTATGCTAAAGCTATGGGTGAATTGTATAAACGTTATCCAGATGATTTGGATGCAGCAACATTGTTTGTAGAAGCCCAGATGGATATTATGCCTTGGAATTATTGGACAAAAGAAGGTGAGGCAAAACCTGAGACTAAGCAAATTCTAGCCATTTTAGAATCGGTTCTAAAGCGAAATCCTAACCATCCAGGGGCAAACCATATGTACATCCACGCGGTTGAGGCGTCACCAAATCCCCAACTTGGGATAGCCAGTGCTGACCGTCTGGGAAATTTGATACCAGAAGCAGGGCATTTGGTTCATATGCCATCCCATATTTACATTAGAGTGGGACGCTATCACGATGCAGTAGTTGCCAACCAACGAGCAATTGTTGCTGACCAAAACTATATGACTCAGTGCCACCCGCAGGGTTTTTACAACTTAGCTTACATGCCTCATAACCATCATTTTCTCTTGGCTGCTGCAACAATGGATGGAGAGAGCAAATTAGCAATTAAAGCTGCACGTCATACGGCTGCAATGGTTGACCAAAAGCTGATGCATTTACCTGAATATGCAACATTGCAACACTATTACTCAATGCTATTCTATACACTGACAAAGTTCGGTAAATGGGATGAGATTTTGCAAGAAAAACCTCCAGCATTCGACCTAAAATACACCAGAGGAGTGTGGCATTATGCAAGAGGAATCGCTTTTACTGCAAAGGGTGAGTTAGAGAAAGCAGCACAAGAACTTGAACAATTGCAGTCAATAGCTAATAACCCGTCTTTAGAGAAAGTGGTAATTTGGGGTATTAACTCCAGCGTCAGTCTGATGAAAATAGCTTCCCATGTTTTGGCTGGTGAAATGGCAAATAAACAGGGGGATTACCAAAAGGCAATTAGCCAATTATCCCAAGCTGTCGAAGTTGAAGACAACCTCCGGTACGACGAACCCTCAACTTGGTTTTCTCCTGTTCGGCAATCATTGGGAGCTGTTTTACTTGCGGCTAATCTTCCTCAAGATGCTGAGACTGTTTATCGAGAAGATTTAAAACGCAATCCTGAAAATGGTTGGTCTTTGTTTGGACTTGCCCAAAGTCTCAAAACACAAGGCAAAATAAAAGAAGCTCAACAGGTTGAAGTGGCTTTTCAAAATGCTTGGAAATATTCTGATGTAGAGCTGGCTGCTTCGCAATTTTAAATAGCATAAAGGGGACATTTATTTATGCAACTTGAACTAGACCATATTTTTGTTTGTGTTGACCCAGAAGCACCGGAAGCGAAACTTCTCAAAGATTTTGGACTTACCGATGGTGGTGGTCGTATTCATCGGGGTCAAGGTACTGCAAATGTTTGCTTTTTATTTCACAATGCTTATTTGGAGTTACTTTGGCTATTTGATGAGAGCGAAATTCAATCTTCGGTTGTGAGACGTACGAGTTTGTGGGAGCGTTGTCGTTGGAAAGAAACACAAGCTTGTCCTTTCGGTATTGCATTCCGTAAAAATCCTAATTTACTAGATTTACCTTTCTCTACTTGGAACTATCAAGCACCATATCGACCACCAGAAGCTTCAATCCAAATAGCTACAAACAGTCAAAATGTATCGGAACCCCTGATTTTTATTTCACCTGCTAAACGAAAACCTGCTGATTCTAATTTAGGAGACCGTCAAGTATTAGTTCATAAATTTGGATTAAATGAGATTACGGCAGTACGAGTTAGTTTAGCTGGAAATCAAGATTTTTCCCGTGAGATTAATGATGTAAATGGGTTGGGAATGGTGACTTTTTTACAGGAAGATTTTTACCATTTAGAAATTGAGTTTGATAATGCGAAATATGGTAAATTTCACAGTTTTCAAGATGTTTTGCCAATTTCAATTAAATGGTGAATCAATGTGAATCGAACCGCCAAGTTGCCAAGGTAGCCAAGAGAAGAAAGAGTATAAATTTTAAGTTAGGAGCATTAATTGTGACTACTATTCAAGAAAAATCTACGAACGAGATTATTAGTAAATTGCCTCCTGGTCTGCGTGTAAATACCTGGTTTCAAATAATGTGGGCTATTGCTAACCCACTTGATTGGCTGGAAAAAATGCAAGCACGCTATGGGGATATATTTTTATCTCCTGCATTTGCGAGTTTCCCAGCACAAGTAATTATTAGCAATCCTCAAGCGATTCAAGAAATTTTTGCGGCTGATTTTAATCAGTTTGTATCTGGTTCCGGGAGTAGAACGATGCAACCTATTGTGGGTGGGAACTCTTTATTATTGCAAGATGGAGAACGACATTTAAAAAGCCGTAAGCTGTTACTACCTTCCTTTCACGGTGAGAGAATGCGAGCTTATGGTGAGCGTATATGTGAAATTACTAACCAGGTAATGAGTCAAATAAAAATTGGACAACAATTTGTCGCTCGTCCAATTATGCAAGAAATTTCTTTGAATGTAATTTTACGTACTGTTTTTGGATTGAATGAAGGAGAGCGTTACCAACAGATTAGGCAGATACTAACTGCGATGTTGGATTCTTTTAATAATCCTTTGAGTGTAAGTTTTTTGTTTTTCAAATCTCTACAAGTTGATTTAGGTCGATTGACTCCTTGGGGAAATTTTATTCGTCAAAGAGCAAAACTTGACCAATTACTTTACCAAGAAATTAATGAACGTCGCGCTTTGGGAGAATCTTCAGGTGAAGATATTTTGAGCTTATTATTATCAGCACGTGATGAATCGGGTCAAGGGATGAGTGATGAGGAGTTACGCGATGAATTGATGACCATGTTATTTGCTGGTCATGAAACTACTGCATCAGCTTTAGCTTGGGCTTTATATTGGGTTCACAACATCCCAGAAGTTCGCGAAAAACTCTTGCAAGAAATTCATTCTATTAATTTTGCTAACACTGAACCAACCGAAATTGCACGATTACCTTATTTAAATGCTGTTTGTTCGGAAACTCTAAGAATTTACCCGATTGCTTTCTTTTGTTTAGCGCGAGTTTTGCAATCTCCAATGCAATTGGTCGGTTATGAATTACCAAAAGGGCTGATGCTGTCACCATGTATTTATTTAACACACCATCGACCAGATATTTACCCAGAACCAGAAAAATTTAAGCCTGAGCGCTTTTTAGAAAGACAATATTCTCCTTACGAATATATGCCGTTTGGTGGTGGAAATCGTCGCTGTTTAGGTGTAGCTTTTGCACTATTTGAAATGAAATTAGTGTTGGCAACTTTATTATCTAAGTAGGTGGGCGGGAAAATTTATAACTATGTAACGAAAAGTTAACCTGAACGGTTAGAGTCAAATTTGACACGTTGCGTACTGTAGTTAGCTTTTTCTCCTCTAGCTTTAACGCCGTCAATC